>Ga0210377_10000839_pt1 | contig 29093 bp, 27 predicted proteins | sample PLM4_65_b1redo_FD_155480 | JGI IMG/M metagenome (GOLD analysis project Ga0210377, IMG submission 155480) | Groundwater sediment microbial communities from an aquifer in East River, Colorado, USA - PLM4_65_b1 redo | ecosystem: Environmental > Terrestrial > Soil > Riparian zone | place: USA: East...
CTAAAATGCTAAGATTACCCGAGTTCAATTACATCCAACCGCGCACTTTGAGAGAAGCGACCAAAGTGTTGGCGAAGCTGGGGCCCGACGCGATGCTCGTGGCGGGCGGCACGGACGTTTATCCGAAAATGAAACGGGGACAGTTTACGCCGCGCCATTTGGTGTCGCTGAGAAACTTGCGCGAGCTTAAGGGGATTCGTCAGACCAAAGACGGCCTTTGGATCGGTGCCGGCGAAAGCCTGACGGCGGTTTCGCGCCATCGCGTGATCGCGAAGCGCTTACCCGCTCTGACGCATGCGGCGGAATCGGTGTCCACGCCGCAACTGCGCAACATGGGCACCATCGGCGGCAACGTCCTCGTCGATACGCGCTGCAACTACTACGATCAAACTTTCTTCTGGCGCCAGGCTGTCGGCTTCTGCATGAAAAAGGACGGCCAGATCTGTTTGGTAGCGCCCGGCAGCGAGAAGTGCCTGGCGATCGCGTCATCGGACACCGCGCCGGTGCTAGTGAGTCTGGGGGCGGTGGCTGTGCTGGTAAGCAAGCAAGGCGAGCGACGAGTCAAGCTCGAAGAGTTATACCGCGACGACGGCATCAACTACTCGGCCAAGGCTCAAGACGAAGTGCTGAAAGGATTGCTCATTCCCAAAGAAGCGTTGACTCTGAGCAACGTCTATTTGAAACTGCGCCGCCGTGGCTCATTCGACTTTCCGATCTTGGGAGTGGCCGCCACCACGGAACTCGATAAACAGGGTGAGTGCCGCCGCGCGGGAGTCGTGCTGACCGCGGTGGCGTCGGCGCCGAAGGTTGTCCCCGAAGCGATGACATTGCTTCAAGGTAAAAAGATCACCAAGGAGTTGATCGAAACCGTCGCCGATGCGGCGGCGAAAATATCTCACCCGCTGGACAATGCCGATCTGGATTACTGGTATCGGAAGCGCATGGTGAAAGTCTACGTGAGCCGGGCCCTGGCGCGCTTGACCGGTTTGGAGCCCGCCGGCGGCTGAAGCTCCGAGAAACATCGGGGGATGTGGCCATGGAAGAAAATTTCGCCCATTTCCTGGAGACCAACGCGCGCCGTTTGGGTGATAAGGCTGCGCTGGTTTGGGACGACGGCGCTCTCACCTGGAGCGAGCTCGAGCGGCGCGCCTCCGGATTCGCTCGACATCTCGCTAAGCAATCGGTTGGACCCGGTGACCGGGTCGCCATCCTGATTCCAAACCGTTGGAGCTTCGTCGTCGCTTTATTGGGCGCGCTTAAAGTCGGCGCCACGGCAGCCCCGCTGAGTCCGGAACTTAGAAGAGAAGAGCTTGGCGAGCTGCTTGCCGATCTCCGGCCGAAGTGTGTCATCGACGACGTGCAGATCGAGGAAGGCTCGTGGGTCACGCCTACGCATGCGACCGTACCGGCGGTTATTGTGTACACCTCCGGAAGTACCGGACGGCCCAAAGGCGCCGTCTTCAGCCACGAAGCCGTGCTCTTCGGCACTCGGCTGTGGGGGAAAGTGGTCATGGACCTGAGCGATGAGGACGTGGTCCTGGGGGTTCTGCCCTACTCCCACAACTACGGAATGTACGCCGGGCTGCTTGCGCCGCTCCTCTTCGGCGGAACGGCGGTGTTACTCGAACACTTCACCCCCGAGGCCGTTTTTGCGGCGATCAAGAAACATCGCGTGACGATTTTTCCCGGCGTCGCGACGATGTTTCGCCGGCTGCTCGCTTCTCCTCTGTTTTCTAACTCTGATCTCTCGAGCCTTCGCGTCGCGACTTCCGGGGCCGCGCCGTGTTCACCCGCGCTCTGCGGTGACTGGCACGAGAATACCGGCGTCAGGATCCTGTGCGGCTATGGCGCAACCGAAGTGCCGCGGACGATTTCCTACACCGCCGAAGACGTTGACGAGTTGCCCGGCGCCGCGGGCAGGCTCATGCCCGGCGTCGAGATAAAAGTGGTCGATGAAGAGGGGAGGCCGTTGCCGGACGGCGAAGTGGGCGAATTGTGGATCAAGTCTCCCTCGGCCATGGACGGCTATCTCGACCAGCCGGACGAGACGCGAGAAGTCCTGAGCGATGGCTGGTACCGGTCCGGCGATCTCGGCGCCGTGCTGCCGGGCGGGTTCGTTCGGCTCGTCGGGCGAAAGCGGGATAGAATTCTCCGCGGCGGCTATTCCGTCTTCCCTCAAGAGGTGGAAGCGGTTCTCATATCTCATCCGGCGGTCGCCGAGGCCGCTGTCGCCGGGGTCCTCGATGCCGACCTGGGCGAAGAGATTGCGGCCTTTATCACTTTGAAAGCCTCGGCTGAGGCAACCGAAGAAGAGATCATTGCCTATTGCAAGGAGCGCCTGGCCCATTATAAGTATCCCCGGAAAGTCACGATCCTGAACGAGCTGCCCAGAGGAGAGATGGGAAAGGTTCTCAAATCGGAGCTGTTGAAGCGATACACGGGTGATTGATGAAATCGGTGCCGAGAAAAACCGCCGTAGCCGGGCTCCCATCGATTGCCGGCACCTCGCCGCAAGCGGACGGCGAAAAAAAGAGCCTGAAGGATTTCCTCGAACTGTTAAAGCTGCGGCTGCCCGATGATCTGCTTCACGTGGACCGAGCGGTCGCGCCGGCGGAGTTCGAGGTTACGGCTCTCCTGCAGCATCTCGAAAACGAAAAAAAATTTCCCGCCCTGCTGTTCGAAAGGCCGCTGAATCTCAAAGGCGAGCCATCCTCTTTTCCGCTGTTGAGCAATCTCTTCGCTACGCGAGCGCGCTGCGCGCTGGCGCTCGGAATGGAGCCGCGCGAAGAGCGGCTCCCGTTGAGTCTCAAATACGCGCGGCGCGAGGAACTGCTGCTTCCGCCGGTTACGGTCTCCCGGCGCGCCGCTCCGGTCAAGGAGATCGTCAAGCAGGGGAGCGAGGCGGATCTTTACGACTTTCCCGTAGTGCGCCATCATGCGATGGACCCGGCGCCCTACATCGACATGACGCCCGTCATGAAGGATCCCGATGGCGGCTTCTACAACGCCGCCTTCCTGCGCACGATGATAAAGGGTGAGAGGAAGCTCGGCCTTCACATGTCGCCGCGGCACAACTGGCAGATCCACCGCAAGAACGAGGAGAGAAAACGCCCGACGCCCGTCGCCATCGTGGTGAGCCACCATCCCGCTTTTTATCTCGGCGCGTTGAACGTCTCTCCTTTTGGCGTCGACGACTACGCGCGCATCGGCGCCATCATGGGAGCGCCGCTCCGACTCACCGGCTCGGAGACCTGGGGCGAAGATTTCATGGTGCCCGCGGACGCCGAGATCATCATCGAGGGTCATGTTCTTCCCGGCGTCAAGGAAGTGGAAGGTCCTTTCGGCGAGTTCACCGGCTATTACGGCCCGCAGCGGCTGCGCAACGTCATCGAAGTCACGGCCGTCACGCATCGAAGTGATGCCGTTTTTCAACACATCTTCACCGGCCACCGGGACACCTGGGTCCTCGGCGGAATACCCAAGGAGGGAAGCCTTTTCAATCTGATCCGCGGCGTCGTGCCGACGACCAAGGCGGTCCATTTCCCGCTCTCCGGCTGCTGCCGGTTCAACTGCTATATTTCCATCGACAAGAAAGTAGATGGCGAGAGCAAGCAGGCGGCGCTGGCCGCGCTTGGCGGCTGCGATTTCGTGAAGCACGTTGTCGTGGTGGACGCGGACATCGATATTTACAACGAGGAAGAGGTGATGTGGGCGGTCGCGACGCGCGTCCAGGCCGACCAGGACGTCGACATCATCAAAAACGTCAAAGGAAACACACTCGATCCTTCGCAGACCGATAACATCATGACCGCCAAGATGATCATCGACGCCACGCGGCCGCTCCAGAGGCCGTTCGCGGCGCGCGTCGAAGTTCCAAAAACCGCGCTGGAGAAGACCAGGCTCGAGGATTATGTTTCCCGCGCCGTGCTCGACCGGCTGCCGCGGCTGTGAAGGCGCAAAGCGATGGCGAAAATTTTCTGGGTGACGTGCCCTCATTGTCAAGGCGAATTTTACTGTCACTGGCAGGAGCTCAGGCATAAGAAAATCCAGCTTCTCTGTCCCTATTGCAGCCGGCGCTTTTTCGACGAGGAAAGCCCCAAAATCGTGGAGTAGCATCCGTCATGCCTCAAGACCTTCGAACGTACCTGGATCTGATCAAGCGCGATCATCCGGAGGATTTTCAGGTCGTCTCCCGCGAGGTCGATCCCGCCTACGAAATCACCGCGATCACGGTGAAGCTCGAGCAGGAGATGAAGCGGCGGCCGGTCCTGCTTTTCGAAAAAGTAAAGGGAAGCAAGTTCCCGGTGCTCACGAACCTTCACGCCAGCCGGGCGCGGCTCGCCCTGGCAATGGGCGCCAGGCCCGAGGAGATGCAACGGCGCTATCTCCGCGCCATGGAAAAACCGGTGGCGCCGAAAACCGTTTCGCAGGCGCCGGTGAAAGAGGTCATTCTTACCGGCGATAGGATCGATCTTCATCACTTCCCGCAGCTGATCCATCATGAGGGAGATGCCGGCGCTTACATCACGGGGGCGATCTCGTTTGCCAAAGATCCGGACGGCACGATCTGGAATTGCGCTTACAACCGACTCATGATTCAAGGGCGGGATCAGACATCCATCCATCTCACTCTAGCCAAGCACCTATGGGAGTTTTACCGCCTCGCCGAGGCGCGGGGAGAATCTCTTCCGGTCGCCTTTGCAATCGGAGTCCATCCCGCCATCGCTCTCGGCGCGCTCGCCATCGGTTCCATCGATGAAGACGAGCGCGCCATCATGGGAGCGCTCTTGGGCGAGCCGCTGGAGCTGGTCCAGTGCGAGACTTCAGATCTCTTGGTTCCGGCTCAGGCCGAGATCGTTATCGAAGCGGAAATTTTGCCGCACGAGCGGACGGCGGAGGGACCCTTCGGCGAGTTTACCGGCTATAGCCTCGGGGAAAGACAGCGGCAAGTGGTCAAAGTGCGCGCTGTCACTCACCGCAAGGACGCTCTGTTTCAGGACATCTGCGTCGGCCATCTCGATCACATGATGCTTTCCACGACGCCGATCGAAGCCAATATTTACCGCGCCGTCCGCGCCATGGTGCCATCGGTCAAGACCGTGCGCGTGCCGGCGCCTTTCACCTGTTACGTTTCCATCGAACAGCGCGTTCCCGGCCAGGCGAAAAACGCCATCATGGCCGTGTTCGGCGCCGATCTTTACATTAAGCGGGTGGTCGTCGTCGATCATGATGTAGACGTCTTCAACGAGCGGCAGGTCAGTTGGGCGATGGCCACGCGCTGCCAGCCGGACCGCGACATCCTGATCATCTCCAACGCCAGAGGCTCGGACCTCGATCCTTCGGCCAAGGAGGACGGTTACACGGCGAAGTGGGGGGTCGATGCCACGGCCAAACCGTCGCTCGAAGGCTACACTCCGCGCCACCGTATCCCGCGGGATGTCTGGCAGCGGATCAAGATCAAAGATTTCTTACCGTGATTCCCTTGCAAGAAAATTTCGTTTGTCACGTAGAAGCCAACGCGCGCCGGCTCGCCGGGAAACCCGCGTTGCTTTGGGAAGACGGCAGCCTAAAATGGTCAGAGCTCGACGGCCTCGCATCTGGATTTGCCCGGTCGCTTTCAGAACAGGGTGTGAAAGAGGGAGATAGAGTCGCGATCGTGCTGCCGATCCGGCCCGAGTTTGTCATCGCCCTGTTGGGCGTTCTCAAGCTTGGAGCTACTGCCGCGCCGCTAAATTATCTCCTTAAAGCGGAGGAGCTTCAGAAGCTCATAGACGATCTCAAGCCGAGAGCGGTTGTCGATCAGGTCAAGACGGAAGCCGCCGTTTGGCGGACAGCGGCGCAAGCTGCCGCTCCTGCGTTGATTCTGTACACGTCCGGAAGCACGGGAACGCCGAAGGGCGCAGTATTCAGTCACAGCGCGCTTACCTTCGCAAACCGCTCTTGGGGAGAGCCGGTCATGGCTCTTTCGCCCGACGACAGAGTGCTGGCGGCGCTCCCGCTGGCTCACTCGCTCGGACTCAACGGCGGGCTTCTCGCGCCGCTGTTGTCGGGCGCCACAGTCGTATTGGTCGAGCGCTTCACCCCAGAGGCGGTCTTCGACGCGATTCACAGGCACCGCGTCACGATTTTTCCCGCTGTCGCTACCGCGTTCCGCCGGCTACTCAACTCGCCCGCGTTTGCCGCGCCTGACTTCTCCAGCCTGCGTCTCGCGGTCTCCGGCGCGGCGCCCTGCCCGTGGGGGCTGGCGGCGGAGTGGCGTGAAAAAACATCGACCCGGATCGTGCGCGGCTACGGCATGACGGAGCTGTTCCGCCCGATCTCGTACCGGGCCGACGATCCGACCGACATTCCCGATGCCGTCGGGAGGCCGGTGCCGGGCGTCGACATCCGGCTCGATGAGAACGGCGATGCCAACAGCCGCGAACTGTTGATCCGATCTCCTGCGACGATGGAGGGTTACCTTGGCGATCCGGAGGAGACCCGGGCCGTGATGGTCGATGGATGGTTTAAGACCGGCGATCTCGCCGATGTATCTCCGCAGGGCTACGTCCGGATTGTTGGGAGAAAGCGGGAAAGAATCCTTCGCGGCGGTTATTCGATTTTCCCGCAGGAGATCGAAGCGGTTTTGCTTTCCCATCCGGCGGTCGCTGAAGCCGCAGTGGTCGGAGTTCCCAGCCCTGACCTCGGTGAAGAGATTGCCGCTTTCGTGAGTCTCAAGTCGGCAACGCGGGTGACGCCGGAAGAGTTGCTCGACCACTGCAAGAAACGGCTGGCCCGCTTCAAATATCCCCGGCAGGTGAAAATACTCAAAGAGTTCCAGAAGGGGCCAACCGGGAAGATCCTCAAAGCAGAAATCGTCCGGGGCGAGTTTTAGTCGACACTAAAACAAAATAACGGAGGCCTCTGAGCCTCGTCGGGAAAACTCGCAGCTACTGAAAAAACTGGAGCCACCCGCCGGACTTGAACCGGCGACCTGCTGATTACGAATCAGCTGCTCTACCAACTGAGCTAGGGTGGCTTACATGGGTTTGAGAAGGTGCGCGATCGTAGCGACGGTGAACGCGCCGATGTAGGCTGTGACAACGTCGAAGAGAAGCCACATGCCGGCGACCTGATCGAGAACCGGCTTCAGGCCGATGTAACGGATGATAAATTGCCCGAGAAAAGAGCCTAAAGCTCCCACGATAAAATAGACGGCGATATTGCTCTTCCCCCAATGCGTCACCGTTTTGCTGGCGAGAAAACCCATGATCAAGGCGATGACCAACGCCACCAGAAGATTATCCTGGAAGTATTGCGAGACCTCTAAGGCGATTTCTTTCATCCTTTTATTCCTTGAGCAAGCGAAGCAGCTCTCTGGACACGGACGACGGCTCCTCGGCGCTCATCACCGCGGAAATCAACGCGACCCCGCGCGCGCCGGTTTTCTTTAGCTCGGCGACGTTCTTCGCCTTGACACCCCCGATAGCATAAACGGGAAGCGAAATTTTTTCCACTGCTTCCTGCAGCCGCTCAAGTCCCTGAGGATTTCCATACGCGGCTTTCGACGGCGTGAAGTACACCGGGCCGAACAAAACAAAGTCGGCGCCCGCCCGCTCCGCTGCCAACCCCTCTTCCGCCGAATGGATCGACGCGCCGATCAACTTTCTGTCTCCAAGGATTTGCCGCGCGCCGTCGATCGGAATGGAGCCGCTTCCGAGCTGCACGCCGGCGGCGTCGACCGCCAGCGCGACGTCGATGCGGTCGTTGATAAAAAGGCTCGCTCCGTGTCGCGTGCACAGCGTCTTAGTTTTTTCCGCCAGCGAGAAAAGCTCCTTGCCGCCGAGATCCTTCTCGCGTAACTGAATCGCGCGGACTCCGCCGAGAAGCGCCTGTTCTATGACCGCGAGCAAGTCGCGCCCGCATGTTTGCCCGCGGTCGGTAACCAAGTAAAGATCGAAATCAGGGGAACGACGCTGCAACGGAGCACTTAACCGAGGATGCCATCGAGCGGGCTCGAGGCGGTGGCATAAAGTTTCTTCGGAATGCGGCCGGCGAGAAACGCCTTCCTTCCGGCTTCCACGCCTAGCTTCATTGCATCGGCCATCAGGATCGGATCTTTAGCCCCGGCGATCGCCGTATTCATCAGCACGCCGTCGCAGCCCATTTCCATGGCGACCGCGGCGTCCGATGCGGTGCCGACACCGGCATCGACGATTACCGGCACCGTGGCGTGCTCCAGAATAATTCTGATGTTGTAAGGATTGCGAATGCCGAGACCGGAGCCGATCGGCGCCGCCAGCGGCATCACTGCCGCGCAGCCCATTTCCTGGAGTTTTTTCGCCGTGACCGGATCGTCGTGAATATAAGGCAGCACGACGAAGCCTTCCTTGATTAAAATTTGCGCCGCTTCGAGCGTCGCCGGAATGTCCGGAAAAAGCGTGCGCTCGTCGCCGATCACTTCGAGCTTCACCATGTTGCCGACGCCGGCCGCGCGCGCGAGCCGGCAGGTGCGGACGGCGTCGTCGGCCGTATAGCAGCCGGCGGTGTTCGGCAAGATCGTGTATTTTTTCGGATCGAGAAAATCCAGAAGGTTTTCTTTGTTCGGATCGGTGATGTTGACGCGGCGCACGGCGACCGTCACGATCTCCGCGCCGGAAGCTTCGATCGCTTTTTTTGTCTCAGCGAAATCTTTATATTTACCGGTCCCGACGATGAGCCGTGACCGGTAAGTTTTGTCTCCCAATTTGAATACGTCATTCATCTTTTTTACCTTCCTTCGACATGGTGAGCCCAGTCGAACCACCTATCCTCCGCCGACAAAGTGGACGATCTCGACCGTGTCACCTTCTTTGAGGACGGTTGCGCCGTACGCATCGCGCGCGAGGACGTCGCGGTTTAGCTCCACGACGACTCTGCCGGGACGAATTCCCAGCTCTTCGAGCAGCAGCGCTAGACTGAGCCCTTCTTTGATTTCTTTCATCTCGCCGTTGATTTGAACGGTCATGCAATAAAAAAACCGTACTCGACTCGACCACGTCCGTGGTCAGGGAATACGGTCTTAAGTTCGCCCCGAAGGATCGGGATCTGACTTTCACGCTTCCCTACGCCGGCACTATCCGGATCAGGTTCCGAGGGTTGCCTGCCTGAGGCAGGCTCTCAGTCCGCCTGAGGCGGACACCCCTAGCATCACTTTCACACCTAACAAACGGGTCGGGGCAAGTCAATCTGTAGGTAGCGCCAGTGAAACTTGACAGGTGAGCGCACGTGCCTTATAGTGCCTTCATGCTTAGGAACGGTAAAAAGAGACTCACCAAAGTTTCCAAAGCCCAACAAAAGCAGCGAGAGAAATATCGAAGATCAGTAGTTGATCCCGCGAGGAGGCTTGCCGCTCTTCTAACGAAGATAGATAACGAAAAATCATCTACCTCACGTTTGCGATCCGCTTAAACTCTTCTACAGTCAATCCTAAGGCTTCGGCCCACTCTTTCGCAACTTCCTGCAGCCTTAGACCACGCGGGACTGCCCGCGAGAGGGATTTAACGATCTCTGCGTCACTCAAGCCTCTTATTCTCGATCTGCTGATCAACTCCTGGCGCAGGGAGAGGATGATATCTTGCTGGCCGCTACCTTAGTAGTTTCTCAAGCAGATCTACGATCTGGTTATGACTTAGGCTCTTAACATCAACCTTCCAAGACGGTTGTTTGGGCATTTGAGAACCCCTCTGTCTTGCTGTCCATTTTCCGTCTGGTAGGTATTGGGAGGTTTCTTTATCGTTCAATAGAAATGCAATTGTGCCTATGAGAAATTTCGTTTTGTCCCTGCGCAGCGAGGACGAGCCGACGAGACGCTGAAGCAAATGGACGGGGCGACCCCTTTAATCTCTTCGGGTCAATTGCCCGTAGCTTGCTGCGTAATGGCGATTCCGAGTCTCAAAGTCCGTCATTCCCGCATGCTTTTAGCGGGAATCCAGGCGAACTCGGGCTGGACCCCCGATAAAAACATTCGGGGGTGACAACTTTGGGGAAAATGATCACAAAATCTTTCGATACCCCGCAGCTTGCTGCGGGGTAGTTCATTCCCCATTACGGCTCCCCCGTCAGCTCATAGGCTGCCCAATAGAACGGCTCGGGAAATTGTTCCATCACTTTGAGCTGCGCTTGCCGGAGAGCTTCGGATTTCTTCGCCGTCTTCAAGTGCTGATAAAACTCCCGCATCAGCTCGTAACTCGCGCGGTCGTTCACCTTCCAGAGCGTCGTCACGATTGACGGCGTCCCGGCGTAGATGAACGCGCGCGTGAGACCGACGATCTCATCGCCGCTGCTGAGCTTGCCGAGTCCCGTCTCGCAGGCGGACAAAACCACCATCGTCGTCTTGAGATCGAGAGAAAAAATTTCTTCGACCTTGAGCCGGCCGTCATCCTTCCCCTCCGCCGCCAGCAGCAGCGCCGATCTCATCGGATCTTCCTCATTGAACTCCGCGTGCACGGCAAAGTGCAGCATGTCGTAGTTAGAGCTGAGCGAAACCGCGCGCGGCTTGCTCGCCTCGGCTCTCAGATAAACCGCGCTCTGGGGATAGACGCTCGCCACTTCCTTGGCCTCGCGCTCGGCAAAACGGAGATTGTACGCCTCGTCGCCCAGATACGGATTGCCCATCACGAGGGCTCTCTCTCCGCCGGCTCTCTTCTTCTCTTTCGTAAACTGCATCAGACTGGCGCTGGATAAATAGTAGATCGGGTAGTCCTGAATCAGGTATTTGCCTTGAGGCGATAGCAGAGCTTGATAAGGTAAGTAGTGCAGCACGTCGTGCGGAATGATCAAAAGCTCCTTGCCTCGTATGTGCTGCAGCGCCGGCTCGATGAGAAGTCGATAAAGCTCTTGGGACTGATCCCTGAATTTTTTCCGCTCCCCAAGCTGAGAGACAACCTCGCGCAGTTTGCTCACCTTGCTTACTAGATCTCGCCTGTTGAGAGGCATGTTTACAAACCGCACTCTCTCTTTCTCCACCACCCACAAAAGTACCGCCTGCGGCGTCACGAAGTACTCCAGCACCGTTAACCCAGGATCCAAAAGCTCCTGTACCTGCTTTAGGGTCATAGGCTCGACGTTCATCAGCGAGGCCTGTTCTTTGTTTTCCTTTCGCACCTTGGCGAGAAAGTCGTTGTAGGCTTTCTCGGCGGCTTCCATCTCATTTTCCAACTCCGCCGGATCGGTTTCTTCGTCTTTGCCGTCTTCGCCTTCACCGGCCAGCCGTCCTTTGACGCCGGCGAGCTTCGCCTGCAACGCCCGCTCTTCTTCGACGAGCGCGCCTTGGCGGGCGAGCTGCACCTTGCTGCCCAAGATATCCAGAAAGGCGCGCGAACGCGCTCGTTCATTATAGTTGAACGCGTCCTCGACGCTTCCCGCCGCCAGATGGGCCAGGATTATGCCGCCGTAAACCTGCGCTTTGTCCTCGAAGAATGAGCTGCGCAACTCTTCGGATTCCAGCCGCGAGCGGATCGACTCGATGTCTTCGATCGCTCGCGTGTAGAACGGAATCGCCTTCGCGGGCCTCTGAGTCTGAAGAAATAAATCGCCCATCGCGCCGTTGGCCGCTTGGGCGATCGAGAGCCGGCCCTTGCCCGCGGTGCGGAGCGTCCGGCTGAGATTTTCCAGCGCGCGCGGAAAATCTTTCTGCGCGAGATAGGCCTTGCCCAGTCCCAGCAACAAGCTGGCGCCGCCCTGCTGTCTCTGGCCGCCGCTCTGGACGGTCGCGAGGCCGCGGTCGAACGCCTTGATCGCTTCCGGCGGATTGCCCGCCTGAAGATAGGCTTGGCCGAGACGCGCGAGCGTCGTCACCACGTCTTTCTGTATTCGTTGAGCTCCTTGAGGATTTCGTGGAACGCCGCCCCCTCTTTTCACCGCGGACATCAGCGCATCCTGAACCTGGAGGGAGTAGGAGATATGTTGAATCGCCTTTTGTGCGTCGCCGCCGCGCAGCGAATCAAATCCCAGCTCTCTGTACAAATCGGCCACAACGAGGTCCTTTTTTCCTCCGGAGGGCGCTTGTTTAATGATCTCTAAGCCCTTTTCCGCCAGGTCCTTGGTCTTGCCCGATTGTCCCAGGAACCGGTAAATGTAGATCATCTCGATCAGCGCCCGAACTTGCAGCACCGGATCTCTCGCCTTGTCGCCCACCTCCACGGCCTTGGCTGCGTAACCCATGGCCATTTGCGGTTGGCCCCTGACTCTCGCCGCTCGTGAAAGCAAGCGGTAAGTAACTAAAGCTTCTTCCCATTTCTGGTTTTTTTCCGCCGCGCGGGCCTTGGCTTCCAGAGCCGCCGGAGTTTCTTTTACTTCGGCTTTTCCGGGCGCTTCTCGCGCGCCGGCTCGCGGACCGCCGCCGGCCCCGCCGCCACCGCGCTGCGCCGGCTCGCCGACGGCGGGCGCGCTGAGGATGAACAGCGTGAACAGAACGGTTGTTTGCAGACGACTCATCGTCCCATTCTCAAAACTCCACCGCCACGCTGGCGTAGCCCACGACTTCCCGCATCGGCGCCGCATCGCCGGAATGGCAGTGCTTGAGCAGCCGCGCCTGGTTGGCGCCGAGCGCCGCGGCGGCGAATAGAAAGACGGCGGTCGGAATCACCCCGCACATGCTGATATCGTTCTCTTCCACCGTGTCGAGTAGCCCCGTAGGGTCCAATGCCAGAATCTTTTCCAGCGCCATACGGTCGAGCCGCTCGGTCTCCTTTGGCGACCGGTAATGATTGAGATCGCTGCTGGCGAGCAAAAGAGTTTTTTCCCCGGTATCTGTCGCCGCTTCGTATAGGCGCGCGATCGCCAAGCCAAGCTGCCGACATTCTTCCAGCGTGAGATGGGAGATTGAGATCGGCAACAGCGAAAACTCTCCGAGCGTGCTCTGGAGAAACGGAAGCTGGACTTCGAGGCTATGTTCTTGGAGGTGCGGCCGATCGTCCTCGGCAAGAAAATTGGTTTCGCTTACGAGCCGTTCGGCGGCGTCTCGATCGGTTCGCACTCGGCCCAGCGGCGTTTCCCAGTATTCCGCGGGACTCAGCGCGGCGCGGGCGCCGCGGCCGCGGTGATTCACGCCGAGCAGAACCACGAGCCGGATGTCGTTATCCAGCCGGGCATATAAATGAGCCGCGCACGGGCCGGAATAAACATAGCCGGCATGAGGAACGATTCCTCCAAGAAGGGCAGGGGAGGGAGTATGCGCGACTTGAGGGCCGAGCGGACTCGAGACAAAACATTCTTCGAGCAGCCGCTTCAGCTCTCCGGCTTCAGCGGGATAAAATGAGCCCGCGACGGCTGCGGACCGAACACGCCCCATAATTTTGGTTACCGGTTACGGGTTGATTCGTTACTCGTGCTATCGAATAACCATTAACAAATAACCATTAACCATTTAACTTTTACGGCGCGGCGATCTCGACCTGGAGGACGCCGATGCCTTCGATGTCCGCTTCGACCTTATCGCCGGGCTTTAAGAAAAACGGCGGCACGCGCGCGAAGCCGACGCCGGAGGGCGTCCCCGTGCTCACGATCTCCCCCGGCTCCAGCGTCATGCCCTGCGAGAGAGATTCGATCGTCGTCGGGATGTCGAAGATCATGTTGGAGGTCTTGTCGTCCTGCATGACCTCGCCGTTCACCCGGCATACGAGCCTCAAATTCTGCGGGTCGGGAAGCGCGCTCTTGTGCACGATCCAGGGTCCCAGCGGGCAATAGGTGTCGAGCGATTTTCCCTTGAACCACTGGCCGTGCTTGCGCTGTAGATCGCGCGCGGTCATGTCGAGGCAGATCGTGTAGCCGAAAATATAATCGTAAACCTTGTCCTTGGGAATGTCCCGGCCTTTTTTCCCCATGACCACGGCCAGCTCGACTTCGTAATCGAGCTTTTCCGTCGCCTTGTGGTGGACGACTTTCCCCAGGTGGCCGATGACCGCGGTCGCCGGCTTAGTGAAAAAAACCGGCGCCTCGGGATACTTGAGCTCGATCGATCGCGCCCGCGCGCCTTCTTCGATGTGCTCCTTATAGTTCACCCCTAGGAGAATGACGTTTTTTCGCGGCTGAGGGATAGGTGCGACGATCTTCGCCTGACCGAGTTTCAAAAGAGCGCCGGCCTGCCGGAGCTTTTTGAGTCCGTCCTCGTCTTTCCCGGCGACGTACTTGGCCGCTTTCTTCGCCAGGCCGAGCGCCTTGCCGCCCGCCTCGATGAAAGCCTGCATGCTGTTTAAATACGGCGCGGCGCCCGCTTTCAAATAGCGGCGGTTCAGCTCCGCCAGATCGATCACGTGGTCCGCCGGACCGATGAGACCCAGGCGGCTCTGATTGTTTTTCACGAAAGTTAATAAGCGCATCGTCAACCTCCCAGATTCTCTCTGACTTCCGGCTGGACCTCCCAGCTATAGGAAAGCGGGCTACTGTTGTCAAGTAGCTCAAAAAACAAGAAAAAAGATTGGCCGCTACGCTGCTTCGTGATACCTTTGTCCGGATGAGTGTGCACCGGAGGGGAACCGCGTTGAAGAGCAAAAAGATGATTCTCACCATGCTGGCGCTCTGCTGCGTGTTTGTGGCAGCGGCGTCGCTCGCGGCGGAAAAAACTCTGATTTCCTATTCCAGCCGCACCTACGCTTTTCTACCGGCTCAAGTTGCGGTGGCGAAAGGGTTCTTCAAGGACGAAGGGTTGGAGCCGGTTCTGATTCAGATGCGAAGCCAGGTCGCGGTGCCCGCCATGATGAACGGCGAGATTCAATACACGCTCACTTTCGGCAACATCCTGACCGCCGCGATCCAGGGCATGCCTTTCAAGCAGCTCGCCGTTCTCACCGAAAAGCCGCTGCATCACGTCGTCGCGCGTCCGGAGATCAAGACGATCGCGGATCTTCGCGGAAAACGCATCGGCACCCAGAGGATCGGCGGCTCCGATTATCTGGCGGCCGAGGCGATCCTTCAGGCAAAGGGTCTCGACTTGAAAGAAGTCCAGTTCGTTACCCTGGGCGCGGACGAGCCGGTGCGCGCGGAGATGTTGAGGAAGGGATTGGTGGACGCGATCTGTGTTTCGCCGCCCGGACCCATTCGCTTGCAAAAGGAAGGCTACAATATTCTGGGCGGCCCGAAAGACTTAAAGATCGGCAGCCCGATCTCCGCGATCTCGATCACCGATTCGCGGCTGAAAGAAAACCGCGACCAGGCCAAAAAGATCCTGCGCGCCACCGTGCGCGCGCTGCGCTTCGTCCGCGAGCGGAAAGACGAAGTCGTTCCCATCATGGTGCAATGGCTCCAGCAGACCAAAGAGGTGGCCGGCGAATCTTATGATCTTATTGTTCCTTCGTTCAGTCCCGACGGCAGCGTGAGCGACGCGACGTATCAATTTGCGGTCGACGCGCGGTTGAAGGATCTCAAGTCCGACAAGCGACCGCCTCTGGGGCAGCTCAGAGACTTTTCCCTGCTGCGTGAGGTGCAGAAAGAGCTGGCAGCGCGCTAGCCGTCGGACGATTTGCGCGTGCCGGCGCGCGCTGTTAATTTTTCGACAATGAAACCGAAAAAAAATTCTCGCCCCATGCAGGTCGGCGACCGCATCCTGGTGAACAAAGTGATCGCCAAGAAGATCTATCTGATCGCGCGCGTGGACATTCCCCATTCGAATGAGAAAATTTTCGTCACGAAATCGGGCGGCGACTTTACCATCGGACTCAAGGTCTGGAAGTCCGACTATATCTGGAGCGAGAAGAGCCGGATGTGGATAGCGAAAAACTAGCCGTCGGCTATCAGCGGTCAGCTCAGATCGAATTCCCTCACCCCTTCCCTCTCCCTCTGGGAGAGGGCGAGGGTGAAGGTCGGCTGAGAGCTGACGGCTTCCCAGCTAAAAAATGAAGCTCAATCTCGAATCGCTGCTCGCCAATATCCGCAAAGGCAAACCGCCATCCTTGTTGCTCGTTCACGGCGACGATTATCAGGTGCGCGCGGCCATCCAGGCTCTGCTCGATCTGCTCGTGCCGCCGGAAAACCGCGCGTTCAATCTGGAGCGCTTCGACGGACGCGCCGCCTCGTGGGATCAGATCGAGGCGTCGTTGATGACGCCGCCGTTTTTGTCCGGGACAAAAACCGTCTGGGTCGAGGACGCGCCGTATTTCGCGTCGGCGGAGAACAAGGGCGAAATGGGCGAAAAGGTCCTCCTCTTATGGAGCGAGGGAAAAAAAGACGAGGCGGCGCGCCTGTTCTTCGAGCTGCTTCACATAGAGGGTTGGACTCAGGAGCGTTGGGACCGCGTCGAGGAGCGCGCCTCCACCGCTGAGATCGCCGCGCTTCTCGGCGACGATGGAAGGGAAGCGGCGGCCTTGCTCTCGTTTTGCCGCGGCCAAGATTTCCGCATGCGTCAAGCGGCCTCAGGCGAAGCCGACCGGCTCATCCATTTTCTGGAGAACGGCCTGCCCCCGTGGGGCGTGCTGCTTCTCGGCGCGTCGCACGTGGACCGCAGGACGCGGCTGTACAAAAAATTTATCGAGAAAAGAGCCGCGCTCGATCTCGCAATAGTGCGCGACAAGAGCGGCAATCTCGACCGGGCGGCGTTGGCGCCGTTTCTCGATCAACGCCTGCGCGAGGCGGGCAAGCGGATCGAGCCGCGCGCGCGTGAGATGGTCCTGGCGCGCGCCGGGACGCAACTCCGGGCGGTCCACCAGGAATTGGACAAGCTGTTCCTTTACGTCGACGATCGAGACTTGATCCAGGCCAAGGACGTGGAAGAAATCCTTCTCGATCAGGGCGAGGGCTGGGTTTTCGATTTGACCAGGGCGGTCGCCGCGCGCGACCGGCTCGCAGCGCTCGGACAGCTCGCCCGGCTGTTGTCTCAAGGCAATCATCCGTTGGCGCTGTTGGGGCCGATCGCGGGCGAAATCCGCCGCCTTCTGCTCGCGCGCCAGTTGATGGATGGAGAGATGGGACGCCAATGGCGCAGCGAGATGAGCTATCCGCAATTCCAGCAAAAAGTCTTGCGCGACGCGCCCGTTCCCGGCAACCCGTACTCGCTTTACATGGGCTTCAAAGGCGCGGAAAATTTCACAGCCCGGGAGCTCGCGCGCGACCTCGATCTCCTCTATGAAACCGACGTGCGGTTAAAATCGAGCGGCAATTCTCCGCGCATCGTGATGGAGCGGCTGGTCATCGAGCTATGCCAAAAATCAAGTTAAAAGTAAAAAGTACAATCGCAAAATTAGTCTTCTTTTTTATTTTTTACTTTTTGCTTTTTACTTCCGCCGTTCCGGCAGGTATGGCCGTTCAGGCCTGCTTCAGCCCCTACGGGAAATGCTCCAGCCACATCGTTCGCGAGATCGGTCAGGCGCAGAAGGAAATTCTGGTCGCCGTCTATGCTTTCACCAACGAGGAAATCGCCTGGGCTCTGGTCAAAGCCAGCCAGCGCGGCGTGAAGGTCCAGGTCGTGTTGGACCAAGACTTCGACGCGACGAACGACGGATCGAAAAAATCTTTTTTGGAAAAGCAGCGGATTCCCATCCGGCGCGTCTCGGGCCTCGACAAGGGAAGCGGGGCCGGGCTCATGCACCAGAAGTTCGCGGTGATCGACCGCAAGGTGCTGCTCACCGGCTCGTATAACTGGACGGTGTCGGCGGAAAATTCCAACGACGAAAACCTGCTCGTGTTCCGCGACGCCGCGCCGCTGGCGGAAGAGTACCGCAAGGAATTCTTCCGCCTGTGGGAGAAAAAGCGATGAACCCTTCGATGAAACTCAGGGCCGTCACTCTCCTTCTGGTCGCAGGCGCGTTCGTCGCCGGATTTCTCGTTCCTATTCTCTATCAGCGCTGGAGCGGGCCGTCCTCCGGCGAGCGAAGTTACCCGGTTGCTTTCGTCCCGGCCGCGGCGCCTGCGGCGCCGCCGGCCGATCCCCCGCTGGTGCAGGCGAGAGAAGTGGAGAAGATCAAGAAGCTCGCGGGCACCCGCGCGAAGATTCGCGGCCGGGTCTTCCGCGTCGGACTATCCGAGAAGAGCAACACCTACTTCATCAATTTCGGGCCCTCCCGCGATTCGTTCACGGCCGTGATCTTCGCCTCCGCCTTGGATCTCTTCGAGAAAAAAAAGCTCCCGCCGAAAAAATTCGAGGGCAAAGAACTCGAATTGACCGGCGAGATCAAGGACCATCCGCAGTACGGGCTCGAGATGATTCTGGAAAATCCCGAGCAGGTGAAGGTGATCGATTGAACAGGCCGGCCTGTAGGGGCGGTTCGCGAACCGCCCCTACGACTATTGAAGAAAAAGGTTGGAAAATAATTTCATTCCGGTAAAATAGCGGCGATGGCGGAAGAAAAAAAATGCATGATCTGCGGCAAGGCCGTGGCGCTCAAGGGCGGGATCTGCGATCCCTGTCAGGACCGCATTCGCCGAGAAGCGTTGGGACAGCAGGCGGGCGAGCGCGGACAGGCGGAGACAGAGTTGAAAAAGCACGGGGTCAATCCGGAGTCGGGGCGGAAAAAAAATTAATCATGGATGAGAAAGAAAGCCTGGAAAAAGCGATGAAGCTCTTTCAGGAGGCGTACCGCCTCCAGATGGAAGGCAGGCTGGACGAGGCGGTCCGGCTCTATCGCGAATCTATTCTTTCCCATCCGACCGCCGAGGCGCATACCTTTCTCGGCTGGACCTACAGCTTTCAGGGGCGCTACGAGGATGCGATCGCCGAGTGCCGGAGGGCGATCGCGGTCGATCCGGACTTCGGCAATCCCTACAACGACATCGGCGCCTATCTCATCAATCTAAACAGATTCGACGAGGCGATCCCGTGGCTGGAGCGGGCGACCCGCGCGCGGCGGTACGAGGCCTATCATTATCCGCACTACAACCTGGGCCGCGTCTATGTCTCCAAAGGCATGCTGAAGAAAGCGATGGAAGAATTCGAGCAGGCGCTGGCGATCGCGCCCAACTACGCGTTGGCGCGCGAGGCGATCGAGGCCATTCAACAACAGCTTCACTGAAGATTCCCCCTATCGCTGTTCCGCGAAATGAAATTGTGGTATAAATGGAAAATCTTTTCGGCCGGATATCCAGGCCATGCCGTCTGCAAGCTCGCCGCTGTAAGGAGGATAAGCAGTTCTGAAGGATAAAGGACAACCCGCGACGCTCTTCCTCCTGATTTTCTCTCTGCTCCTATTCGATTCTTCCGTGGCTTGGCCGGCTTTTCCCGAGGAAGGTCTCAGCGCGCGCGCCGCGCTGCTCATGGACGCCGCCACGGGCGAGGTCCTCTTTGAGCGCGAGCCCGATCTCGAGCTGCCTCCGGCGAGCACGACCAAAGTCGTCACTGCGCTCGTCGTCCTGGAGAGCGGAAAACCGCTTAGCGAAACACTCACGGTGAGCAAGACCGCGACACGCGTGCCGTCCTCCAAGCTTTATCTTCGTCCCGGACAAAAGATGAGCATCCGCGACTTGCTCTACGCGCTCTTGCTCACTTCCGCGAACGACGCCGGCATGGTGCTGGCCGAAGGCATCGGAGGATCGGTCGAGCGCTTCGGGGAGATGATGACCAAGAAGGCGCGCGACATCGGCGCGACGAACACCCGCTTCGTCAATCCTCACGGACTGACGGCGGAGGGACATTACTCGACGGTGCGCGACCTGGCGTTGATCTTCAAGTACGCTCTTAAAAACCCCGTCTTTCGCGAAATCGTTCAGACCAAGGCGAGCTCCGTGAGCTCGCTGCAGGCCGGCCGCAATCCCAAGCCGCGCCCGATCATGGTGCGCAGCCACAACCGCATGCTGTGGAATTTTAACGGCGCCCTCGGCGGCAAGACCGGCTACACGCTCGCCGCGCAGAAGTGTTTCGTCGGCGCCGCGGCGCGCAACGGCGGGACCGTGATTATCGCGATGCTGGGATCGCGCGATCTCTGGGGCGACAGCACGAAGCTCTTGGGATACGGACTGGAGAACTTCGAAACTCTGAAAGTCGCGAATGCGGCAAACGGCCTGGCGCATACGAATGGCGAATCTCTCAAGCCAGAGAGGCCCGCTTCCGTGCTCTTTTCATTGGACGAGCAGCAGCGGCTCCAGTCGGCCGCGGGATACGTGCTTCAGATCGCCTCGTTCCGCGAGCGCGACCGGGCCGAATCGTTGCAAAAGACGATCGCCGCCAACGGGGTTCAGGTTTCGGTGGAGCCCGCGCCGGTTCCGAACGGCGAGATCACGTACCGCGTGCGCGTCGGACCCTACTCGAAATTAACCGAAGCGCTGGAAGCCGCGCGCGAGATCGAGACCAAAAGCGGCTTTCGGGCGATCATTCTTCCCGCTGCGCCGGTCAATGCGGTCGGACAAATTCCCGGCTGAACTTTTTCCATCCGCGAAAATTAAATCTCGATCACCATTCCATCCTCGGCCGAGCGGAGCTTCACTTCGCCTCTGCGCGCGAGCATCTCCTCGCCCATATGAGTTAGGATGATCTGCTTGCATTCGAGCCGCGAAAGATTTTCTTCGAGCTTCCGGTAGCTCATGTGCACGGAGGTCTCGCGGTCGAAGAAGCAGCACTCGCACAGAAATAAATCGGCGCCGCGCGAATGCGCGACGAACTGCTCGGTCCACGCCGAGTCGCCGGAGTAGAGAATCGTCTTCCTGTCATAGGAAACTTTGAGTCCGAGCGACACGTCGCGCGCCTGGTGCGGCACGCGAAAAGGAAACAGCCGGACGCCGTCGATAACTTCTTCGCGCTGGGGTTCGAGCACATGAAACTCGGTCGGCGGCAGCTCTCTCGGCTCCATGCGCTCGCCGAACATCACTTGAAACAAACTGCGCACGCGCTCTTCGGTTCCCTCCGGGCCCGCGATGTGGAGCGGCCGAGCGCGCGGATGCTCGTGAAGGTAGTCGCTGAAAAAAAACGGCAGCCCGCCGTAGTGATCGCCGTGGAGATGGCTCAGAAAAACCGCGTCGAGCCTTTCGGGGCTGAATCCGGCGCGTTTCATCGCCAAAAGCGTCGTCGGTCCGCAGTCGAGGAGAAAAAGCCGCTCGCCGCTCTCCACGAGATATCCGCTGTTGTTCCTGCCGCCGCTGCCGAAAGCGTCGCCGCATCCGAGAATATGGAGTTTCATCGCGCCCCGCCTGCCTCAATCTATTTATCCGCGCCGCCGCTGTCAATGTAACGGTTGCTTTTTGACAGGCGTGAGTCTAGACTTTTTCCCGTGCTGGCGAACAAGAGACCTTTTCTTTCGCGTTACACCACGAGCCTCTGGATCCGGTTTCTGCGGTTCAATCTTGTCTCCAACAAAAAACTCCAGGACGATCTGGAGCGGCTCGATCTCACCTCGCCGCAATTTTACGTGCTTGCGACGATCGGCTACGCCGGCGGATTGCCGTTCGGCGAGATCGGCGAAAAGATGATGGTCACGGTGAGCAACTTGACCGGCATCGTCGATCGGTTGGAAGAAAAACGGCTGGTCGTTCGCGAGCGGGACGCGCACGACCGGCGCGTGGTGCGCGTGATGCTTACGGACAAAGGCATGAAGGTCTACAAGAATACGATCCCGCTCTTTGAGAAAAGCATCTCGCAATTTTTCTCCCCGCTCAACAAAATCCAGCAGAAGGAGCTTGCCGCGCTTTTGCGCAAGCTGATCCGCGTCTCCTCGGCCGCCTGAGTCCTCGCTGCGCTCGGAATCTCAGATCCCAGATCCCAGATTTCAGATCTCAGATATCTCAGATCTGGGATTTGAGATCTGCCAAACGTTGACAGTTATATGTTCCGGATATACTTTACGTGTTAACTATTTATGGCTGAGAAGAGTAAGACCGTGTCGGGTCTGGAACGGGTGAAGCGCTGGCTCTATGCCAAGGACGTGGAGGAGCGAAGCTCGGGGTGCGTGCTTTGCGGCTCGTGCTACGGGCACGGTCCGGTGAATCCCATGGAAGACGAGCCGGGTCCCAAAACCAAATGCCCGCCGTACGAGTTCTATCGCTTCCAGCGCCACACGCCGAAATCGCGCTGGCTCATGTCGCAGCGCGTCTTTCACGGCCTCGACACGATCACGCCCGAGCTGAAAGAAGTCGTGTACGCGTGCACGACCTGTCTCATGTGCCAGGAGATTTGCGGCGTGCGCAACGACGGCGCCGGGCCGTGGGACATCACCGTCGCAATGCGCGAGGAGATCACGCAAAAAGAAGGCCCGCTCGATGCCCATCGTCCGATCCTCGAAGGACTCAAGCGGCACGACAATCCCTGGGCGCAGCCGAAAGAACAGCGCGGAGAGTGGGCGAATGGCCTGGATTTGAAAAAATTGGGCGCCGGCAAAGCGCCGACGCTTCTCTTCGCCGGCTGCTCCGCCGACCGGCCCGAGGGACGGGCAGGGGCGATCGCTCTGGCCAAGCTGATGAAGCAGGCGGGCGAAGATTTCGTCATTCTCGGCGAGCGCGAGAGCTGCTGCGGTCTCTATGCCCATGATCTCGGCTTCCGCGACGAGTATGTGCGGTTGCAGGAGGAGAATGTCAAAACCATCATGCAAGCGGGCATTCGTACAGTCGTGACGGCGTGCGGCAGTTGCCGGCGCATCTGGCGCGAATATCCGAAAGAAGACATGCAAGACGTTAAAGTCATGCACGCCGTCGAGTATATTGAGAAGCTCATTCAGGATAGCCGGCTCAAGTTTAGTAAACCCATCAATAAAAAAATCACCTACCACGATCCCTGCCATCTCGGCAGAGGCTCGGGCGTTTACGAAGCGCCGAGAAATATTCTCCGCGCGATTCCCGGAGTCGAGCTGGTCGAGATGCCGCGGAACCGGCGCTGGTCGTGGTGCTGCGGCGGCGGCGGCGGCGTGCCGGAAGCCTTCCCGGACCTCGCCAAGTGGAACGCCGAAGACCGGCTGCGCGAGGCGAAAGAGACGGGCGCCGAGCTGGTGCTTACGACCAGCGCCGTCTGCCTGCGCAGTTTCGCTCTCGCCGAAGAACCTCTCCCGGTCCAAGAGCTGCTGGAATTTATTTCTCAGGGTCTCTAGCCATGGTCAAAGAGCCGCACTTCACTCCGGCCCGGATGCTCTCCATGCTCGGGCTCAAATCCGATTCGCTTGGCCGCTTTGCGCTCATCCCCGGCCCCAAGGAGCGGAGCGACATGATCTGCGGTCTGCTCAAGGAGCCAAAGAAAAATTTTTCCTTTCTCGATTACGAGATGCACACCGGCTCGTATGACGGAAAGCAGGTGACCGTCGGCAACGGCGGGCGCTACGCGCCGGACACGGCGATCACGACCGAGATTCTCTGCGCCGGCGGCGCGGAGACATTGGTTCGAATCGGGAGCTGCGGCTCGCTGCAGGACAAGATCAAGGTCGGCGATCTGGTGATCGTCACCGGCGCGCGGCGCGGCGAAGGAACGACGGATTACTACGTGGCAAAGAATTTTTCCACGGTTGCCGATCCTGAAATCGTTCGCGCTTTGGAAAAAGCCGCCGAGAGCGCCGGCGTGCGCTATCATCTCGGCTCGGTTTTTACCACTGACGCGTTGTTCCAGGAGACGCCCAAATTGATCGGCGATCTGGAGCGGCAGGGCATCGCCGCGATCGACATGGTGACCTCGGCCTTCTTGACCATCGCGCAGGTGCGCGGCAAAAAAGCCGGCGCCATTCTCGCGGTGTCGGATGAGTGCCTCTGCGGCAAATTCGGCTTTCGCGATCCCGCCTTTCTCAAAGCCGAAGAGAAGATGGTCGAGGTCGCGCTCAAAGCTCTCCAGTTCATGGACTGATTACATATGGACGCCAAACAGAGTCCTCTATTCCAGCCCGTGCTCTGGGAAGGAGGGCGCTTTAAAATTCTCGACGAGACACTGCTGCCGTGGAAGAGCGAATACATCGAGGTGAGTGAACTGCCGCAGGCGCTGCGCGCGGTCAAGGAAATGAAGACGCGCGCCTTCGGGCAGGTGCTGACTTTTTTTTACGCTGCGGCGCTGGCCGCGCGCGGACAGAGCGGCGCGGCGCTGAGGGAGCGTCTCGGCCGGTTGGCGCAGGAGTTCATCGAGGCGCGTCCGACCTTCGACTTCAAAGCGCTGGCCGGATATTTCGACCCTTGGTTCGACAGTATGCCTACTGGAAACGACGCGGGGAGTTGGTTCGAAGGAAAAATCCATGAGCTCGTCTCCGGGATTGCGAAGGCCCGCACGCAGCGGGCCAAGACGGCTGCGGAGCTTTTGCCGAATCCATGCCGCCTGCTTACCCACTGTAACGTCAGCGGCGAGATCGTTGCCGTCGCCCATTGGTGCCGTGAGATGGGGAAAGATCTGCGCGTCATCGCGACCGAGACCCGGCCTTACCTTCAAGGTTCGCGTCTTACCGCGTGGGAGCTCGCACAGGCTGGCGTTGAAGTGGAGCTGATTCCGGATTGCGCGATTGCGCAGGTTATCGCCGAAGGCAAAGTCAACGCGGTGCTGGTGGGCGCGGACCGCTCGGCGCGAAACGGCGACATCGTTAATAAGGTAGGAACGTATCCGATCGCGGTAGTGGCAAAAGAGTACGGCGTCCCATTTTATGTTTTGGTCCAGGATCCCGGCAAACTCCAGAGCGGCGACGGCGTCGAGATCGAGGAGCGGCCGGCGAGCGAGCTGTTTCAGTTGCAAGGGCGCTCAGTGTGGGACCAGGAAATTGCCGGCCGCTATCCGGCGTTCGACGTGACGCCGGCGCGCCTGATCTCCCGCTTGATCGGCTTTGACGGCAGCTACACGCCCGAGAGCTTCAGGGAAAAATATCGGCCGGAGTCTCCCGCGCGCCAGGATGAAAAAAAAGCCGCGCCGAGTTACCTGTTGATCTACGGAATACCGGAAGCTTCGGGTTACTCGCATTTGGCGCACGCGCTCAGGGGAGAAGAGGCCGCGCACGTTCTGGTGCCGGAAATGCGCCCCGAGTTATGGGGACTTCACACGGTCGCCCAAGGTCTCAGAGAGCAAAACGTGCCGTTCCAGCTCATCTCCGACAACATGATGGGAACTCTTTTCGCTCAGGGGACGATCCGGAAGCTCTATCTTTTTTACACCGAATTCGCCGAGAAGGGGCCGGTTGGAATCTGCGGCTCGCTCCTCGCGGTCCTGCTGGCGCGCGCCCACGGCGTTCCGGTGAAGCTCTTCGCCTCCAAGGCGGTCGCGGCGGCGCCGCGCGATCGCGACGTCTCGACCTTCATGGGCCAACGCGTCGGCAGCGACGGAGTTGAAATCTATCCGATAGAAAAAGAAATGATCCCCTGGGCTTTTTTAAAGGAGAAGACCGAAGCATGAAACCGGCCGAGCGCGAAATCATCCGCTGGGGAAAACTCCTGTTCGAGCGCAGGCTCATCAGTGGCTGGGGCGGCAACATCAGTTGCCGGCTGGGAAAAAATCGCCTGCTCATCACGGGGCAGCATGCGCCGCTCGGATTTCTCGCTCCGGAAAATCTCGTCGAGATCGATCTCGACGGCCGGCCGGTGAATAAAAAGCGCCAGCCGTCGAGCGAAACGCCGATGCATCTGGCGGTCTATCGCGGCACCGAGGCCCAGGCGATCGTTCACGTCCATCCGCCCGCGGTGCTGGGTTTTTCTCTGTCGCACGAGAGCTTCGTCCCGCTCTCCTTCGAGGAGAAATACACGATCGGCGAAGTCGCCGTAGTCCGGCAGGAAACGCCGACGGTGACCGACCCGGCTCAAGTCGTCGAGGAGCTGAGATTGACTCCGGTCGTGATTCTCCAGGGGCACGGAACCGTCGCGATCGGGAAAGATTTGCAGGAGGCGTTTCTCCTGACCGACTTGCTGGAAGAGGCGGTCCAGTGCCAATTGCTGCATAGCGCGGGCCCGGGCGAGCCGGCGCCGCGCGCGCCGGCGAAGCGCGCGAAGGCCGAGCACAAATCAGGCGGCCATGCGCTTTTCTCGCGCGAACACATGGAGGCGCTGATCGAGAGCGCCAATTCCGATCCGACCTATCGGCAGCAGGGAAAAGAAGGGAGTCTAACGACCACGCTCACGCTCCGTCTGGAAGAGACCAAAACTTCGTGGACGGTTTACTTCGATAACGGCACGATCACCCGTCTCGACGGCGCCGACGACGGCGAGTTCGCGATCAGCGGCAAACGAGAATGGTGGGAGGCGGTCTTTCGCGGCCGCATCGATCCGTTTCTCGCGACCCAACAGGGCAAGCTCAAGCTCGAGCGCGGTGAGCTGTGGAAACTCTCCAAATGGTTCAAACCTTTTCAACGGGCCTTCGCGTTATGGCAGACCATACCGATCCAATAGCATTTTTCCCCGGCGATGTTCTGGCGCGGACCGCGCGCAGGAATCCGGAGAAGATCGCGCTCATCTTCAAAGACGAGTCGATGAGCTTCGGTGCGCTCGAAGCAAAAGTCTCCGGCCTCGCGGGACATCTTTGCGCGGAAGGAATCCGGCAGGGAGATCGCGTCGGGCTCTTGTTTCCCAACTCGATCGCTTTCGCGATCGCCTACTACGCGACCCAGCGCATGGGCGCGGTGACCGTCGTGCTCGACGCGCGCCTCAAGGGCAAGGAGCTTGTCGGAGTGCTGCGCGACGCCGACTTGAGTTTGCTCATCACGCATGCGCGACTTGCGGCCGACGCGCGCGAAGCCGTTCAAGAATCGAAAAAAATCCCGCTGTGGATCGTCGATGGAGCGGGCGACGAAAGTTTCGAGAAGAGACTCGCGCCGTCGGCGAAAGATTTCGTTCCCGCGCGGCGCGCGCCGCAAGACGACGCGCTGATCCTTTATACCTCCGGAACGACGGGCGAACCCAAAGGCGTGGTGTTAAATTCCATCAACCTCGCCCAGTTCCCGCCTTGCATGGCGCGCATGCACCACACCGGCGCCGAGACGGTCTGGGGCTGCATCCTGCCGATGTCGCACATCTCCGGCCCGATCTATCTGAACGAGATCGCCGACAAGGGCAGCCGGATGGTGATCTTCGACCAGTTCAATCCCGTGACTCTGCTCGAAGGCATTCAGAAGCACCGCGTGACCATCTATCACGGTGTGCCGATCATCTTTCAGCTCATGCTGGGCCTGCCGAACTTGAAAGAATACGACACGAAAAGCGTTGAGTTGGCGAGCATGATGGGAACGACGGTGCCGCTCTCGCTCATGCGCGCGTTCAAGAGCGCGCAGCCGCACGTCAAGGTCATTCAAGGCTACGGCCTCACGGAGACTTCGCCGCTGATCACGCTCACCGAGCCGCACATGGCGGACGCTAAGATGGCGAGCATCGGAAAATCGGTTCCGGACATCGAGGTGAAGATCGTCGATGAGAAAGGACAGGAGGTTCCCGAAGGCGAGCCCGGTGAAATCATAACCCGCGGGCCCCACGTGATGAAGGGGTACTTTCGCCGGGCCGAGGCGACGGCCGAGCGGATTCGCAACGGCTGGCTTTATACCGGCGACATCGGACGAAGAGACGCCGACGGCTACTACTATCACCTCGGCCGCAAGGACGACATGATCATCACCGGCGGCCTCAACGTCTATCCGGCGGAAGTGGAGAATATGCTCTGTGATCACCCCGCCGTTCAGGAGGCGGTCGTCTTTCCGATTCCCGAGCCGAGGCGCGGTCAGGTCATCGGCGCCGCCGTGGTTTTGAGTCAGGGACAAAAAGTAGCGGAGAAGGAGCTGCTCGGCTTTCTGAGAGCCAACATCGCGAGCTTTAAAGTCCCCCAGCGCATCGTCGTTCGCGACGCTCTTCCGCGCACGGCAACGGGCAAAGCCGTGAGGGACGCGGCGACGCTTATGGCGGAGTGACCAGGACTGAGAATTGGGTACGGCGAATTGAGTTTTTCACCCTCGCCCGTTGCGGGAGAGGGAAGGGGTGAGGGCCGTTTCCTCGGAGAACCCCTCATCCTGACCTTCTCCCCTCTGGGGAGAAGGAATCCATTGGCCTACCTGTTCGAATGAAAAAATCTCTGGTAACCAAAGAAAAAATCATCGGACGCGTGAAGCAGGTCGGCGCGATCATTCTCGGCCACTCGGAAAACCGGAGCTGGATCGAGCTGTGCAACGACGGCGATCTCATGCACACCAAACGGTTCGAGCTTCCCGCCAATGCCACATCGCAAATCTTCGTCGAAGAAATTCCCCACAAGAGCACCGTCTTCGACGGGCCGCGCACGATGATCTACCTTGACTGCGGCTGCGAGATCGAGATCGTTCAAGAGAGAAATAATTTCATCGTAAGAGGACGGAACCTAACGCCGGAGGTTTAATCCGCCGCCTCGATGAATTTCGCCGACGCCGGGGAGAAATCGAAGCGGAGCACGGCCTTTTCGCCGCCGCGGTTCTTTACGACGTGGAGCGCAATCGCATGTTGCGATCCGGAAAGCGGCTTTCGCTCGGCGTCCTCGCGCATGACCATGACGACGTTCGCGCCGGCCGTTCTCTCGGCCCAATGCTGCGGCGCTTGTGCCGGCTCCAGATCCGGCCAAGTCGCGAGGACCGGTATATCGAGTCTCATGGCAAGATCCTCAAGTCTCTCAGCAACCAGCGGCAGGCGCGCATCCAAGGATAAACCGGTATCTCCCAAACGCTGACTGTCATCGATCACCGCCATGAGGCTTTCAGATTTTTTCAGCTCACGCACTTCACGGACGCTCTGCTCGATATCGTTCAACGTCGTTCTCTCGTCGCACTCTTCGATGTAAATCAAATCGAGCCAGCTCCGCGCTTCCTCCGCGACGAGCTTGAGCTTCTCCCAGCCGGGCGCCATTTCGTTCGGGTCGGCGCTCTGATGCTTCGATACTCCGTAGGAGTGGAGAAGGTAACCGGCGCCGCGGCGAATGTCACGGCTCTCAAGTCCACTGAGCCGCGCGAGCGTTCGGATTCTAAAATCGGATTTTCTCTCGGAGAAGGCAAAAAATATTGCGGGCACGGAATTGCGCCGGGCAATTTGATCTAATAGCTGCTTGGCAAAAGCGCTCTTGCCGCAGCCCGGCGGACCGGCGAGCAGGTAAAGGCCCGGTGAGATTCCATTCAACACGCGGTTCAGCGCGGCGAAGCCGGACTCCCAACCGGCGATCTCTCGGACTTTTCCGCCGCCCTCCAGCCCCGCGAGAAATGAGTCGAGCTCTTCGGCTTCGGAGATCGGCGGTTTAACATCGGCCATGGCGACGACGAGATTACCGATTTTGTACGAACGAG
>Ga0210377_10000840_pt1 | contig 29089 bp, 30 predicted proteins | sample PLM4_65_b1redo_FD_155480 | JGI IMG/M metagenome (GOLD analysis project Ga0210377, IMG submission 155480) | Groundwater sediment microbial communities from an aquifer in East River, Colorado, USA - PLM4_65_b1 redo | ecosystem: Environmental > Terrestrial > Soil > Riparian zone | place: USA: East...
AGTCGCGATACAGGAGAGACCCCATTGACCCGCTTCGGCCATCGAATCCTTTTCTTGATGGTTCTTGTTGCGACGCCGCTCTTCGCGCAGTCGCAGGACGATCGCATTCAGCAACTCGAGCGGAAGCTCGATGATCTCGTCCGCCAGACAACGGAGCTGCGCCAGCAGATCGAGCAGTTGAAAGGCAGGCCCGCCACTCCACAGCCGGCGGAGGTCGAGGACCTGACGAAAGTCGAGGTCGCGCCGACTCCTCAGGCGCCGGCGCCTGCGCCGGCCCAACCGGCAACGCCGCCGCTCACCGACGTGCAGACAGTCAACAACCAGTTCAACCCCGGCGCGTCAAAGGTCTTCAATCCCGACATTTCGGTCATCGGCAACTTCTTCGGGAAAGCAGGGCAGCAGAATCCGTACGAGTTCGGACCCGATCGCGACAGCATGCGGCCGGTGTTGCAGCTCGATGAGGCGGAGGTCGCGCTCCAGGCGTTCGTCGATCCATACGCGAAGGCGCACTTCTTTCTGTCAGCCAGTCCGCAGGGACTGGAGATCGAAGAGGGCTACGCGCAATTCGTCACGCTGCCTTACGACCTCACGGCGAAAGCGGGAAAGTTCAAGGCGCTGTTCGGCAAGGCGAACACCTGGCACACGCATGTGCGGCCGTGGGTCGACCAGCCGCTCGTGATTCACAACTTTTTCGGTGACGAGCAGCTCGCCGACAGCGGCATCTCGTTGAGCAAAGTGTTTCCGAACGCTGCGAACATCTTCGTGGAAGCGACAGGTGAGGTTTTCCGCGGAGACGTGGAGAACGTCTTCCAGCACGAGAACCAGAGCGACCTGTTCTACAACGCGCATCTGAAGGCGTTTCGCGACATCAGCGAGAACAGCAACATCGAGTTGGGGACGAGCTACGCGCGCGGGACGTTCGACAATGCGCGCAACCAGTTCGTCGGGATCGACCTGACGTATCGCTGGAAGCCGTTGCAGCAGGGGTTGTATCGCGGCTTCATCGGCCGGCTCGAGGCGATTACGAATGATCGTCCGGGTGCGGGCCGCAATCCGAAAGGCTTTTACGCCGCGGGCGACTACCAGCTCGCACAGCGCTGGTTCACAGGCCTGCGCATCGACGCGGCCGATCGCTTCCTCGAGGGCGGATCGCTCGTGACGGACCGCGGTGCGGCCGCCACGCTCACCTTCTGGCCCTCGGAATTCAGTCAGCTTCGGGGTGAGCTGCGCCGCATCCGCTACGGCGACGCTCGAACGATCAACGAGCTTCTCTTCCAGTTGCAATTCGCAATCGGCGCCCACGGCGCGCACGCGTTTTAGTGTGGTGAATCGGGAGACTCTCATGAAACGCACGCAGCACTTGCCGTCGCGGCGAACACGTTCGCCGCGGACAAGCTGAAGGTCGTCACCGCGACCGAAGATCTGGCTTCGATTACGCGCGAGGTGGGCGGTGACCGCGTCGACGTGACTTCGATCGGCCGCGGCTATCAGGATCCGCACTTCATCGAGCCGAAGCCGAGCTTTCTGCTGCTGCTCCGCAATGCCGACCTGCTCGAAGTCGTCGGGCTGGAGCTGGAGATCGGATGGCTGCCGCCCCTGCTCGATCAGAGCCGCAACAACAGGATCCGGCCCGGACAGCCCGGATATCTCGATGTGTCGCAGGGTGTCGAGATCCTCGACCGGCCGACGGTGACGGTCAACCGATCGATGGGCGACGTGCACCCGCTCGGAAATCCGCACTACTGGCTCGATCCGGCGAACGCCGTGCGCATGGCAATCCAGGTCCAGCGGAAGCTCGCCGAGCTGCGCCCCGCGGATGCGGCGCATTTCGACCAGCGTCTCAACGACTTCAAAATTCGAATGAACGACGCCAACAAGCGCTGGCTCACGCTGATGGCACCGTTTCGTGGAGCGAAGATCATCACGTACCATCCGTCGTGGCCGAACTTCACGCGGCACTTCGGCCTGAACGTCGCAGGGACGGTCGAGCCGAAGCCGGGCATCCCTCCCTCCCCGTCGCACACGCTGGATCTGATCAATCTCATCAAGGCGCAGAAGATCAAGGTCATCGTGATGGAGCCGTACTTCGATCGGAAGACGCCGAACTTCATCGGCGAAAAAACCGGGGCGCAGGTTGTCGTGCTGTATCCCTCGGTCGGCGGGAGGCCCGAGCTGACCGATTACTTCAAACTGTTTGACTACGACGTGAACGAGCTTACGAAGGCGCTGAAGTAATGGACATTCTTTCGTTTCTGCTTCTCCCGTTTCTCGCCGGCCTCGTCCTCACCGGCATCCACGCGTACCTCGGAGTCCATGTCGTGGAGCGAGGGGTCATCTTCGTCGACCTCTCGCTGGCGCAGATTGCCGGGCTCGGGACGACGGTCGCGCTGCTGGCCGGCTACGACGTGCACAGCAACATCAGCTATTTCTGGTCGCTCGCCTTCACGATCATCGGCGCGGCGATCTTCGCGCTGACGCGCGTCCATCGCGAGACGCGCATTCCGCAGGAGGCGATCATCGGCATCGTGTACGCGGTGTCCGCCGCCGCGGCGATCCTCGTGATGAGCAAGGCGCCGCAGGAAACCGAGCATCTCAAAGACATGCTCGTCGGAAACATCCTCGCGGTGTCCTGGTACACGGTGTTGAAGACCGCCGGGCTGTACGCGCTGGTCGGACTGTTCCATTTCATCTTCCGCAAGAAATTTCTCGCGATCTCGGTCGGGGCCCACAACGGCCAGGCTGAGACGATTCCGAATGTGAGGCTGTGGGACTTTCTGTTCTACACGTCGTTCGGGTTCGTCGTCACGTCGTCCGTGGCGATCGCCGGCGTTCTGCTGGTGTTCTCGTATCTGATCGTCCCATCGGTCGCGGCGATGCTGTTCTCGACGTCGATCGGAACGCGCCTGGCGATCGGCTGGACCATTGGCGCGCTCGTCACTGCGCTCGGCATCCTGCTCTCGTTCCAGCTCGACCTGCCCACAGGCGCGACGATCGTGTGCACGTTCGGTCTGGCGCTGGCGATTCTGGCCGCCGTGCGATGGCTTCTGGTGCGGCGTCAAGGGGTGGCGGTGGCGGCGTAACCGGGCTCTTAACGCGATTCCGTGTGGCGCCGCCCAACACCGAAGCTGGTTGGCACGCCGCTCGCCTAGCTCATCCTCAGCATGCCCGAACGCCGACAGGACAAACGCCCGGAAGCGGCGGACCGGAGGTCCTTTCCCCGCCCCCCGCTCTGGCTGAATCTGCTTCTCCTGGTTCTCGCCTTCGCCGGATTCGCCTTCGGCCGCTATCACCGCCAGCAGATCTCCAAGCGCTACGCGCACGTCATCACCGAAGAGCAGCGCACGCCGCGCGACGCGAAAACGATGAAGGATCAGCTCGCGGACATGGATCTCACGCGGACGGACCTCGAGAAAGAGCTCGACGGCCGGATGAAATTCCTCCAGAGCCTCAAGTCCCAGGACTTCTATCTGTCCGTCGACACGCAGGAGAAGAAGCTGCGCCTCTATTACGGCAATACCGTACTGCGCGACGCCGATCTCACGATCGGATCGAGCACGACATTGAAATCGCCGAGTGGAAAGACGTGGACGTTCATCCCGCTGAAGGGCGCGTTCCCCGTGGAAGGCAAAGTCGTCGACTACGTGTGGACCGTGCCCGAGTGGGTCTATGTGATGAACGGCCAGCCCGCTCCCGAGCGGCGTCCCACGATCGAAGACGGGCTCGGCAAGTACGTGATCTTTCTGCCGAACGGATACGTGATTCACTCCCCGCCGGGCGATGCCAGTCCCCTGAAGGGAGCGAAGCCGGGCTCATTCATGGTCTCTGAAGATTTTCTGCGCGCGATCTGGGAGCGGATTCACAAAGGCGAAACGTCTGTCTACATCTTCTGAGGGAACCATGCATATGCCTCGCTGGTTAGGATTACTCGGATCATGGGCCTTGCTCGTTCTCGGAGTGGGCCTTCTCATCTATGCCGTAGCGGCGGAAGCGATCACGGTCAACGATGCGCGGAAACTGAATCGCGTCGAGATGATCGACAACATGATCAACGAGAACGTGCGGAAGCAGATCGAACAGCTTCAGCACTCGATGTCGAGCAAGTCGACCCAGGTCGGCATGCTCCAGTCAGAAGTGGCCACGGCGGACAAGCAGATCGATGACACGCATGATCCCGACTTCGTGATCACCGTTTCGACTGCGGAGAACAGGGTGTACGCGCGCCGCAGCGGCCAGCTCCTGTTCGAGGCCGTCTGCTCGACGGGCAAGAACACGGCGCTGACCGTCGATGGCCGAACGATGGTGTTCCGCACGCCGATCGGCCGCTTCAAGATCCTGTCGAAGGAAGAAAAACCGATGTGGGTGCCGCCCGACTGGCACTACGTCGAAGAGGCGCGCAAGCAGGGTCTTGAAGTCGTGCGCCTCAGCCGCGGCGGATGCATCTCCGACGTCTGCGCGCAAGGCAATCAGGTCATCGCCGGCGGATCGCCCGTGCAGCCCGGCAGCACGATCGTCCGCGGCGGCGCGTTGATCATCCCTCCCGTCGGCACCACCGCGCGCCAGTTCCCCGACGTCCTCGGTGGCCATCGCCTCAACCTCGGCGACGGCTACGCGCTGCACGGAACGCAGGCCGTGCGGCAGCTCGGCCAGAACGTGTCGCACGGATGCGTGCGCCTGAGCAATGACGACATCGCGCGGTTGTACGGCATGGCAAATGTCGGCGACGAAGTGATCATTTACTGAGGCCCCGTATGGCGAGGGAGTGTCGCCGGGGCGTTGCACGAATAAACGAGCCGGCGTCAGCCGGCGACACGCGTCGCGCCGACCATCTCCGCTACCGCCGCGTGGTGCGCCGACCACGCGTTCCACACCTGATTGGCCCACGCGCGCACGGCCTCCGCGTGATCGTCTGCGATCGCGACATCGAACACCGTCATCGCTCCTGAAGCGGCCGGCGGTTCGAAGTGCGGCCAGGCCTTCACCGCACCGCATTGCTGTACTCGCGCTCCAGCACTTCGGTGTACAGCTCCAGCACTCGGCGGAGCAGTTGTAGTAGCCGCTGAACGACGCTCGGGCGTCGTGCGGCATCGCGCGAGCCAGCAACCGGGACAAACGAGCTCGGAGTCGTGCTGCACCATGAGGCAACGGCGGCGACCCACGACGTGAGTCGCCGCCGAACTGAAGTCACAAGCTGCGCTTTTTACCGCGGATGTTGCGCCGGCTGCCCTTGGTCTTGCCACCGCCAAAGCCACCGCCACCGCCGCTGTCTCCGTAACCACCACCGCCACCGCCGTAGCCGCCACCGCCGCCGTAGCCACCGCCACCGCCGGCGTAGCCGCCACCGCCACCGGCACCGCGGGGTTTGCCTGCGCCGAACCCGCCGCCACCAGCACGCGGGCGGTCTTCGGCTGCGTTCACGCGAAGCGCGCGTCCGCCGAGCTGATATCCATTGAATTTTTCAATGGCCTTTGCCGCGTCTTCTTCCGACGCGTACTCGACGAATGCGAACCCGCGCGGACGGCCGCTCTCACGGTCGGTCGGAAGAAACACATCACGGATCTCGCCGACCTCTGCGAAGAGCGTCTGCACCTCCGCACGCGTCGTATTAAAGTCGAGGTTACCAACGAATACTTTCGAGGACATCCTTTCCATCACTTTCTGCCTGTTTCAGGCCACGCCATTCTACCTTCGCAAGTGTCACGCCGCCTGAAAGCAACTCACACGCCCGGCAAAGACTTCCAGTCGGCTACGATTCGTGGATGCGCGCTCTCTGGCTGGAAGACCGGTCCCTGCGCCTCCGGGAGGACGTCCCGGAACCTGTCCCCGCGCCCGGAGAGGTCATCGTTCGCGTCCTCGCTGCCGGGATCTGCAATACCGACATCGAAATGACGCGCGGCTACTACCCTTTCACCGGCGTACCGGGGCATGAGTTCGTCGGCGTGACCGAGGGAGGGCGGCGCGTCGTGGGCGAGATCAATGCGGTCTGTCACACGTGCGACGCCTGTCGAGCCGGACGCCCCACCCACTGCGACCATCGCACCGTCCTCGGCATCATCGGGCGGAACGGAGCGATGGCGGAGTTCCTCTCCCTGCCGGAGGAGAACCTGCACGTCGTTCCGGATGAGCTTTCGACAGAACGGGCGCTCTTCACCGAACCGCTCGCGGCTGCGCTCGAGATCCAGGAGCAGATCGAGGTCAGTCGCGACGCGCGCGTCCTCGTCGTCGGCGATGGCAAGCTCGCCCAGCTCGTCGCTCGCACATTGGCGCTCACGGGTTGCGCAGTGTCGGTCACCGGCCGGCACCGGCAGAAACTGGACCTGCTCGAGGCGGTGGGGATCCCGACCGTTCCAGCCGAGGGGATCGAGCCCCGCGGTTTCGACATCGCCGTCGAGTGCAGCGGCGCTTCGTCGGGCTTCGCTCTGGCGCGGCGGGCGCTCCGGCCGCGCGGCACGCTGGTCATGAAGAGCACGTATGCCGGCGAGCTGACCTTCAACGCGTCGTCGCTCGTGGTCGACGAACTGACGCTCATCGGCTCACGGTGCGGTCCGTTCGCGCCGGCGCTCCGCCTCCTGGCGAGCGGAGAAATCGACCCGCTGCCGTTAATTCACGGCACGTATCCGTTGACTAACGGTCTGGCGGCGTTCGAGCACGCTCAAAGACCGGGCGTGCTGAAGGTGATCGTCGCGATGGACGCCTAGGGAACCTAGGGCGTGCCCGCGGATCGATGTTGCCACGTCATCCTGAGCCGCCCATTCGACTCGCTGCGCTCGCTCAGGGCAGGCTTCGACGGCGAAGGATCTCAGAATACGTAGTTTGAGATGCTTCGCTTTGCTCAGAATGACGTCGCAGCCGAGGAGGCATGCCTTCCCCTTACAATCCCCCCATGAATGTGTGGCGCGATCGGCTGCATCGCTGGCTCTCGCCGCTCGCGCTGGTCTGCCCGCTCTCCCCCAACACGATCACCTTGACCGCACTCGGGCTCAGCCTCATCGCGGCGGCTTGCTTCTATGCCGGCCCGCATCAGCCGTCGCTTTTCCTGATCGGGATGGTCGTCGTGATCGTCGCCGGACTCGCCGACGCATTCGACGGCATCGTCGCGCGCGTGCAGCATCGCGACAGCCGGTATGGCGATTTTCTCGACCACGTGTGCGATCGCGTCGCCGACGTGAGTCTCGCCTCCGGCTGGATGCTCGGCAACGGCGTGCGCGAGGAACTGGCCGTCGGTGCGATCATCGTCGTCATGCTCAACGGCTATGTCGGCACGCAGATCGAGGCGACGTGGGGGTCGCGCGAATACGCATCGGTCGGGCGCGGCGAATTTGTCCTCGCGCTGATCGTTTTTCCGATCGTGTCGTTCATCCTCTTCTCGAACGGCTGGTCATCGATGCGCGCCGGAACGCTCACGATCCCCGAGTGGATGACTGTCCTCCTGGTCGCCTTCGCCCTCCTCGGCATCGCACAACGGCTGGCCCTTGCGTCACGCATCGAACGCTCATGACGGCCATCCGCTACAACCGCATCACGGGCGAGCCGGTGCTTTTCGCACCGGAGCGCGCCGGAAGACCGAACGCGTTCGCCCACGATTCGAACGAAGTCTGTCCGTTCTGTCCCGGCAACGAGGCGATGACGCCGGCGGAGTCGGCCAGGATCGAGAGGGATGGGCGGTGGGTGGCGCGGGCGTTCCCGAACAAGTATCCGGCGGCGAGGCATCATGAGGTGATCGTCGAGTCGCCCGATCACGACGCGCGGTTCGAGTCCATCGAAGATGCCGCCGCAGTGGCGCGACTGTGCGTCGATCGCTATCGCGCGATGAGGGGCCAGCAGGACGTCGCCTACGCCTCACTGTTCAAAAACAACGGCGCGATGGCCGGCGCGTCCATGCATCACCTTCACTCGCAGCTCCTCGGCGTTCCCGTCCTGCCTCCGCGAATCGCGCGCGAGGCGGAGGCTTTCAGCCGTGTGGCGAGGTGCCCGCTCTGCGACACCGCCGGCGAGCTTCGCGTCCGTGGCACCGAGCGGTTCGACTGGATCGCGCCGTCCGCATCGACGATGGCGTACCAGCAGTGGATCGTGCCGAAGCGGCACGTCTCGGAACTTTCCGAGCTCAGCGACGGCGAGATCGGCGAGCTGGCCACGCTCCTGCAGTCCGCAGCGGCGGGCATGCGCAACATCGCGACGTCGTACAACTGGTCGTTCGTGAGCTTCCCCACGACGCGCGCAGGGCACTTCTACGTCGATCTGTTCCCGCGATTGACGGCCATTGCGGGCTTCGAGCTGGGAACAGGCATGTTCATCCAGGTCGTCGATCCGGTTGTCGCGGCAAAAAGGATGAAGGACGAAGGATGAAGGAATTGCATCCTTCATCCCTCCAGATATGATCCCGCTTCGGGACGAAAATCCGCGCCGCTCGGTTCCCGTGGTGAACATCGTCCTCATCATCGTGAACGTGATGATGTTCCTGTGGGAGGTGTCGCTCGGACCGGATCTCGAGCGCGCGCTCAGCCTGATTGCGTTCGTTCCGGCTCGCTTCTTCTACTCGCCGGTCGCCCCGGCGAACATCCTCTCGATCTTCGTGTCGATGTTTCTGCACGGCGGAATCCTCCACCTCGGCGGAAACATGCTGTACCTGTGGATCTTCGGCGATAACGTCGAGGACCGCCTCGGTCATGCCCGGTATCTGCTCTTCTACGTCGCCTGCGGATTCGCGGCGACGTTCGCACACGCGTTCATGAATCCAGCGTCGGTGATGCCGGCCATCGGTGCGTCGGGAGCGATCGCCGGCGTCCTCGGTGCCTATCTGATCCTGTTCCCGCGCGCGCGCGTACTGACGCTGATTCCGATCTTGTTCTTCATCACGATCCGCGAAGTGCCCGCCATCGTCGTCCTCGGCCTGTGGTTCGTGCTGCAGCTCTTCGTGGGCGTCGGATCGATCGGCGTCGCGGATTCAGCGGCCGGCGGCGTCGCGTACTTCGCGCACATCGGCGGATTCGCGTTCGGGATGCTGCTCGTCGTGCTGATGGGCGGCACGCGGCGGCCTCCGCCGCCGCGCAGGTTCAGCAACGACGATTGGCCGGTTTGAGCCTGCCCGTCATCCTGAGCCGCCCGTTCGACTCGCTGCGCTCGCTCAGGGCAGGCTCCGACGGCGAAGGATCTCAAAATGCGTAACTTGAGATCCTTCGCTTCGCTCAGGATGACGTGACTTGCTACGGCGTGCGCTGGTTGAAGAAGCGCTCGAGGTGGTCGTACGCCTCCCGCAGCGCCTCCGTCGGATTTCGCAGCTCCGAAAACGCGTCGCGATAGATGCTGGCGATGCGCTGGATGTTGTGCTCGCGAATGCCGAAGAGAACCTCGCGCAGCGCTTCCGTTTCCTGCGCGGACAGGTCGGGGCGCGAGACCTCCCGCTCGAGAATCGTCTGCGCGGCGCGGAGATGCTCGGCACTGGTCGTCGGAGTGGCGGGGCCGGTCGATCCGGTGATCGGCGGGGCGAACGGCCGATGCGGTGCGGGCACGGCGGCCGGACCGCCTCCCATGTCCATCGCCGCGGGAAGCTCTTTCAGTTGCGGGGTGAATTTCCCCATCATCAGATAGAGCTCTTTCTCATTGGCGAAGTTGCCGACGAGCCGGGCCGACTTCGCGAGCTCGAGCTGCTCCGACTCCTGCAGCATGATGAACGCCTTGGCCCGATCCTCGAGTGCGATGCGTTTCGCGTGGACGCGCCACGCGGTGACAGTGCCCTGGATGAAGCACGCCTGCGCGGCGCGGATGCTCACCGCCTCGACGGTCACGTTCTCCTCGATGCGGATCGAGCCGTTCGTCGACTCCAGCTCCGAGTACAGGCCGGAGTTCTGGATGACGAGGTTGCCGGGCGTCTTGATCGATAACTGCCCGTGATTGTTCACGCGGATCTCGGTGCCGCGCGGGATGATCATGGTGGGGAAATTGCCGGACTGGTCGGAAGCTGCGCTCATCACACTCTCCTTCTCCCGTTCCCTTGTTTATCCTGAGCGAAGCGAGGGATCTCCGGTGCACCGGCTGCGCTTCTGCCATCTGGATCGTGCACCGGAGATCCTTCGGCCGCTTCGCTGCGCTCAGCGTCCTCAGGATAGAAGTCTTGTAGTTACCCTCTCCTTCTCCCGATAAACGCCGAGGGCAGCGGATCGAAGTCTTTGTACTCCTTGCTGGTGCGAGCCTTCATCAGAAGGGTCGCCTCGTTGTTCCACTGGTAGTTCAGGATGTAGATGCGGGGATCGATCGGAACGTACGTGCCCGGCCGTTCGATGTCGCTGCGCACCTCGTAGTGCAGATGCGAGTTCGTGCTCCAGCCGGTCGAGCCGACAGTGGCGATGACCTCTCCCTGCTTGATGTGCTGTCCCGGACGGACGTTCAGCGTGCCGCAATGGCCGTAGATCGTGATGAAGCGGTCGGAATGGTTGATGACGACGACGTTGCCGAACCGCCACCAGTTCACGCTCTGCTTCAGGGGATACCGCCCGGCGAAGCTCACCACGCCGTCGGCAGTCGCGTAGATCGGCGTGCCTGCCGGTGCGGAGAGATCGAGACCTTTGTGGAAGTCGGCCGCGCGCGTGAACGGCGACACACGAATGCCGAACGGCGACGTCAGAACGAATTGATCCGACGGAACCGGGAGGATCGAAGGCGTGTGCCGCACGAGCTCCGCGTTCGCGGCTTCGTACTGGGCGAGGAGGTCGAGTTGCTGCTGAAGGCGTCCCATGGCGCGTCGCAGCGAGAGCTCGCGGCGGCGCGCGTCATCGAGCTGCATGCCCGCCGAGCCGGCGCTTGCGTGAAGCGGAATCGAGAAGCCGCCCTGGCCGAGAGTGCGGTCCAGACCGTACACGGTGATCAGCTTCTCGACGCGGATGCGGTGCTCCTCGAGCATCTTCTCGAGGGTCGACATCTGCACGACGTTTTCGCGCAGTCGCTCGCGCTGAATGTCGCGCTCCTGCTGCATCCCGTGGACGTAATTCGTCTTGTACACGCGGCGGATCACGGTGGGAGCCGCCGCCATCGAAGCGATCAGGCCGACGAGGACAAACGAAAGTGCAATGATCCCGATGACGACCCGCCGGCCATCGAGGAAGACATAGCGTACTTTGCGACGTATGTCGCTCGGGTGGAGCTGAATTTCGATCATTGAACGGTCTGTCAATATAGCACAGCGTCCGCCGCCGGGATGCACACGAATCTGTGCAGGTCAGGTCCCCGAAATCTGGTCCGCCGCGCGCACCCGCAACCATCGTTTCAGCAGCAGCGGTCCGACGACCATGGCGATCAGCAGCGCCGCCACAACGGAAAGTCGTTTGATTGCCGCCCCTTCCGTCATCGAGCCGTTGAAGATCGCATCTGCCGAATACGTGAAGATCACATGCGCCGGCAGCGTCCCGAGGAACGTCGCCAGGACGTAGTCGCGGACCGGCACCCGGGCGATCCCGGCGGCGTAGTTCCATACGGCGAACGGCGGCCCGGGGATGAGGCGCACGATCAGCATCGAGAGGAATCCGGAGCTCTTCGCCTGCTCGGCGAGCCGCTCACCGGCTTTGCCGAGGCGATCGAGCAGGCCCTCACCGAGAAAACGGCCGACGAAATACGATGCCGTCGCGCCGAACATCGCGCCGGTCATCGCATAGACCGCACCGAGCTTCCAGCCGAAGATCACTCCCGCCGCGATCACGAACACGCTGGCCGGCACGGCGAACACGCAGCCGATCGCGTATCCGAAGATCAGGATGAGCGGTGCGTACCACAGCGAACGCATCGTGGCGATCGCGTCCCGGATGTGCTCCTTCGTGAAGTACTGGCGGAGCGGAGTGAAGTAGAGGGCCACGACGACGGCACCGATGAAGATGACCAGCGCGATCTTGATCGCCCTGCGCGACATCACTGCCCGCCGACTGTCACGACGGAGTTGGGATACCTCACCGAGGTCAGGCCGAGCGAGCGCAACACCGTGTCGAACGCCGTGCCACACGGAACGTTGGTGAACAGAAACGTCCCCTTCCCCTGCACGTTCGGATCGATGATCAGATTCCTGATCCCGCACTGCTTCTGCATCGACTTCAGGATCTCCCGCACCTCGGCATCTTTCACGTCGAGCATGACCGTCCGCTCATTGCGGTCGTGGATGGTGTAACGATCCGTTCCGGCGACGAAGTCCGTTCTCGCGATGAGCGCCAATGCGCGCAGGACACCTTCAGGGGCGACATTGCGCGCGCGAAGGGACACTCGCGGATCGCTCGCGGTGCGCTGCTCGACGCCGAGCGGCAGGTAGAACTCGAGCGCCGCGACGGCTTCGGAGAGCGGCGCGTCGACGATCACGACGTTGACCGTGCCGGCTTTCTCCTCCGACCGTTTGACGGAAACGGAAGCGGCCGCCGGGAGGGCGGCGGCGAAAAGCGCGATGGCGAGAAGGGGCTTCATGGTCTTCCCGAGTCTTTGTGCGAGTGTAGCGCCCGCCGACCTCCGCGGGCGAGCGCCGCCGGGATCGGCGGCGCCACACGGCGTTACGCCGCGCTCTCCACGATCATCGCGATCCCCTGTCCGCCGCCGATGCACGCCGACGCGAGGCCATAGCGCTGCTTCCGCCGCCGCAGCTCGTAAAGAAGCGTGAGCACGAGGCGCGTTCCCGACGCCGCGAGCGGATGGCCGAGGGCGATCGCGCCCCCGTTGACGTTGAGCTTCTGCTCGTCGATCCCGAGCTCTTTCACCACAGCCAGGATCTGACCGGCGAAGGCCTCATTGATCTCGATCAGATCGATGTCCTTCAGCGCGAGGCCCGCTTTCTTCAGCGCGATCCTCGTCGCAGGCACGGGACCGATGCCCATGATGTCCGGATCGCATCCGGCGATGCCCCACGAGACGATGCGGCCGAGCGGCTTCTTCCCCTTCGCGTTGTCCTGCGACGTCACGACGACCATCGCCGCGCCGTCGACGATGCCACTGGCGTTGCCGGCGGTGACGAATCCGTCGTTCGCGAATGCGGGCTTCAGCTTTGTCAGCCCCTCCATCGTGGTGTCGGGACGGAGGTGATCGTCGGCCGTGATCTGTTCGCCTTTGCGACCGACCGTCACCGGCACGATCTCGTCCTTCAGCCGTCCGTTCTGCACGGCCTCGCCGGCGCACTTCTGGCTGCGCAGCGCGAAACGATCCTGCACTGCGCGCGAGATGCTGTACTTCCGCGCCAGGTTGTCCGACGTCTGCGCCATGTACAGCCCGGAGTAGGAATCGAGCAGCGCAACCATCAACGAGTCTTCGATGGCACCCTGTCCGAGCTTGAATCCCTTGCGCGCGCCGCGGATGACGTGAGGGGCCTGCGACATGTTCTCCATGCCGCCGGCGAGCACCGTCGTCGACTCGCCGAGCTCGATTTGTTGTGCTGCGTTGATAATCGATTGAATTCCGGAGCCGCAGAGCCGATTGACGGTCAGCGCCGGAACCTCCTTCGGGACTCCCGCTTTCAGGCCGACATGGCGCGCGCCGTAGATCGCGTCACCCGAAGTCTGCAGCGCATTGCCGATGATGACGTGGTCCATCTCTTCGGGCGCGAAGCCGCTGCGCTCGAGCGCACCTTTCGCGGCGACGACACCCAGGTCGATCGCGCTGACGTCGGTGAAGTGGCCGTTGTACTCGGCCATCGGGGTTCGGGCTCCGGCTACGATGACGATGTCTTTCACTCTGTTCTCCTGCGACTACTTCCTCGCGCCTGTAACGCGAGCCAGCGCAAGGATATTCGGAATGAAGAATTTCGAATTTCGAATGAAGAACCGAGAATTCTTCATTTGAAATTCTTCATTCGAAATTCTTCATTCATGAGCCACGCGATCGCGCCAACCTCTACCAGCGTAACCACGACGCTCCCCTCTATCCCGAACCCCCCGCCCGTCAGCCACGGCGGGCCGCCTCCGGCGATCCGCAGGAGGGAGGCCGCCGGGACGAACCCGCTGATCGCGTATCCGAGGATCGGGCCGGAGAAGACGTTCCAGCCGAGGTGAATCCCGATCGGAAGCCACAGGCGCTGATAGCGCTCCCACGCCAGCGCGAGGAAGATGCCTGCGAGCAACAGATTCGCGATGGCGATGGGTTCGATGCCCCTGTTCCCCGCGTGCAGCGCGGCGAATGCAATCGAGCTCGCCGCAACGCCCGCATGGCGGTTCCATGCGCGGATCTTCTGAAACAGATAACCGCGAAAGACGACTTCCTCGTGGATCGCGGCCGGCACGAACACGATCCACAGCTCGGGCCACGGGAAGCCGCTGCCGCGCACCTGTCGCACCGACGTCGACACGAGGATCAGCAGATCGGCGGTCCCGATGAGAATCGCCGCAACCGCCAGCCCGAGCATCGCATCGCGCGCCGCGAGCCACGGTGGCACGATGAACCCGATGTTCCAACGGCCGCTCTCCATGATCCCGACGGCGGCGATGGTCGCGGCTGTCGCAGCGACGAGAGCCGGCCAGTAGAACGATCGGATCCCTGTGATTCCCGCAACAAAGCCGATCGCGACGAATGTGGCAAGATAGATGGCGACGAACAGGCTGATCGTCCCCACAATCGAAGCCAGATGAACAGATGGACTGCGGATGTCGCGGCGCTGGTCTTGCGCCTGACTGCCGGCGTGATTTTTCTGCCGCACGGGTTCACGAAGGTCTTTGGTCAGGGCGGTGTCGCGGCCTTCGCGTCCGATCTCCCCAGCTACCACCTCCCCGTCTTCCTGGGCTATGTAGCCGCCTACACGGAGCTCGCCGGATCGGTGCTCCTGATCCTCGGCCTGCTGACGCGCATCGACGCGTTCCTGCTCGCCTGCACGATGTTCGTCGCCGCCTTCGTGGTCCTGCTCCCCGACGCGCTTCACGACTCGCCGACTTTCCTCTCGGTCACGAAAGCGATCGAGACCCCTCTGTCGCTGTTCGCCATCAACGTGGCCCTCATCTTTCTGGGACCGGGGCGATTGTCACTCGATCACGTGCTGTGGCGGAAGCGCAGCCGAGGCGCCCTGAGTGAGGCGCCGCAGACCTCGGCGACGCTCCCGCAGTCCCACAAGCGATGAAAACGAAAACGCCGGCCACACGACCGGCGCTCTCCTGACTGCGATCTTCGATCGGGCCTATTGCGAGCCGACATCCTCGACGATGATGCCGATGTTCTTCGCACCGGCCCCGCGGGCCGTGTCCAGGAAGCGCATCGTCGTCTCGTAATCGTTGTCGCGCGCGCCGGAGAAGAACACCATCTTGCTGGTGTTGCCCTTCAGAAGCTCGCGCACCCGGCTGGGGAACTGCTCGGGCGACACATCTTCCTTGTTGATCATCATCCGCCCCTCGGGCAGCAGCCGGAAGATGATCTGATCCTGCACCGCGGACGGAGGGAGGTTCGCGGGCGCCTTGGGAGGAACGCGGACCAGATATCCCATCTGCACGACGGGGGTGATGACCATGAAGATGATCAGGAGCACGAGCACCACGTCGACGAGAGGGGTGACGTTGATGTCGGACTTTACGGTACCGCTGCCACCAACTTGCATGTTTACGATCCCTGGTTGGGCGAACGCTTCGGCTGCGCGATCAGACCAACGTTGTTGAAACCGACTTCACGACAGGATTTGAGAACGTCGAGGACGGCGCCGTACTTCACCGAGCGATCGCCCTTCACAGCGATCTCGCGGTCCGGCGTGCGCTGGTGAATGTTTTCCAGCTCCGACAGCACCTGCTCCTTCCGGACGACCGTCGAACCGAGGTAGACGGAGCCGTCGGCCTTGACCGAGATCTGAAGCTGCTTCTCTGTGTCCGGCGTGCGCTCCGGCTCCTCAGTGACAGGAAGGTTGATCGGGACGCCTTTCTGCAGCATGGGCGTGACGACCATGAAGATGATCAGGAGCACCAGACAGACATCGACCAGCGGTGTGACGTTGATCTCGGAGTTCATCACCGCCTTCTGGAATTTGCCGGCCGAGCTATGCCACGTGTGCCTTATCACCGGAACCAGCCTCCTTCAGGAAGTAGATGGCCATCTCGGAACCGGAGTTCGACATCTCGACGGTGAAGCGGTCGACGCGGTTCTGGAAGTAGTTGTAGGCCCACACCGCGGGAATGGCCACGAAGAGGCCGATCGCGGTGGTGAGGAGCGCTTCTGCGATACCGGCGGACACCGACGCGATACCACCGCCCGAGGTGGCCATCTTCTCGAAGGCGTGGATGATGCCGATGACGGTGCCGAAGAGTCCGACGAACGGTGCGGTGGCGCCGATCGTGGCGAGCACCCCGAGGTTTTCCTTCATCTCGGCGATCGTGATCATGGCCGTGCGGTCCATGCCCTGACGCGCTGCTTCGATCGCGACTTCGGGGTCCGTCGCGCGCTTGTCGCGGCGAACGGCCTCGAACTCCAGGAGCCCGGCGGAGATGACCTTCGCCAGATGGCTCTGCTTGTACTTCTTCGTGACGTCGATCGCCTGCTGATAGTCACCGCGCGTCAGGACGTTCGAGAGCGCGCCGAGGAGCTTGAGCGACTGGTTCTTGGCCTGCGTGAACACAATGTAACGCTCGACCATGACCCAGATCGAGTAGATCGACATGATGAACATTGTGATGACCACGGCCTTTGCGGCCCAGGACATCGAATTCCACATTGCCATAGGACTCATATCCATGATTCAGTTCCCTCCATGTGAACCGGCCGGCAGCCGATTCGGAAATCGGTTGCTAGTTGAGTTTGAAGTTGACGGTTAGGTTGAAGATGACATCCACCGGCTGACCGTTCAACGTGCCCGGCCGGAACCTCCACTTCTTGACTGCTTCCACAGCGGCCTGGTCGAGGCCGAAGGGCAGGGGCTTGAGGACCTGCACGTTCGTCACGCCGCCGTTCTTGTCGATGATGCACTCCACGATCACGATGCCGGAGATGCGCGCCTTGCGCGCGACTTCGGGATAGACCGGCTCGACGCGATTGATGACGACCGGCGCTTTGACGTCGCCCCCGACGCGGAGAGGTGCGGCGGGAGCCCCCGAGTCGACGATGCCGCCGACAACACCGCCCACCACGCCGCCCACCACGCCGCCTTCGACGCCACCCTCGACGCCGCCTTCAACGCCGGCATCGGTGCTCGCGGCCACCGGCTGCGCCTTCTCAGGCACGATCGTGGGAGCCATTTCCTGAATTTCCCTCGGGATCTCGACCGGTTTCACGACCTGCGTCACTGTCGGCGCCTTGGCCGGAGGGGGCGGAGGAGGCGGAGGCGGCGGAGGCGCTGACGCGACCGAATACTGAGCAACCTGCGCCGGAGAGTTCGCCGGGAACGACACATTCCACACCGCGCCGAAGAGCAGACCGGCGATAACGACGACATGCAATGCGATCGAGACGGGCAGCGTCAAGAAGCGCTGAAGGCCGAATTTGTGTTTTTTCGATTCGACGACTGTGGTTTCAAACATGTGTCTGGTCCATCCTGGCGCGGCGAAGGATCAAGGCATTAACCCTTCGCGCCCTGCTGGGCTTTCTTCTTCTTGATGATCTCCACGGCCTTGTTGCGGATCGCATCGGCCTCGGCAACGTCCTGCTGCGCCTTGACCGGATCGGTCTCCAGCAGCGCCTGCTGGCGCCACAGCAGGTTCAGATACGCCATCGCTTCGAAGTACTCCGCCCGCATGTTGATGGCCTGCTGGAGCGCGGCCTTCCCCTGCATGACGATGTCCAGCTTCTGCACGGGATCTGCCGGCGGATTCTTTGCCACCTTCTCGTAGCAGACGACGCCGAAGATGTAGAACGACTCGGGATTCTTCGAGTCGAGGAGGGTGATCTTCCGGTACCAGTTCAGCGATTCGTTGAAGTCGCCCTGCTTCGCGTACAACGTGGCGATCGACCTCACTGCTTCCAGGTCGGCGGGATGCTGGTTCAGGTAGGTACGGAAATAATCGATGGCCTGCGACGTCCGATTGGCGTTGAGGTACATGTTGATGAGGGCGTCGCGGGCGATGCGATCCTCCGGACGCTTCTTCAGGTACTTGCTCAGCTCCATGATCGCGGCGTCGGCACGGGCCTCGTTCGCCGGCGATTTGTCATCCGGAATGTAAAGGCCGATCTGCGAGTAGCCGATCATGCGATCGAGATCCGGGAAATTCGGATCGATCTGACGTGCCTTGGTGTAGTGATCGAGCGCGGTCGAATACTCCTCGTGCTCGTACGCCGCATTGGCCTCTTTGATCTCCATCCGCGCCTTGATCTGGTTCACGCACCCCGCAGATGAAAGGGCAAGAATGAGTGCCGCGAGAAGGCACAACCACTTTTTCATGTAGGTTCGAACTCCCTCAGGTGTTGTGCGCGCAGACTGATTGCGCAGCCGTCAGGCGTTGGCCGGCCCGACTCAGGCAATGGCCGGTGAATATACCGATGCCTTTTTGCACCGTCAAGCAACTTCGTAACATGGGTCTCCGAAACTTTTAGTCCAAGAGGGACGGCTAAAATTCAGCGTGCCGCAGCATTTAGACACGGAAGGGTGGGCGGGGGGAAACCGCCCGTTCGTTGACCGTTGACCGTTGATCGTTGTCGAGGCGGTCCATCGCAGGCGCGAAGGCGTCGCCCGACCAGAGCACAGCCTCGACAACGGTCGACGGTCAACGGTCAACGAAACGGCTAATACGACGGTTTGTGCTCCCCTGTGAGCGTCGAGATAGCCTCCCAAAGCTCGGGGAACAGCGGCTCCCGCGTCCCCGCTTCGAGTTGAGCGGCCGGTACGCCCTTCAGCGAGAGGACCTTTGATCCGATGATCCGGAATGCAAGGCGCATGTGGGTGAAGCGCCAGTTCAAAAACGACGCGTCGTAATCCATCATCGCCTGCACGAGGCGGAACAGCACCGGGTGGTCGTGTGGCTTCCGCTGGATGTCGATGACCGAGATGCCGCGCCGTTGCAACAGTGCGGTGAACCTTGGCCAGAGTCGTTTGCCTACTTCCAGCAGCTTGTGAAATCCGGGGGACTCCTGCCCGCTCCCCCGCCCCAACGAGCTCATTCGGATGACGTGGTAATCGGCCGGAGCCATGGTCTCCAGGACCACGATCTGATGGCGCAACAGGTCGATGATGAAGCGGCATCGCTGCAGCAGATCAGCGGCCTGCTCGATCCGGTCTGCGTCCATCAGCTCGGCGACGCGACCGATCTCGTAGTCGACATGGTGCAGCCACAGCTCCGCCGCCTGATGCGTTGTCTGGAAGAGCCGCTCCTCCGGATTGGCGAGCAGCTCGACCGGTTTCTGCAGCTCGAGCAGCTCCGCCACGCGCACGTACCGTTCGTAATCGGTGTCGCCTTTGCCTTCCAGGATTGGTCCGGTGTGTGTGCCCATACGAAGAGTGCTGAGTCCTGAGTGCTGAGTCCTGAGTCCCGCCCGTCCGGCTGTTTAACTCAGGACTCAGGACTCAGGACTCAGCACTTCGTCAGACGAGCTCGAGAATGTGCCCCAGTTTCTTCTTCTTGGTTTCGAGATACTTCTGTGTGGTCTCCGACGGGGCGATCTCCAGCGGCACGCGCTCGACGATCTCCAGGCCGAAGCCTTCGATCGCAACGTACTTCGCCGGGTTGTTCGTCATCAGCCGGATCTTCCGGACGCCGAGGTCGCGGAGGATCTGAGAGCCGGTGCCGTAGTCGCGGATATCGGGCGCAAAGCCGAGCTTCGCGTTCGCCTCGATCGTGTCGTCGCCCTGGTCCTGCAGCTCGTACGCTTTCAGCTTATTGATCAGGCCGATGCCGCGGCCTTCCTGCAAGAGATAGAGGATCACGCCCTTCTGCTCCTTGCCGATCAGCTCGAACGCGCGCTCGAGCTGATCGCCGCAGTCGCAGCGCGACGAGTGGAACACGTCGCCGGTGAGGCACGAGGAATGGACGCGAACGAGCACCGGCTCGTCCTCCTGGATCTCGCCCATCGCGAGCGCCACATGCTCTTCGCCGGTGATGTCGCTCTTGTAGGCGTGGACGCGGAAGTCGCCGTATTCGGTCGGCAGGAGCGGCGTGGCCAGGCAGTGCACGTGCCGCTCGGTCTGCATCCGGTACTTGATGATGTCGGCGACGGAGATGATCTTCAGACCGTGCTGGACCGCGAACTCACGCAGATCCGGCAGCCGCGCCATCGTGCCGTCTTCGTTCATGATCTCGCAGATGACAGCCGCCGGCGTCATGCCGGCGATCTCCGCGAGATCGACCGAAGCTTCGGTCTGGCCGGCGCGCTTCAGAACGCCGCCCTTGCGCGCGCGCAGGGGGAACACATGCCCCGGGCGCAGGAGATCGTGCGGACGCGTCTTCGGATCGATCGCCATCCGCACGGTCTCCGAGCGGTCGTGTGCGGAGATGCCGGTCGTCACGCGGCCTCGCGCTTCGATCGACACCGTGAACGCCGTGCCGTAAGGCGACGTGTTGTTCTCGACCATCAGCGGCAGGTCGAGATCGCGGCAGCGCTCTTCCGTCAGAGCGAGACAGATGAGCCCGCGACCATGCTTCGCCATGAAGTTGATCGCCGCGGGAGTGATCTTCTCCGCCCCGATACAGAGATCGCCCTCGTTCTCGCGGTCCTCATCGTCGACGATGATGACGAACTCACCGCGGCGGTAGATCTCGGCAGCTTCCTGGATGGTCGCGAACGGCATCAGCGCATTATCCGACGATTTTGAACGGCTGCTCGAGGTTATATGTCTGCTTCGAGATCGTGTCGACGAGCTTCATCTTGAAGACGTAGTCGCCCGGCTTCAGCGGCGACTTCAACTCCGACAGAGGAATCGACCCGATGATCGCGTACTGGCCGGGACCGAGGGCACCCGTCAGCGGCAGCGGCGAGGCCTCGCTCATCGGCGCCGCGATCGGCGGAATGGCCTTGCCGTTCACGGTTCCGGTGATCTCCATCTTCATCTGCATCTTCGGCAGGTTCGTGCCGGTGTCGATGCTCGGGTTGTGGATCTCGACGAAGTAGCCGAGGTCGTCTTTGTTACCGAAGGCGAAGTCGGCTTTCGGAACGATCTTGAGCCTGCCGAATGCGAACGGCGACTTGGCAGGGGCAGCGGTCGGCGTCTCGATGATGTTGTTCGTCAGGATGAGCCTGGACGTGCCGCCGGCATCCTTCGCGACGGAGCTGAGCTCGAGCGGCGCGGAGGCGATGACGACCGGCTGATCGCCCTTCGCCAGTCCGAACACCGCCGTGTATTTGCCGCTCGGCAGCGTGACAGTGCGGTCGGCGAAGAGATCGCCGTTCGATGCGGTGGCTTTCGCCGGTTCTTCGAACACGGCGACGACGTTGCCGCTCGCATCGCGAACGACGCCGAACAGCGTGTCCGTCGCATCGGCGGCGAGGCCGAGCGACTTCGAAACAAAGATTCCGACCGGCACGTAGTAGTCACCCGCCGGCGAAAGGAGCTCGGTGTATGTGAGGGCGCCTTTCTTCAGTGTCGATTTGCCGGCGGTCTCGTCGGCGATTGCGCTCTGGAAAGCCGCGGACTTCAGCGCCATCGAACCCGTCGCCGCGGTGGGAGCCGGAGTGGTCGGGGCAGCTGCGGGCTGAGGCGCCGATGCCTGAGCCGCCGGAGCGCCCGTGGCGTTCGGATTCGTGATCTCCGCGGCAGCGGCGCGCTGCAGCATCGCGTTCACGTCGACTCCGGGTGCCCGATCGAGGCGCCACACGTCATTGCCGAACTGATCGACGAACGGGACGTTCACCGTCGGCGCGGGCAGCGGGAGTTTGGTCTTGGCCTGGTCGTAGACCCAGATCATGTTGCGCTCGCTGGCTTCCGCTTGCGGCTGCGGAATGCCGATGCCGCCTGGCGACGGCTCGGGAGCGCCCATCGCGGTGGCCGGCTTCCTGGTGCGGCGCACGATGGCCGGGGACCCCATCACGATGAAGACGCGGCCGCGGTCGGTCAGCGATCCCTTCGTCCGCCCTTCGGTGAAGTGTTCGTCGGCGTACTTCACGCGCCCGTCGAACTCGGCTTGGAATTCATTGGCGGGCGTAGTCGGCGTCGGATCGCGCCGGGCCCAGAAGGCGCTGATGAACGCCTGCGCTCCGGCGTCGTCCTTGATGTTCTTCCAGGCCGCGGCTTCCTCACGCGTCATGAGGTGCTTCGCGGGGCCATTCCCGAACTGCGTGTTGGTCTCCGACAGGGCCGCAAATCCGCCGGCGGCGATCGCCGCAACGAACAGAGCCGCTGTGATCAAGCGTGTCGTCTTCATGCAAGTCCTCTTAGGAAGAATCAGGCTGCCGTCGTAACAAACGGACGCGACGGCTGCTTCCACGCTACTGCTGATCGAAATTCTCCATTTCGTCGTAGAGGCGGTCCATCTCGGAGTCGATCTCTTCCTGTTTGAGGATGCCTTTGCGCACCAGCAGCGCCGCGATGCTGTGCAGCAGGATGCCGTTTTCGATGATCATCTGCTCGATCTGCTCGTCATACTCTTCATCGTCTTTTTCGACGTCGTCGTTGTCCATCGATTTCCTCCGCGTTCGCGCGGCACGATGTATCACAAAATACGGCAGAAGGCAGAAGGCAGAAATAGAATCACCGCATGAAGAGATGTCTGGCCATCATCACTCTCGTCGCGCTGGCCTGCAGCCCGGCAGAAAAGCACGCCCAGCCGGCGGCTCCGCAGAAGCACGTCCTGAAGGTCGGGCTGCTCACGCCGGGCTCGGTCAACGACAACGGCTGGAACGCCATCGCCTACGAGGGATTGCAGCGCATTCACAAGGAGCTCGGCGCCGAGGTCTCGCATCAGGAGACGAAGACGCCGGCGGAGTTCGAGGAAGGCTTCCGCTCGTACGGCGCGAAGGGCTACGACCTCGCGTTCGGACACGGATTCGAGTTCCAGGACGCGGCCTTGAAGGCGGGCCGGCAGCATCCGAAGACGCTCTTCATCACGACCTCCGGCAGCTCCGTGGCACAGAACGTCGCCCCGATGGTCTTCGAGCTCGAGCAGGCCACGTACCTCCTCGGCATCATCGCCGCGCGCGAGTCGAAGAGCGGAAAAGCCGGCGTGGTCGGCGGCATCAAACTGCCATCCATCGAGTCGACGTTCCAGGCGTTCAAAGCGGGCGCGCAGTCCGTGAATCCGAAGTTCGAGGTCAAGGAGATCTACACCGGCAACTTCGACGACCTGGGAGACGCGCGCGTGGCAACGCTGTCGCTGATCAATGCGGGCGCCGACTTCGTCTTTCATCAGGCGAACGAAGCCGGCCGCGGCGTGTTCCAGGCCTGCAACGAGCGGAAGATCCGCTGCTTCGGCTCGAACAAGAATCAGAACGACCTCGCGCCCGACGTGATCCTCGCGTCCGCGGTGCTCGACGTGCCGGCGGCATTCGTTCGAATGGCAAAGGTCGTTCGCGACCACGAGTTCCAGCCCCAGATCCAATACCTCGGCATGAACGAAGGCATCGTGTCGCTCGTCTGGAACGAGAAGCTGAAACCGACCGTGAAACCGGAGACGGTGGCCGAGGTGGAGCGCGTCGAGCAGGAGATCCGCAGCGGCAAGGTGAAAGTGCCTCGCGGCTTCTAACCCATGCTGCGACTCGCCCATGTGACGAAGCGATTCGGAGCGACGCTCGCCGTCGACGACGTGTCGCTGGACATCGGCCCGGGTGAGATCGTCGGGCTCGTCGGCGAGAACGGCGCCGGGAAGACGACTCTGATGCGGATGGCCGCGGGCGAGATCGCGACGGATTCCGGAACGATCGACGTCGAGGGTACGGTCGAGCTGGTGCATCAGCACTTCATGCTCGTGGGTGACTTCACGATCGCAGAGAACCTCGCGCTGTGGGGTGTGACGTCGGAGAGCCCGCTGCCCGATCCGTCTCGCAAAGTGAACGATCTGTCCGTTGGTGAGAAAGCAAACCTGGAGCTGGCGAAGGCAATCGGTCGAAATCCACGCCTGCTCATCCTCGACGAACCGACTTCGGTGCTGACACCGGTCGAGACCGACGAGCTGTTCCGGGTGATGCGAGAGATCGCATCGCGCGGCACGGCGGTCGTGTTCATCAGCCACAAGCTGCCTGAGGTCCTCGCCATCGCGCAGAGGATCGTCGTGATGCGGCGAGGGAAGATCGTCGCACTGACGACCGCCGCGGAGATGACGGCGGCGCAACTGGCGGAGGCGATGATGGGCACGATGCCCAGTGGAGCGCCCGCCGTCTCGGCGGGCGACGCCCGGCGGGGACGCCGGGCCCTCCACCTCTCCTCGCTAACCGGCGCGCGCATCGACCACGTCACGTTAACCGTCCATCAGAACGAGATCGTCGCGATCGTCGGCGTTGCGGGCAACGGTCAGGACGAGCTGGCGGCGATGCTTCGCGGTCTCGTCAAGCCGAAAAGCGGTGCGATCGAGATCAGCGGCTCCGTCGGCCACATCCCCCCCGACCGCACGCGCGACGGTCTCGTCGCGCAGATGACGATCGCCGAGAACATGGCCCTCCCCTCGCCCCGCTGGAGTCGCGCCGCGGCGATCCGGCATGCCGCGCAACTCATCGAGCTGTACTCGATTCGCGCGCGAGGCCCGCTGCAGAGGGCGGGAGGGCTCTCCGGCGGCAATCAGCAGAAAGTCATCCTCGCCCGCGAGCTGGACCGGCGGCCGGAGGTGCTGGTGGCGAGCGAGCCGACGCGGGGACTCGACATCGAGAGCACGCGGTTCGTCCACGCGCAGCTTCGTGCGGCGGCTGCAGCCGGCGCGGCTGTTCTCGTCATCACGTCGGATCTCGATGAGGCGTTCGCGCTCGCGCACGCCATCCAGGTGATCTATCGCGGCCGTCTGAGCGAGCGCATGTCCGCCGGCGAAGCCGCGTCGCGCGTCGGCGGCCTCATGGCAGGCGTGGCGTGACGCGCTTCGCGATCGCTGTCGGGGCCGCGGTGTTTGCGGTCGTGCTGCTGGCAATCGTCGCGGCCATGTTCGGTCACGATCCGCGACAGCTTCTCGCGATTCTCATCGAGGGCTCGGTCGGCTCGCCCTTCGCGATTCAGGGGACGATCAAGAAATCGGTGCCGTTGCTGCTGACCGGTCTCAGCGTCGTGATCGCGTTCCGGGCCGGAGTCTGGAACATCGGAGGCGAAGGGCAGTTCATCACCGGCGCTCTCGCGGCGTTCCTCGCGGCGCCGATGGGTTGGATGGCGTCGCTCCTCGCCGCGGCAATCGCCGGAGCGGCGTGGGCTTCGATCGCTTCGCTCATGCGGTTCTGGCGCGGTGCGCCTGAAGTGCTGACCACGATCCTCCTCAACTTCACGGCGCTTCACCTTCTCGGCTACGCCGTCAACGGACCGCTTCAGGAAAGGGGCGCGCAATACCCGCAGACCGACTCGGTCCCCGGAGGCGCGTGGCTCGGCACGATCGAAAGCACCGATCTGCATCACGGCGCAATCATCGCGCTGGCGATGGCGATCGCCGCGTGGTGGCTGCTATACCGCACGCGCGAGGGTCTTCGGCTCCGCGCCACCGGGTTCAATCCTTCTGCCTCGGCATGGGCCGGGATTCGCGTGAACGCGCAGATCGCGCGGGCGATGGCATTCTCCGGCGCGCTCGCGGGACTGGCCGGCGGCATCGAGCTCCTCGGCGTCACGCATCGCCTCTTCGAGCGATTCGCGGCCGGCTACGGCTACTCCGGCATCGCCGTCGCGCTGCTTGCGCAACTCCATCCGATCGGCACCGCCGCATCCGCGCTGTTCTTCGGGGCGCTCGTCACGGGAGCGGGCGAGCTCCAACGAAGCGCAGGCATCTCTTCCAGCGTGGCCGTATTCGGACAGGCCGTCGTGATTCTCACGTTGATCGTGTTCGGGAGTTTCCGCCGCAATGATTGAGGTAATCGCGCAGGCCATCCCGCTGGCGATCGTCGCCGCCGTTCCACTGCTGCTCGCGGTGGAAGGCGAAGTCATCGTCCAGCGCGGCGGCATCATCAACCTCGGCATCGAGGGGATGATGCTCACCGCGGCGATGGCCGCCGTCGCGGGCGCGCAGGCTTCAGGCAGCGTGCTCGCCGGCTTCTGCAGCGGCATCGCCGGCGCCGCAGCGATTGCGATCCTGTTCGGCGTCTTCACGATCCACCTGCGCGCCGACCAGATCGTCACCGGCACCGCGATCAACTTCCTCGCGCTCGGCGTGACCGGCTTCGTTTATCGCGAGATGCAGCAGGGGTCGCTCTTCGTACAGTCCGTGGCGCACGCATCGGCGCGCGCGCAGAACGGCGTTGTGATCCTCGCCTGGATCGTGATTCCATCGGCCCTCGCGTTCGGGCTGTGGAAGACGCGCTCCGGTCTCCGCCTGCGGGCCTGCGGAGAGAATCCGGAAGCGGTGACGAGCAGCGGCGCGTCCGTCCCGATGCACCGATGGGCTGCGCTCCTCATCGAGGCGGCCCTCGTCGGCCTCGCGGGCGCCGATCTCTCGCTCGCGCTCTCGACCGGATTCGCCGAGAACATGACGGCCGGCCGCGGCTTCATCGCGCTCTCGATCGTGATTTTCGGCCGATGGAAGGTCAGAGGAGCGCTCATCGGAACCGCCCTGTTCGGCGCCGCCGAGGCGCTGCAGTTCGCGCTGCAGGCGGCGACGAGCGGCGTGCAGTTTCATCTTCTGCTCGCCGTTCCGTACGTCGTCACGCTGCTGATTCTTTGCGGCGTGGCGGGACGCGTGCGCGCGCCGGAGGCGTTGGGCAGACCGTAGGTACGTCATCCTGAGCCGCATAGACGGCGAAGGATCTCGAGATGCGCAACTCGAGATCCTTCGCTCCGCTCAGGATGACGTGTTCTGAGTCCGTCCCCACGGCCCGAGCACGTCCCACACCGAAGGCGTGCGGGAAGTCCGCGGCGCTCCCTGGCGCGCCGCCGCGGCCACCGCGGCCGCGACCGCCGGGACGATCTCCGGAACCGGCGCAGCGAGGTCCGCCTCGTGATCGGCGATGAAACGCGTATTGACCTTTCCTTCGCGAAACGCGGGATGGGTGACCACGCGACGCAGCCACGACGCGTTTGTCGTCACGCCCAGGATCGTGTAGTCGCGGAGAGCGCGATCGAGGCGCTGGATCGCGCTCTCGCGCGAATCGGCGTAGCAGATCAGCTTCGACAGCATGGGATCGAACTTCACGCCGATCTCGCTGCCCTGCGAGACACCCGCGTCGACGCGCACGCCCGGACCGGCGGGCTCGCGGTAGAAACCGATCGTGCCGCTCTGCGGCAGGAAACGATCGTAGGGATCCTCCGCGTAGACGCGCACCTCGATCGCGTGACCGCGCTGCTGCAGCGCATCCTGCTTCCATGGCAGCGGCGCTCCGGACGCAACATCGATCTGCGCGCGGACGAGATCGACGCCCGCGACCAGCTCCGTCACCGGATGCTCGACCTGCAGACGCGTGTTCATCTCGAGGAAGTAGAACTCCCCCGCCGGGGTGACGATGAATTCGACGGTGCCGGCGTTGCGATACTTCACGCCGCGCGCCGCGGCGATCGCCGCCGAGGCCATCTTGCGCCGCAGGGCATCGGAATAGCGCGGGGCGGGCGATTCCTCGATCACCTTCTGATGCCGCCGCTGAATGGAGCAGTCGCGCTCGAACAGATGAACGATCTCGCCGCGCGAATCGCCGAAGATCTGAAACTCGACGTGGCGTGGCTCCTCGATGTAGCGCTCGAGGAGCAGGCGATCGTCGCCGAATGCCTTCAACGCTTCGCGGCGCGCCGACTCCAGCGCGGCCTGCAGCTCCCCCTCGCTCCTCACGATCTTCATGCCCTTGCCGCCGCCGCCTGCCGAAGCTTTCACGAGCAGCGGAAATCCGGTCCGCTTCGCTTCGCGGCGCAGCGTCGCATCGGACTGGTCCTGGCCGTCGTAACCCGGAACCACGGGCACGCCGAGGGAGTGCATGATTCGGCGCGACTCCGCTTTCGAGCCCATCCTCCCGATCGCATCGGCGGTCGGGCCGATGAAGATGATGCCGGCGTCGTGGCACGCGGCGGCGAGCTCCGCGCGCTCGGCGAGAAACCCGTAGCCGGGATGCAGAGCATCGGCGCCGGATTTCCTCGCCGCGTCGATGACCTTCGCGACATTCAGGTACGTATCGCCAGCGTCGCCGGCGCCGAGCGAGACGCCGTCATCGAAGAACCGCCGGACGAATGCGCTGTCGTCCGACTCCGAGTAAGCCAGCACGCAGCCGATCCGCATCTCGCGGCATGCGCGTGCGATGCGGACGGCGATCTCTCCGCGATTGGGGACGAGTATTTTCCCGATCAAGTCCTGAGTCCTGAGTCCTGAGTCCTGAGGGTTCGACTCAGGACTCAGGACTCTCTACTCAGGACTGTTTCACCCACGGAGCCTTCTTCTTCTCCAGAAACGCCTTCATCCCCTGCTGCCCCTCTTGGGACACGCGCCGCGCGGCGATCGCTTCGATCGTGTACGGAATCGAGTCTGCCAGTTCATGCGTCGCGACATGCGCGATCAGCCTCTTGCATTCGCGTACCGCCTCCGGCCCGGACGTGGCGATCTGCCCGAGGACGTCGGCGACTGCGGCATCGAGGGCCTGCACGTCGTCGACGAGCTTGTGCACGAGCCCGATGCGCAGCGCGCGCTCGGCGTCGAACCGTTCGCCTGCGAGGAAAAGCGCCCGCGCATGCGAACGGCCGATCTTGCCGATGACGTATGGCGAGATCACCGCCGGCAGAATGCCCAGCTTCACTTCACTCAGGCCGAACTTCGCATCGCGCGCGGCGATGGCGATGTCGCACACGGCGACCAGTCCGACTCCCCCTCCGATCGCGGCGCCTTGAATCCGACCGATCACGGGCAACGGGCACTCGTCCATGAGCGCGAACATCTTCGCCAGATTCGAGGAGTCGCGGATGTTCTCGTCGCGCGTATAAGCGACCATGCGCGACATCCAGTTCAGATCGGCGCCGGCGCAGAAATTCGCGCCGCCGCTGCGCAGGACGACCGCGCGCGCGTTCGTCTTCGACGGGAGATTGCTGAAGAGATCGATCGCCTCCGCGATCAGCTCATCGTTGAACGCGTTGTGCACCTCGGGCCGATCGAGAGTGACGAATAGCGCGCCGTCGCTCTCATCCACGAGAAGCGTTCTGTAATTCATGCCTGCGGCATTGTAGTGCGCACGA
>Ga0210377_10000841_pt1 | contig 29027 bp, 32 predicted proteins | sample PLM4_65_b1redo_FD_155480 | JGI IMG/M metagenome (GOLD analysis project Ga0210377, IMG submission 155480) | Groundwater sediment microbial communities from an aquifer in East River, Colorado, USA - PLM4_65_b1 redo | ecosystem: Environmental > Terrestrial > Soil > Riparian zone | place: USA: East...
ATTTTCATCTATAAAGTTTGAAGCAGCATCAAAACCCTGGTCGATGTAAATAGCACCGATTAAGGCCTCAACTGTGTCGGCAAGGAGGGATTCATTGGTTCTGCCTCCGCTTTCTTCTTCGCCTTTACTTAAAAATAAGAAATCTCCAAGATTAAGCCCCTTAGCTACCTGAAAGAGATTTTTAGTGTTTACAAGATTTGCCCTAAGAGTTGTTAGATATCCCTCTGCTTTATCAGGAAACTTTTTGAAAAGATCATATGATACAATGTGCTCAAGAATTGCATCTCCCAAAAATTCCAACCGTTCATTGCTTTCTCTTACTTCTTTATTTTCGTTTACCCAAGATCTGTGGGTAAGGGCTTTATCAAAGAGGTCCTTGTCTTTGAATGAATCTTTTATTTGATTTAAGTTTTTCATTTCGCCTCCTCCATTTCTTTTATAATTGTTCCCAGTACTCCATTGACAAAACTTCCTGATTTTTCACTACCATACTCTTTTGCAAGTTCAACCGCCTCATCAACCACTACTTTTGTAGGTGTTTTGCCGGCTTTGAGCTCCCCCACAGCAAGCCTCATAATTGATAGGTCAACCTTGTTTATTTTATCTATTGGCCATTCAGGAGCGGCTGTGCTTATGAGCGTATCTGTCTCAGTATCAAACGTGCGAGCTGAGAAAGCTTTTGTATAAAGTCTTTTAAAGCGAAGCCTACGGGCTCTATGCCTTGGGTCAGTGGCTGTTTTCATTACTTATAAGCCCCACAGTTGGGACAAACTTTGTGTGGAAATTTGAGTTTGCCACAGGAAGCGCATTTAACTAGTGTTGGAAGGCTACTTCTATTTGAAGCAGCATTTTTCCTTCTGTTGCTTCTTCCCCTTGTGTGTTTTTTCTTTGGTACAGGTGCCATAGTTAGACTAGTTTACCAAAATCAACTAAATTAGACAAGGAGGCATGCTCGGCAGCTTCCTTTGCAGACTTTAGTAGACCCATCTGATCCCAGGTAGCAATTTTAAGGGTTGGGAATCCAGATTGGCTCGTACCGAATATTTCACCAGGGCCTCGAAGTTTAAAATCAGCCTCAGCAAGTTCAAAACCTGAGTACGATTTTTCCATATATGAAAGCCTTTTATTTGAAACTTCAGACTTAGATTCAGTTAGAAGAAGACAATAGGACTTTAGCTCACTCCTTCCTACTCTACCCCTAAGTTGATGCAGCTGAGCCAGCCCAAACCTATCTGCTGCTTCAATTACCATTATTGTTGCATTTGGAATATCAATTCCAACTTCAATTACAGGGGTAGCTACCAAAACGTCGAGTTTTTTGTTTTTAAATTCATCGATAACTTTGTCTTTTTCGTGAGCGCTAAGCTTACCATGGATAAGGCCAATTTTAAGGTCAGGAAAAAGTTTTTCAAGGTTTTCAAATTCTTTGGTTGCGGCTTTGACCTCAAGCATTGTTTCTTTTTCACTTTCATTGATCAAGGGGCAGACAACAAATGCCTGGGTTTTTTCTTCTTTAATTTTTGTGTGTACCCATTTGTATCCAGCATTTCTTTTTTCTGGCCTCACTATCCAAGTTGTTATTTTTTTACGGCCCATTGGCATTTCTTTTAGTATTGAGATATCAAGGTCGCCAAAAAATGTAAGTGCTACAGTTCTTGGTATTGGTGTTGCCGTCATAGTTAGGACATGTGGAGCTACATTGCCTTTTTTTGTTTTTTTGACTAAGGCTTCTCTTTGGGTTACTCCGAAGCGGTGTTGCTCATCGATTACTATAAAGGCGACATTGTCTAAGTTAAGACCTTTAGAAAGAAGTGCATGGGTACCTATAAAAATATCTGCTTTGCCTAGGTCACTTTTTTTATGGGCGGCTGTAATTAATGAAATTCGAACTTTGTAATTTTTAAATATCTGTTCAAGGGTTTTGGCGTGCTGTGTCGCAAGAATTTGGGTTGGAGCCATGATTACTGTTTGAAAGCCATTAAGGAAAGCTACGAAGGCGCCAATTGCAGCAACGACTGTTTTTCCGCTACCGACGTCTCCCTCGAGAATTCGGTTCATGGGAATTTCACCTGCTAAGTCTGTGAGGATTTCTTTTACTGACTCCTTTTGAGATTCCGTAAGCACAAAAGGAAGAGATTTTATGAATTGATCAATCTCTGATTTATTAAGTTTCAATTTATTAGAAACCTTGTTTTTCTGCCATCTTCTTTTTCTTTTGATGTTTTGAAGAATCAGGAAGAAAAATTCGTTAAAGGAAAGGCGCTCTTTACCTTTTTCATATTCGTCTAAAGATTTTGGTGTATGAACTTTTGTTACTGCCGTCTCATAACCCCAAAGTTTATTTTTACTGATTACTTCTTTTGACAGAAATTCAGAAAACTTATCAGAAAAGCGCCCTAATGCATCCGAGACTCTTCTTCTTAGCCATTTTGAAGATATTCCGGCAGTTTCGGGATAAACCGGGATAAGTCCTCCCGTGTGGACTTGTTTTGTGTTTTCTCTTAAAACTTCATATTCAGGAGCCATAAAGGTTTTGTTTCTGCCGAACCAGCCAAGAGTTCCTCCAAAAGCAACTGTAGATCCTTTTTTAAATGAGCTTCTAAGAAAAGGCTGGTTAAACCAAATTGCAGACAAGCTCCCGCTATTATCCTTGATATTTACAATTTGAATCATACGCCCAGATTTTGTGTATTGATTAACAAAGGATGTCACCACTCCCTTAACTGTAGCTATATCCCCAATCTGAAGACTTTTAATATCAGATGTTCTGCTAAAGTCCAAAAATCGCCTAGGAATGTGGTGCAATAGATCGTCGACTGTTTTTATTTCAAGTTTCTCTAAACGCTTGGCATAGGCTGGTCCTACAAATGGGAGGCTCGAAACTGGTTCATCTTGAAAGGACATATGGTAAGAATGGTAGTACTGATCCAAGCAGTAATACAAGTCCTGCAACTATAGCAGCTACCATTACCAATTTATTTTTTTTAGGCTTATCGTAGTTCATTTTACTTTTACAAAAGTTTTTTTACCTATTTTTATTTCTTCTCCGCCTGATACCTTAAAATCAGTATCTTTTACGACATTTCCATCAACATCAACAGCTCCATCTTTTATAAGTCTTTTTGCCTTTGAGTTGCTGCCTATTTCTTTAATCGATTGAACTACCTCAAGAAGTGTACCTTTTTTTTCGACCTCTGCTGCATCCATAGAGAAGTTTCTTTTTTGAAAAGTACTTTCAAATTTCTCTTTTGCTTCTTTTGCACTTTTTTCATCGTGGAGCTCTTTAACTATTTGAAGTGCAAGTTCTGTCTTTACAATCATAGGATTTTCTCCATCCTTAAGTCTTTTTTCAACTTCCTCTGCTTGGGAAAGCGGCAAATCTGTTGCTAACTTAAAAAAAGTGACAATAAGGTTATCCTTTACGGACATAACCTTTCCAAACATTTCCTCAGGACTGTCTTCCAACCAAATAGCATTTCCCCAGGATTTGCTCATTTTTCTTCCATCGGTGCCTTCTAAGTAGCCTGTAACTAAGACAAAAGATTCTTTATCTCTCCAGTCCTTTTGTAGAACTCTTCCTGTTTGCATATTAAATGTTTGATCTGCGCCTCCTATTTGTATGTCTGTATCCATAAAGTAGCTATCATACCCCTGCATTGCTGGATATAGTGCTTCGTGAAGTCCAACCTTCTTGCCTTCGAGTAATCTTTTCTTAATAAGCTCTCTTGAGGCAAAGTCACCAAAGGAAAAACGCTGGCAAAGCTTTATAACTTCAGTAAATGAAAGATTTTTAAGCCACTCGCTATTGAATTTTACTTTAGCCTTTGAAAAATCGACTATTTTTTCTGCCTGCTTCTTGTAATCTTTAAAGTTTTCTTGAATTTGCTCATAGGTCAACACTGGTCGTTCACTATCTTTGTCAGAAGTATCTCCAATTAGTGCAGTGAAATCTCCTATTAGAAAAGTTACATGATGTCCCAATTCAACAAACTTTTGAAGTTTTCTTAAAGGGACTGCGTTTCCAAGATGAATTCTTGTAGCTGTCGGATCAATCCCAAGGTATACATTAAGTTTCCTTCCAGATTCCAGAAGCTTCTTAAGCTCGCCCTTTTCGGGAATAACATTTACAACTCCCCTTGTCAGTACTTCATCTATGGTTAGCATATTACTATTCTAGCTCAATCAAATCGGAAAATAAACGTCACAATGAAGTTAGAGGGTTTCCATTCCTGGTTCTACCTTTTGTCCCCGAAGTTCCCGTGGCGCAGTATCTATCAACAATTTACATACTGACGCTGAAATCGCCGTTTTGAAAAAACTTTCATTCATAACTATTGGGTCATAATTGATTATGCTATTTGCAAATCTAACGGCTTCGCTAAACGCAAGGCCTCCTGTAATGAATATGGCTGCTGACCTTGTCGCACCAAAATGGATATTTGTTTCTTTTGTTTGAACTCTTAAAATCTCAGGCATGAGCATATTCTAACAAATAAAATGTTGAAAGCAACAACTAATCTTCTTTTTCAAGCTTGTGGATTTGAGGCCAATTCTTTTTGTTTAACCAGCAACTGTAGCAAAAACTTTTTGACGGATGGTTCCATATATCTATACCCTCGCCATTTTGAATATTTTTATTGCAAATATCACAGAAAGTTTTGTGAGACATTTGATGTGGACAGGAACCATTGATAGTAGCATCATCACTTGGAGTTTAGTCAACTGGATATTTTTGATACAATGATAGTCAATGTGGAGAGATAGAGCTCGGGAGCGAAGACATAAGTATTACTCTGGTGGTGGGTCGAGCTCTACAACAAAAAAAATTGCTAACTTTGCAAGGCTAGCATTTATTGGTGCAATTGTACTGTTTCTTGGAATTTTTGTAGTTGTCCCTGTTTTTTCAGTTACACTTCCCTCTCCTGACAAAATAGTAAGACAAGAAGGTTTTTCAACCAAGATTTTAGATAGAAACGGGAAAGTTCTATATGACATTTACGCAAACCAGAGACGAACTCCAATTACACTTCCGCAGGTACCCCTTTATTTAAGGCAGGCAACGGTTGCGATTGAGGATAAAAATTTTTATAAGCACCAAGGGTTTGACCCTATGGGGATACTGCGTGGGTTTGCCAATTTGTTTTTGAAAGGGAGTCTTCAGGGAGGGTCAACCCTAACACAACAGCTTGTTAAGAATGTGCTTCTGACTTCAGAGAGATCAATAATCAGAAAATTAAAAGAATTTATTCTTTCAACCCAAATTGAAAGAAAATATAGCAAAGACCAAATACTTCAGATGTATTTAAACGAAGCGCCATATGGTGGAACTGCTTGGGGAGTTGAAGCTGCTAGCGAGCTCTATTTTGGAAAGGAAGTCAAAGATCTAAATCTTTTAGAGTCTGCATTTTTGGCAGGCCTTCCCCAGGGACCATCTTATTATTCTCCTTATTCTGGTACTCCTAAAGCATATCTGCAAAGAACCAAGGACGTTTTAAGGAGAATGAGGGAAGACGGCTATATAAAGACTGACCAGGAGAAGAACGCACTTGCGCAGCTCGATAGTCTTTCATTCGTAGGCCAATCTGCCTCTTTTAAAGCTCCACACTTTGTACAGTATGTGCAGAAGCTTTTAAACGAGAGATATGGGGAGAATGTGGTTGAGCAGGGGGGCCTTAAAGTTACAACAACACTCGATCTTGATCTTCAGGATAAAGCACAAAATGTGGTTACTGAAGAAATTGCAAAAGTTGAGTCGCTGCATATTACAAATGGAGCTGCGGTTGTACTTAATCCTGAGACTGGAGAGATCCTTTCTATGGTTGGATCTAAAGACTTTAGCGCTAAGGATTATGACGGTCAGGTAAACGTTACAACTGCCTTAAGACAGCCAGGATCATCAATAAAGCCAATTACATATGTAACTGCTTTTAAGAAAGGATACACTCCTTCCACACTTATAATGGACGTACCTACAACTTTTCCTGGCGGGGACCAAAAAGAATATAAGCCTACAAATTATGATGGGAAGTATAGGGGTCCAATGCAAGTTCGTTATGGCCTTGCAAACTCTATTAACATTGTGGCTGTTAAGATGCTTGCGATGGTTGGAGTTAAAGATATGCTTACAACTGCTTATGACCTAGGTATTTCCTCACTTCCACCGACACAAGAGACTCTAAATAGAGTAGGACTTTCAGTTACCTTAGGAGGAGGAGAGGTAAAACTTCTTGATCTGACTGGGGCATATGGTGCTTTCATGAATGGCGGTCAGCGCATTGATCCGGTTGCCATCCTAAAGGTTGAGGATCCAAAAGGAAAAGTTCTTGAGGAGACTAAGCCCCAAAAAGGAAGAAGAGTACTAACACCTGAACAAGCATTTCTTATTACAGATATTCTCTCAGACAATAAAGCAAGAGGTGAGGTTTTTGGACCCAATTCACTGCTTAATGTAGCCAATGTTGCAGTTAAGACAGGAACTACAAATGACAGAAGGGACAACTGGACGGTTGGTGGAAACAAAAATGCAGTTGTAGGTGTTTGGGTAGGAAACAACGATAATTCGGAAATGAAACAGGTTGCATCGGGTGTAACTGGTGCCTCCCCCATTTGGAGAAGAATAGTTCTAGCAGCAACTTCCGGAAAGCCTACAGTTAAGTTTACTCCACCACCAGGCATTGTCTCAGCTGGAGTTGATATAATTTCTGGCTACGGGGCCCACGATGGATTTCCTTCGAGACAAGAATATTTTATAAAAGGAACAGAGCCTGGCAAAGATACAGTTCATGTTAAGCTCAAGATTTGTAAATCAGATGGAAAACTTGCGGCCCCATCTGATATTGCTGGTGGAAATTATGATGAAAAAGAATATTTTGTTTTTAAAGAAGAAGACCCAACTGCAGGTGGTGGTACTAACCAGTGGCAAAAAGGAATAATGGATTGGTTAAACACACAGACGGACTCAAGATATCACCCGCCCTCTGACTACTGTGGTACTGCAAACCCAGTAAACGTTGAGTTTGATAGCCCGCATGACAAAGATCGAGTTAGTAGCAACTTCACTATCAAAGTAAGAGCAGATTCAACTAGTGATATAAGTCAAGTGATAATAGAAATTGACGGCACGCAAAAAGCTGTTCTTACCTCCCTGCCCTATCAAACGAGCAGTGGGACTCTTTCAAATGCAGTCCATACAATTCGAGCTGTGGCTAAAGATTCTAAAGGGAATCAATCAGATAGAAGTATTCAAGTTTCAGTTGGGGCACCTTTTCCAACACCTTCTCCGAGCCCAAGCCCTAATCCTTAACTGTTCCACCAAATTTTTTCTTTACTTTGTCTAAAATATTGTTTCTAATTTCTGCTACTTCCTTGTCAGTCAATGTCTTGTTTGGGTCTTGATACCAGACTTTGAAAGTATGGAAATCTTTGTAAATATCACCAAGTTCCATTTTTGTAATATATTTAGACGAATCAGTAATATGCTTTATAACTTCTCCAATTTTAGTTTTATCTGGAAAATCAATTGTAAGGTCTTCAACCTGGGCTGGATATTTAGCTTGTGGGATAAAGCTTGGAACGTTTAAGCTTTCTTGCCTTAGTGATCTAATATCTAGCTCCAAATAAATTAAGTTTTCGTCTTCAAGAATTCCAAACTCTCCCAAATTTATTTGTTTAGATAGAACCTTAAGTCTCCTTCCGGCGGAGTAAGATGCACCCTCTTCCTCCTTGAATGAAAAATTAATATTAAGAGACACAAGGAGTGCTTCTAATATTCCTTTAGCACTTCTATATTCAAAATTTGAAAATATTGCTCCCAAGGTCATTTTCTCATCAGGTAAGTTGTTTGTCTTTGGAAGGTAGACATTCGCAATCTCAAAAAAGAAGAATGGATCTTTTTTCCCGGAATTATCATTGGCCGCTTGTACTAAAGACGGCATCAAGGAGGTTCTCAAATATTCTGAATCCGACCCGAGCGGATTTTTAAGCTTTAAGGCGCTTTTAACAAAATCCTTTGGAACAAGTGAGGGAGTGTAAATCTCATTGCCTCCAAATTCTTTTAATTTCTGCTTTACTATTTTTTCAAAAGCAAAAGGAGAATAAGCAGTCTTATCAGGCAGATCGCCATTCATGAGAGTACTTGGCAGATTGTGGTAGCCGTATATTCTTGCAATTTCCTCAACTATGTCTTCTGGAATCTCAACGTCTAGTGTCCTAAAGGAAGGTACATTGATTTTAAAGAGATCTTTAGTTTTTGAAACTTCAAAGCCAAGTCTTATTAGAATATCAACTATTTTTGAGTCTTGAATGGGAACACCAAGTCTTGCCTCTATAAAACCCTTGGTAATAGTAATTTGCTTTGTACTTGGTTTCTTGTCGTATAAGTCATAAACCTTTGAAGCTATTTTTGCACCACAAATTTTTTGATACAGCTCAATTCCTTTTTTAAGTGCAACCACGCCCAACTCCGGATCAACTCCTTTTTCGTTTAGAGTAGCGGCTACAGTGCGAATACCCAAAGACATTGAGGCTTTCCTAATCCTTAAGGGATCGTTGTTGTCGATAAAGAAAACAATTCTTTGAGTATTTTTATTAACAACTGAGTTTTTAGTACCAATAATTCCTGGGAGATCTATTATTTCCCCCTCACCATCGTCAATTACAATCTCGCCACCATTTAGTTTAAAGTCTTTGCCGTCAAAGCTAGTAATTTGCTCACCCTTGTCTGCTAGTCTAAAGACGAGCGCACGATCTTTTATAAGGTCATAATCAAAGACATGTGTGGGGTGCCCCATTTCAAGCATTACATAATTTGTAATATCTACAATTGAGTTAAGGGACCTCATTCCGGATGCTTCGAGTCTGACCTTCATCCAGACAGGAGTTTCTGTAAATGAAACATTATCCAAGACAACAGCCATTACTCTATTGGTAAACCTGCTGTTTGTTTTAATACTTAACTTGTATTTATTTGAAGGGGCAATGCTTACTAGCTTAAGGGGCTTAAGCGTTGCTTTTATCTTAAACTCAGGAAGAATGACTGATGCTTCTCTGGCAATTCCATAGACATTTGCCGTATCTACTCTATTTGTAGTTACTTCAATGCTATACAAGAAATCTTTTTCGTATTTTTCAACTCTCTCAAAAGAGGGACCGCAAAGAGACATATATTTAGCAATAGTCTCGGGAGTAGCCTTAGTGTCAAGGTGTTCTAAAAGCCATGAATGTAGTATTTTAATATCCATATATAATCGTTCTCATCATTAGAATTGACCTAAAAAGGAAAGGTCAGAGCTATATAAAAGTCTAACGTCGCCAATTTCAAGGCCAGACTTCATCATATAGGTTCTTTCAACTCCCCAACCAAAAGCAAAACCTGTGTATTTGGTTGGATCGACTCCACAATTTTTTAAAACATTGGGGTGAACCATACCAGCCCCTCCCAGCTCAAGCCATCCCTGCTTACAAAGTTTGCAGCCATGTCCGTTACAAATTCCACAGCTAATATCAACCTCGAAAGATGGCTCTGTGAACTGAAAATGGTATGGCCTAAGTCTTGTTTTGCGGCTCTTACCAAAGAATGTTTTAGCAAAGTAATCGAGTGTTCCTTTGAGATTAACAATCGAAATATCTTTATCAACAACTAATCCTTCAAACTGGTGAAACATAGGAACATGGGATACATCAGATTGGCGTCTGTAGCACTTTGCAATGTTAACCATTCTAATAGGTGGAGTCTTGACCCTTTCCATCTCCCTTATTTGACCAGATGAGGTATGGGGCGTCAAAACCATTGGTCCATATTTAGTGCTATCTTTACTATCAACAAAAAAAGTTTCCCAGTCGTCGCGTGCAGGGTGATTTTCAGGAAAGTTTAGGGCACCAAAAGCATACCAATCCCACTCAACCTCGGGGTATCGGACTCTGACAAAGCCAATTTTTTCAAAAACATCTGCAATTTCATCGATTGCTTGTGTAACTAAATGGAGATGTCCTTCGACTGGCCGCTTTCCCGGGATTGTAGGGTCGAACCACTTTCTTTCCGTTTGTTTTAATTTGTTTCTTTGGGTTGCAAGGAGTTTTTCAATTGTTTCTTTAGCTTCATTAATAAGCTTTCCCGCTTCACTTCTCTCTATCCCACTTAGATTTTTTATTTCTTTGGTAAGGTTGTTTATTTTTCCTTGTCTTCCAAGGTAGGTAACCCGAATATTTTCGAGCTCAGTAGTATCACTTGCTTCAGTAATTTCTGAAAAAGCTTGATTTTTGGTATTAATAATCTCTTCGCGCACCGTAGCCTATTTTACACTGGAGACAATTTCTTTGAAAGTGGCTGGATCAGATATTGCGATATCTGAGAGGATCTTTCGGTCAATTTCAATTTTTTCTTTTTTAAGAAGAGCTATGAATTTGCTGTAGGAAAGTCCTTCCATTCTTACTCCTGCGTTTATTCTTTCTATCCAAAGAGCTCTTAAGTCGCGCTTTTTTAATTTTCTTCCTGCAAATGCATATTGTCCTGCGTGAAGGATAGCTTCTTTTGCAACTTTGACACGATTGCTTCTAGCCTGCTTGTAGCCTTTGGCTAGTTTTAATATTTTTCTGTGCCTTCTTTGAGCAACACTTTTAATTCTCATTTGCCCATAGCCTTTCTAATTTTCTTTGCATAAGTTTCGTTAACCAAGACAACTTTTTTAAGATTTCTTCTTTGTTTTTTTGTTTTACTTGCAGCCAAATGCCTTCTAAAGGATTGTCTACGCAAAACTTTACCATTTTTGGTAATTCTAAACCTCTTTTTTACAGAGTTTCTAATTTTCATCTTTTGTTTCATCTTTTTTTCCTTCCTTTTTAAACTTATTTGTTGGCGAAATTATCATTATCAAATGCCTCCCCATAAATTTTGGCTCCATGTCGACGTTTATTCTATCTCTTCCCAAATTGTCTAAAACCTTACCTAAAAGACTATAGCCAAAACTTTTGCTATTCATCTGCCTTCCCTTGAAAACTACTACAACTTTGGCTTTATTCTTGTCTTCAAGAAACTCTCTTAGTCTCTTAAGCCTCGTATTATAATCGTTTTCTGCTATAAAAGGCGAGAGTCTAACTTCTTTGACTTCTCCACCCTTTACTTTTTTAGCTTCAATCTTTTTTTTCTTTTCCTCCTGGTACAAAAACTTACCAAGATTCATGAGTTTTGCAACCGGCGGCTTGGCAATTGCTACAACTTCAATTAAATCAAGACCCAACTCTTTTGCTTTCTTAAGTGCCTCGTCCCTAGTCAATACTCCTACCTGTTTAGCCTCAGAATCGATTACGCGCAAACTTTCTGCCTTAATCTCTTCATTAACTTTCCAGGGAATATATTTACTTCTCAACGTAGTTATTTTATCATGCCTAAGGCGAACCTACAAGTTGGAGCGTTCATCTGTTTCTTTCTTAATCTTAGCAACAAATCCATCTAAGTCAAATTGATTTGATTTACCAGATCTATCCCTAACTGCAAGCTCCCCTGACTTTTCTTCTTTGTCTCCAATAACAACCATATATGGTACTTTCTCAAGTTGTGCGTCTCTAATTTTGGCCTGAAGTGTTTCATTTCGGCTATCGATCTCAGCTCTTATGTTCGCAGTTACTAATTTCAGTCTAAGCTCCTCAGAGTATTTTGTGTTTCTGTCTGTAATTGGAAGGATTTTAACCTGAACTGGTGCAAGCCAAACTGGAAATACTCCTTTATACTTTTCAATTAAAAAGGCAATAATTCTTTCAATTGCTCCTATTGATGATCTGTGGACTACAACTGCTTCCTTTTTGCCGCCGTCCTCCGAGGTGTATTCGAGCTTAAATCTTTTTGGCATGACAAAGTCGTATTGAACTGTAAAGGCTGTTTCTTCTTTGCCGTTTGCATTAATCATCTGAATGTCAATCTTGGGGCCATAGAATGCAGCTTCGCCTGGGGCTTCTATATACCTATCCTTTCTTTTCTTAAGGGCTGACTTCAGCATTTCTTCTGCCTCGTCCCAAGCAGAATCGTCCTTAAAATACTTTTTCGAATCTTTACGATCTCCTAAGGATAATCTGTAGAAATAATCTTTGTCTTTGCTAAGGCCGAGCTCCTTGGTTGCAAAATCTATTAGATCTAAAACAGAATCTATTTCATCACTAGCTTGCACTTTGGTACAAATTATATGAGCATCAGACAAACAGAAACTTCTAACCCTGCTAAGTCCAGCAAGCTCACCCGATTTTTCAAACCTGTAAAGCTTTGCAAGCTCTGCGTATCTTAAAGGTAAGTCTCTGTAGCTTCTGGGGCGTGAGAGGAAAAGCTCAAAATGGTGAGGGCATGTCATGGGTCTCAACATATATTCCTCTTCCTCAATCTCAATTGGGGCGTACATTGATTCTTTGTAGTATGGATAGTGGCCTGATTTTTTATAAAGATCAAGTTTTGCAATGTCTGGAGTATAAACATGCAAGTAACCTCTTTTTATTTCTTCATCAACTATAAACCGCTCAATCACACGCCTTATGGCAGAGCCTTTTGGAGTCCACAAAGGAAGACCCTTTCCAACAACGTCAGAAAAGGTAAAAAGATCTAGCTCGCGGCCTAGCTTTTTGTGATCCCAGTCTTTTTCAACTGGTTCTATGTTTTTCGTCTTCATAAGTTAAACTTGGCCGACTCTGTCGGTAGGTTAATCCTATCATTTAGAAGACGATCTTGTGAAGAATCGTGGTTCCACTTCTTTTGCTTCTCATGATCTGCTAGGTTGATCAGCCGCTTTTTGCTCTGTGGTTGGTAAGTCCACATCCAAACGCATCTAGTATCTGTATTATGAGAGATTTTTATTATATTGTCAATTTTTGTGAAAAATTATTTTGGTATCTTTTAGAAAGTTGTTTTATAGAAAATTTATGGGTTTGTGTCCCATATTTTTCAACAGTATAGACTGCAGTTATGGACCCCATCCTACCACAGATATCTAATGATAAATCTTTGGAGTATCCGCCCAGAAATCCGGCTCGGTAAGCGTCCCCCGCACCAGTTGGATCGCTTGTATTTATTGGTCTTGCAGGGGGTATAGTTATTACTTGATCAGCACTATAAAATTTGGAGCCTTTTTCACCTAGCGTTGTAATTAGGATTTGATTTTTCTTAGTAAGTTTATTTTCTTTTATTCCCAGGCGTTTGCATATTAAATTTATTTCGTAGTCATTACCTATAAGGACCTGACAATGTTTAATTATGTTTGCTAAATCTTTAATTGAAAAATGAGGGATATTAAAAGCTGGATCAAACATAAATGGAATTTTTCTTTTAATGGCTAAATTCGCATACTGAAGCATAGCTGTCGGATTATCTGGGGCAATTACCAAAAAGTCGCCACTTCTAACATAATTGCTAAGATTTATTTTATTTGCGTATTTCATTGCTCCTTGGTAAAATCCCCAAATTTGATTATCATCCCTGTCAGTTACGACAAATCCCAGTGCCGTCGGTTCTTTTGGAAATATTTTTATTCCCGAAGTATTTATCTTTTTAATTTGTTTCAAATGATCGGAATATGATTTAAAGTCGTTTCCGACGCTTCCAACCAAAAGAACTGGGATGTCTAATAAGCCGAGAGTGTAAGCAATGTTACCGCCGGTTCCACCAAAACTTTTTCTAAATGTTTCCATAATAAAACTTACGTTCAACATATGAATTTTATCGGGCATTATATGCTCACTAAATTTTCCTGGCATAGACATTATATGGTCGTATGCGATTGAGCCCGTAACTACAACTCTTTTGTACATTTGAGGTTTATGTGCCTTCTTGCCATGAAGATAGATATTTCTTCTGCTCCGTTGTTAAAATGTCAAGACCAGCTCCAATTGCTTTGAGCTTTAACTTGGCGACTAAGTCATCCAGTTTCTTGGGAAGAACATAAACTCGACTTTTTAATTTTCCTTTATTTTTAACTAAGAATTCAGCAGCTAATGCCTGATCAGCAAAGCTCATATCCATAACTTCAGAAGGGTGTCCTTCGGCTGCTGCCAGGTTAACAAGTCTTCCATCTGCTAGAAGGTTAATTTTCTTTCCTCCAGGCAAGGTATATTCTACTAGCGATTGTCTTATTGCTCGCTTACTTTTCGCAACTTTCTCAAGCCCAGCAACATCTACTTCTACATTAAAATGGCCAGAATTTGCGAGAATAGCTCCATCAGGCATTAATTTTATATGGTTTATTGAAATTACATTTTTGTCGCCAGTTGCTGTGATAAACAAATGTCCCAATCTTGCTGCAGTACTCATTTTCATAACTCTAAATCCATCCATAGCAGCCTCCAATGCCTTAACTGGCTCAACCTCAGTTACTATAACATTGGACCCCATTCCTTTGGCTCTCATCGCAATACCTTTACTGCACCATCCATATCCTGCTACAACAACTACTTTTCCTGAAAGCAGAATGTTTGTTGCTCTTAATATTCCATCAAGCGTTGATTGTCCAGTGCCGTATCTGTTGTCAAAGAGGTGTTTAGTGTCGCTATCATTAACAGCTATAACGGGAATCTTTAGAGCATTGTCCTTCTGCATTGCTCTTAGTCTTATAATTCCTGTAGTAGTTTCTTCGGATGAACCAATGACATCTTTTAACTGACTTTGTCTTTTGCTGTGCAGAAGCGAAACCAAATCTGCGCCGTCGTCCATAGTTATGTTTGGATGAAAGTCTAATACATGGTTCAAATGTTTGTAATATGTTTTATTGTCTTCTCCTTTTTTGGCAAAGGTTGGTATTTGGTAATCTTTTACAAGTGAAGCAGCTACATCATCCTGTGTTGATAATGGATTGCTTGCGCATAAAACTACTTTGGCACCACCTGCTTTTAAAGTTAAAATCAAATTAGCGGTCTCGCTTGTAACATGAAGACATGCTCCTAATGAAAACCCTTTAAGAGGTTTTTCTTTTTCAAATCTTTCTTTAATTTGACGAAGAACAGGCATTTGTCTTTCAGCCCATTCAATTTTGAGTTTTCCTTGAGGCGATAATTTTACATCTAGTATGTCGTAGTTTAGTTTCGAAGCCATAAGGTGAATAATAATGTTAGGGATAGCAAATGTCAACAAATTTTGTGGACCTAGAGGGAATCGAACCCTCGTTACTTGACTGCCAGCCAAGTGTCCTACCATTGAACGACAGGCCCTTGTGCTAGAATTATATCATGAACTTTTTGCAGGCTATAGTTCTTTCTTTGGTTGAAGGAATAAGCGAATTCCTGCCTATTTCATCGACTGCACACCTAGTTCTTGCTAGTAATCTTTTAGGACTTGCGCAAAGTGATTTTGTAAAAAGTTTTGAGATTATAATCCAACTTGGAGCTATACTTGCCGTTGTGGTTTTATATTGGAAGCGCTTTTTAGTTGACTTTAAACTTTTGATAAATATTGCAATTGCATTAGTCCCCGCTCTTGGTGTTGGTTTTTTCTTTTTTTCGTTTATTAAAAACATTCTCATTGGAAACTACGAGGTTTCACTTATTTCTTTGGTTATAGGTGGTATAGCTCTTATCGCAGTTGAGATTTTTTTCAAAAAAAGAAAGAAAACAGAATATTCTCTTGAAAATCTTTCCTATAAAGATGCATTTATAATAGGAGTCTTTCAATCTGTATCAGTGATTCCTGGAGTTTCGAGAGCAGCAGCAACAATAGTTGGTGGAATGCTTACAGGCCTTAATAGAAAGTCTGCAGTTGAATTTTCTTTTCTCTTGGCTGTTCCTACTATGGCTGCTGCAACTGGATTAGATATTTACAAATCAGGTCCAGCGCTTATGGACGCGAATCTTATAATTCTTTTGACTGGATTTGTAGGCTCTTTTGTTTTTGCAATGCTTGCAATTAAATTTTTAATTGGATATGTCAAAAAACATAACTTTATTGCCTTTGGAGTTTATAGAATTGTATTTGGTACGTTATTCTTTTTCTTCTTCCTTAACTGAAGTGTCGGCTGAATAACCTTGTGCAAACCCTGACACATGTTTAACAACAGCCTGTTGGTTTCTTATGCCCTGCTCCTTCAACGCTTTAAATTCAGAAGTTATAACTTTTTGTGCATCAGCCCTTTTCTTCTCATCAGCGGTTATAGTACCTAACTGGTCTTGTGCTGGTTGATCTTGTACTTTGTCTGTCATAATAGTCTAGTGGACTCGCCCCGGTTCGAACGGGGGACCTCAGCAATGTCAATGCTGCACTCTAACCAACTGAGCTACGAGTCCTTACGCCTGTTATTTTATCGCAAAACAGCTCGTTAATAAAGCCTAATCGTCAAAGTATGTCTTATATCATTTGGCAACAAGAGAGACGAACTCTTTTAAGGCTCCGTAAAATTTATCTAACTCTTTGGTGTCTATCCACTCTAAGTCACTGTGTATGCTTCCGCCTACCGGTCTTATTAAAACTGTGGGGATGTTATGTTTTGCAAAATGCCTTGCGTCAGATGAACCATGTGATTTTGTAAATCCTGTTTTAATTTTATATTTATCGAGAACAATTTTTGAAAAAAGTTTAATATGCTTATTTTTTTTGTCGGTTTTAATCGCAGGCTCATCCACAGTTTTGCTGACAGAAATGTTTTTATTCATTGCAGCTATTTTTGAAATATCAGAAAAGATTTTCTTAGAATTAGTTTCTGGAATAAATCTTATGTCTAAATTAGCTGATGCTAAATTTGGAACTTGGTTAGTTGCCTCTCCTCCACTAATCTTACCTACATTTATTGAGTTATGGTAATGGCTTTTGTCATCGCATGGCTCCTTAGAAAACAATTCTTTTATTTCTTGGAGAAAAGACACAAGAATTTCTATTGCATTTTCGCCCTCCCAAGGTCTTGACCCGTGTGAGCTTTTTCCTGTCGCCTCTATTTTTAATTGTAAAATTCCCTTAGCTGACTCTTGAAAACACCAGCTATCTCCCCCATCAGGTAGAAAACATAATTTTGATGAATAACCACTGTTCAGCAATTTAGCCACGCCATTAAAGCCTCCAATTTCCTCGTCTGTTGTTATCATTACTCCAAAGTCATAGTTTGGCAAATCGTTACCTATGTCTCTTAAAAGCTGTATATAGCAGGCAGTTGCATATTTCATGTCATAAGTGCCCCGAGCAAACATTTTAGATCCTTTATATCTTGCTTTAAATAATTCGTCTGGGGCGGGGACTATATCAAGGTGGGCTTGCAGCCATAATTTGGGACTTTTTGTTTTTCTTGAAGTTATAATAAGAGAAGGAAAGCCTTCTGATTCAAAAAGCGAAATATGAAGTGGTAAATCAATTATTTGCTCTTTAATCCAGATGAGTGCTTCTCTGCACGCTACGTGATCCGCAGATAAGGTTTTAAAGGTAACTAATTTATCTAATACTTTTGAAATCATACTATTTGCCTTCCTTTATTGGGCCAAAAACGGCATCAGATGCACCGTGAATTTTAAGGTTTGGTCTTGCGTTCCACAATCCACCCAAAAATTGCCATTCATTGGCAAGCAAATTATATCCAAAATATACTCTATGTAACAACCAAAAATCCATATGGTTAATCTCTATTTTGGAAGGTTCGCAAAAGGGTTGCACATACATACCACCTAAATTTTCAGAAATTGCATTTGTAATTTTGGTTTTGGTGTGTGAACCAGGCAATTTTTCAGGATGCCAGATAAAAACATTTCTAGTTTTGCTTCCTTGCAGTGGCTTTATAACAAATGGCACAGACCAGTCTAGTTGCTCGTGTGAGGTAACATGATTCCATAAACCTAAATCTACTCCGTAGCCTTTATGGCCCTTTTTCAATAAAGAACTTATTGATTGAGGCTCTAAATGATGAAATTGAGACTCTTCAGGCTCAGCTCTAATCAAGACTGGGTTGCCATTTGCTTGATTTACAACATTTGCCCACAAGAAATCGTCAGTTCCTTTTCTTTCTGAAGAAACTAAAACATCAAACTCTGGCCATGTTGAACGAATAGTGTCGAGGCGGTCTTTAAAATCAGCATTAAGCATATATGCAATGCCAATTCCTGCAGGGCGTTCTTCTATCTCGTATAGAAATAAATTGCCATCATTTACTGCGGCGTCAACCCTAATCATTATAGACGGTAGGCCATAATTGTTTTGAACCCATGTATTTTCTTTAGGAAAAGCGCTTGGCCACCTAAGTAAAGATGCCTTGACTGAGTCGATGGCAGCTTTGGGAAATTCTACTTCTCTATTCAGGTAGTTAAATTCCCAACCACCTAAATTTACCTTTTGTAAGGCTTCTGTGTTGTTTGGTTGTAAATCTTCTTTAGACATTTTTTTGAAATAAAAAAACCTCTCGTTTTAGTGAGAGGTTACCAATCCTTTGAATTTTTTTAGTTTTTTATTGTATAGTTCCTCCCACCAAAGCTAGTCCCAAATAAAGAGGGCCATATAGCTTTTAATGAGAGATTTCTGAACCATTGAGATAATTATAGAAGATTCAAAAAAAATTGTCAACCGGCTGATCTTTGGGCATAGTCTTCAGATGAAAGAAGTCTAGATGCTCCACCGTGCTTGCTCTTGTATTGTCCCCAGAAAGTTTTCTTTTGGGCTCTAGTATTTGCACTATGTAGCCAGGTGGATGCTGACTCAATATTCTTTTTAAAATCTCTAATGTATTCAATTAATTTTTCAAAAAAGATGACGTGGTAAACGCCTGGATTAACTGGGGCTTGGAATGTCGCAATTTCAATTTCTTCTACAAACTTAGGAGTTGCAGCAGCAAGGTTTTTAACTTCCTGCATAAGGGCATGAAGCTGCATTTTTAATTCCTGACCTTTTCTGGTAACTAACTCTTGCTCTTCAGCAAACAGTCTTCTTTCAAATGAAAGCTGTTTTTGAAGTTTTTCCTCATTCTCACGCTTTCCTGAATAGACTTCATCCATTGCAACTGACTCCCCGCGGCCAATTTCTCCAGAGTAGTTTTTGTTTTGGGCCCTAGCTTTACCCAAGAGCTGAGCCAGGAAGTCTTTAGAAATTTGACCGGCTTCACTGCCTAAAGTATTGGTTGTACCTGAGCCAATATCTTTTAGGGACTCTAAAACATTGGCTTTGAGCTGTTTGTGGGATTTCTTTTGGGCTTTCTGTTGGTCTGCCATTTGGACGTATTATACCAGAGCTAGCAAGAAATCTAAAACTTTAGACCTTCTTAGTATTGAGCGAACGACTGTTTTCTCTCGCTCGTCGTGTTCGTGGTTATGACCCGAGGCTTTGAGCGCCTCGTCAACTTGGGTGGAGTCGACATCAATATTTTCTTTAGCTGCAATTTCATTAAGAATAAGCTCAAGAGAAATTGCTCTTTTTGCTTCATCTATATAATCTTTTCTAATAGTTTCAGTAGTTTTACCGATTGAAGAAAGATATCCATCAAGGCTAAGTCCTAGCTTTTCAATTCTTTCAAGAAGTCCTGAAAGTCTGCTATTTACCACTTCTTCTATTAACATTTGAGGGATAACTATTTTAGTTGAATCCAAAAGGACTTTAACTACTTCATTAATTTTTTCATCACGTGCAGGCTCTTTTGTAATAGATTTAGCTCGTACGGCATCACTAGTTAATTTTTTATAGTCAGGAAGATCAAAGATAGGAAGCTCACAGGTAAGAGCGCGTGCTTCCCATGGCTCGTTGTCGGCAGCTTTTAAAAGCTCGATCTTAGGGTAAGTTGCTGGTTTTAGCTTTTCGGTTGTTACAGCCTCAGTTAGGAGGTTTGGAATTATCTGCATCAGAGTTTTCTCAAGAAGCTGCTCTTTACTTACTCTTTCTTTAGCCTTTTCAACAGGAGCCATCCCTTTTCTAAATCCAGGGACTTCAACTTTCTTTGCAAGTAGAGCTAAAGCTTTTTCGCGTGCTTTCTCTATTTCATTCCACGCAAGAGTGAAATTAATTTGGATGCTGCCATCCTCGCTTTTGGCCACAGTCCAGTTTTGGTTCTTCATTATCCTTTGTGCTGGGTTTTAAACCTCGCAGGATCGAATTTTACCACACCTGCACTGCTTTTTCCAAATTCCTTAGATCTAAAGCTTGCAGATGTTCTATATCCTAACTGTTTGCCGAATTTTGACTTTATTAGCGGTGCTTTTTGCATAACTAGTATATTCTACGGCTATTTGAGGTTTTTTTCAAAGAAAACAAGGTCGCGGGCAATAGCTGTGTTCCATCCAGGCACCATATTGTGATCAGCGCCTGGATAAGTATAGTAAGAAACATCCAAATCTAGATCTTCTAATGATTTTACTAAAGCATCACTCCACTGCAGAGGAATAGACTTGTCGGCAGTCCCCTGCTCGATCTGAATTGGTGCCATGATCCTGTCGTAGTATTTATGGGTCGAATATAGGTCGGTGTCATAGTCGGCTTCAAACTTGGCGAGCTCGCCTCGAATGTATTTTCCATAGTCAGGAAGCTCCCCACCATAGTAAAGAACGGAAAAAGGAAAAGGAGCTGAAACTGGTGCCCACAAGGTCGTAGGATAGTCTTTAGATGTCACTTCAAGCGTGGTGAGGGCTATTTGACCGCCGTTTGAATGCGCCCAGATAAAGACGTTTCGACCATCCCAGCCTGGGACTTGATCTAGGCTTGAAAGTAAGGCCAGAGTAGTGGTATAGGTTTGGAATCTAGCTTCAAATAAGTTCTCAGATTCAGTGTCTCCTGCCCCATAGCCTAGAAAGTCAGGTGCAAGTGTAATATAGCCATTTTTTACAAATACTTCTGCTGCATGGTTTGTGCCAATTCCGCTTTTGTATATTTCTTTATCTACATACCCTCTGATCATTAGAACAATTGGAGCTTTAGCTTCGCTTGGAAACATTGCCTGGCCACTCACTTTTTTGGTTTGTCCGTCAAGACTAGGACTAAATTCCATTGTGAAGCTCAAATTTTCTTCATCAAAAGTAAGCTTAGCTGGTGCTATATTTGCCTTAGATAGGCTTTCAATAGAATACTTATCTAATATTCTTTCCTTTTGCTTTTCTTCTACGGCTTTAGCCTTTAGAAAATTCACCACAAAAATAGCAGCCATAAAGCCTATGGCAGTAGTTATAGCTGACAGGATAATTACATTCCGCAGTTTTTGCATCTAGTCCATCCCAATACGTGCCCCAGAAGGCTTAGCCCCAGTAGAATCCAACCCCACATAATCATAGATGGAATTGTGACGTAGCTTGCAAGTAAGAATCCAAGGCCAATTCCTCCAACTAAGTGAACGAGACCTACCCAGCTTCCGCAACAAGTAATTATTCCCATCATTCCTCTGTCTGCTTTTTTAGTCGCCATAAATAATCACCACCTACCTGTATAGAGAATGAAGAATATAGACCTCTGTGTCAAGTACAATAGAAAGAGTATAATAGGCTATGCCCAATACTAGGGGCGAGGTATATTTAAGAAAGGAGACCCATCCTCAGGCTTTTGACGATAAGCTTAGCCTTCTTGCTGAACGAGCTAATAAAATAATCTTTGAGGCCAAATCTGTTTTCCCGTTTGAGCTATATCCCGACAAGATAACAATCTGCCTGAACCGAGTCACTATTGCTTACAAAAAGCCTTTTTATCTTGATGAGAGACCCCTTCCCATAGAATTTATTAATGTAGCCCACGTAACGAGGGGTATGTTTTTTGCCTCTTTAAGCATCGAAACTTTTGGCGTTGAAAAGCCTGCTCCAATTTCACATCTTAGAATTGACGAAGCGAGGCAAGCCAGAAGATATATACTTGCCCTGATCGAATGTAAAAAAAACAATGTCGATTTTGCAGAATACTCTCTTGAAGAAATCAGGAAAAAGCTTCTATCAATTGGAAGAGTTAGAGAATAACTAGTCCTTGACTTCGTACTTTGTTTGGGAATATAAATAAGTATGACCCAAAAATTATACGAAAAAGTCTCAGTTGTACTTGCCTCAGATGGTCCAAAATTAGTTATTTGGAAGAGCCGTGAATATATTATAGAAAAGATCGGCCTGCACCACGTTTTTAAAAAAGGCAACACTTTATACCATGTTTTTTCAGTTTCTACCCAAAATCTTTTTATGAGGCTTCTACTTAACACTGAAAACTTGCAGTGGAATCTTACGGAGGTGGCTGATGGACTTTAACAATAACGTAGGAAGAATAATGCATATTGACCTTAATTCCTGCTTTGCAACCATTGAGCAGCAGGCGAACCCCATACTTCGAGGCAAGCCTATTGTAGTTGCTGCCTACGACTCTCCTGGGGGTTGTATTTTAGCTCCATCAACTGAAGCTAAGCGTTTTGGAATAAAAACAGGAATGAGAATTAAAGATGCAAGGCTTCTTCTCCCCAACTTTAAGGTTCTTGAGCCAGACCCTGACAAATATAGATTTATACACCTTAAATTCAGGAAGCTTTTGAAAAAATTCACAAATGAAGTAGTTCCTAAATCAATTGACGAATTTGTACTTAATTTTGAAAATTATGAGCTAGTTGCTGGAGATCTATTAGGAGTAGCCAATGAAATAAAAAAAAGAATAAAGACTGAAATTGGAGATTATCTTACAGTCTCAATTGGCATTGCTCCAAACAGATTTTTGGCAAAAACTGCCTCAAATCTCAAAAAACCCGATGGACTGGAGGAAATAAACTACAAAAACTTTTTAGAAGTTTATTCAAGGCTTAGTCTGGTTGACCTCAATGGAATTGACGTGAGAAATAAAATTAGGATTAATAGTGTTGGTATTAAGGATGTAGTCGACTTTTACAAGGCAGATTTAGCACGCCTTAGGGCTGCTTTTAAATCAGTGAATAGCTATTATTGGCACTTAAGGCTTAGGGGTTGGGAAATTGATGATTTTGAGCCTGGTAGAAAAAGCTTTGGAAATTCATATGCTCTTCCATACCAAACTGATCTGCGCCCCATCTTGCAAAAGCTTTGTGTTAAAACTGGAGAGAGGCTTAGAGCCGGAAAGTACTTAGCCCACGGAGTTCATCTCTCGCTTTCTTTTAAAGACCGTTCCTACTGGCATCAAGGAAAAAGCTTTAAAAAAGATATTTTTGACTCAAGAGATATATATAAAGAAGCAACGCAAATATTAAATGGAGTGGGTGAGATAAAACCTGTTCATGTTTTGGCTGTATCTGTTTTTAATCTTGTCAAGAAAACTTCCAGCCAACTGGATCTTTTTAGCGATGTTATAAAAATGGAGCGGTTAGTTAAGGCAGCTGATTCTACAAACAAAAAATGGGGAGAGTTTGTACTAAGTCCTGCCAGAATGTTTGAAACTAAATTGGTTAAAGATAGAATTTCTTTTGGAGGCGTTAGGGAGTTATAGTATCCCCAACTTTGATACTGTTCTTGTCGCAGAAGCCAGAATTTACTTCTAAGACAAGGTCCACAGGAACTTTACTAATATATCTTTTGAGATTTTGATCAGAAACTCCAGGCTCAGCCTTTGCGTCTTTATCAATTTGAACAATTTTATTGTTTGAGATCCAGATGATATCAATTGCAAACTTCATATCCTTCATCCAAAAGCTGTGATAGGCTTGCGCTTGGTCAAAGACAAAAAGCATTCCTTGATCCTGACCAAGAATAAGCTTTCCTCCCAATCCTTTTTGTCTCTCAGAATCAGTATCAGCAACCTCTACGGACAATAACTTATCAGCAACCTTTATAGTTTTTGTATTTGTTTGTGTCTTTGTGTTTTGTATATCTTTGACTAGATTGCCTTTTGTAAGAAGGCCAACTGCGATTATGAAAATAGCGGTACCTAAAAGAGGAATTAATATCTTTTTCATTTAATAATCAAGAGAAAAAGAACCAAAGTTACAACAAAAACAATCGAAGGAATCAAAAGCAAAAGAAGACTCATACTAGTTTTAACTTTTGATTTATGAATATGTATAGTTACAGATTCCATAACTCTCATTCTAGTAGTTTTTAACTGAAGTTTCTAGTGCCCTCGAGAGGACTTGAACCTCTACAAGATTGCTCTCACAGGATCCTAAATCCTGCGCGTCTACCATTCCGCCACGAGGGCCTGGCTGTATTATATCAATTAAACCAAAAAAAGACCCGCCTTGCGACGGGTCATATAAAATCTCAACGCTTTCTCAGTCAAAAGACTGGATTGCCTCGAAACGTGATTAGTACTATAACAGTTACTTATAGGATTGTCAAGTAATTTGGGATATTATCCCATTTTACGAGATAAAATAAAGATTGAAGGTCCGAAATTGAGGTAAGATAGCGGTTTTTGTAATAATTTCTCTAAAAGTATGAGTATAGAAAGTGGTAAATACCTCTTTAAAAAGGGACTTCTAATGTTTGATACAGACATGACTTCTAATATTTTAAATCCATTCTCTTTTAGTAGGTTTTTTATTTCGTCAGGATGGTAGTTTACGAACGGCAAAGTTCCCTTTTTAATCATTTTTTTGCTTCTTCTATCCTCTGGTGTTATATCGGCCAAGTAGGTTAGATTGCCGTGAATTGCGTTCTTAAAAACATTTTTAAAGTGAATTTTATTTGCAAACTCCAAAATGAAATAGCCTTGGGGTTTTAGAATTCTTGCTATATTTTTAATAACCATTCCTGGATTAGTTGAGTGGTGCATTACCCTAATCATTATTGCAAGATCAAAATTGGAAGCTCTGAATTTAGTGTCAAAGTTTTCAATCTTGGATTGTATGAAGTTTACGTTTGGGTGGCTAAAAAGAAGTTCTCTAGCTTGGGAGAGGAGGCTTGCAGAAGGGTCAGTCAAAGTAACGCTTTTGGCCCTAAAGGCATAATATGGAACCATTCTTCCGAATCCCCCACCGATCTCAATAATTTTCTTTATCCTAGGAATCAGGTCAAGAAAGCCTTTAATAACAGAAACCTCACTCATGTGTTCATACTGCCGGTCCTCCCAGTAATCCTGATAATTGTAAGAGTCGTATGCTGCTGGCATTGTGAGGCTATTATATCACCTACTGCATGTCTTCCATGAAGATTTTGACCCCCTTGGCCCAAGACCCGTCAGAAAGAGGAGTATAAATATGCATAATATCTTCTACCTCAGTGAGCCCGTTATCTAAGTAGTTTTGACGAAGTCCTTTTGAAACTGCTTCTATGCCTTCATCGTATGAATCAAATCCCAAAGAGCCTTCGCTGTGAATTCCCCAACCCCAGCAGTTGTGCGATCCTGGCGGAATCTTCTTACAGAGGTTTGATTCTTGCTGGGCTATTGCTGTGATTAACCGGTAGTCCAATCCATATTTATCAGCTGTTTCGACAATCTTCTGAGAATAATTAACAATTGGCGAGTCATATGACATTAAATAGCTTTTAATAAGCCCCGGTCTTGCATCAGCAGCCATGGCTGACCCTGATATTACTGGCTGGTATAGGGGAAGAGACGCATAAACTCTAACTCCTGATTTTGGAGACCTTATAAAGCTTTCAGATACTTCTGTCTCAGAAGCAGCCAATGATCTGCTTTCTTGGTCTAAAGCTGCCAGTGAAAGAAGACTAGCTCCAATAACAACAGGAGTAAGAAGAAAAAATACAAAAACCAAAGTTAGACTCTTAAAGACGCTATCCATTTACTATAGAATGATGGCACAAATAGCCTTGGTATGTCAAGTTTGATATAATTGCAGGTAGTGAGCCGAAGTGGCGGAACGGCAGACGCGCACGGTTCAGAGCCGTGTGTCCTCACGGATGTGAGAGTTCAAATCTCTCCTTCGGCACAAGGCTCTTTAAAATATTTTTGCCGGGGTGCTGAAATGGTATACAGGCATGTTTAAGGAACATGTGTCGCAAGACATGGAGGTTCAAGTCCTCTCCCCGGCACCAGGTCGCTTAGCTCAGTTGGCTAGAGCACCTCTTTTACACAGAGGGGGTCAGGGGTTCGAGTCCCTTAGCGACCACTTGTACTTTAAAATTCTGGTTTAGTTTGGTCATTGTTTGACTTTTGTTTGGTCCTTATATCATAATGAATGTATGCGACACTGCTCAAAATGTCTTAAGGAAAAAAGTCTGTCTGAATTTTATCTAAGGAAAAGAGGTCCGAGAGTTGGGAAATATTACGAAAAGTGCAAAGTATGCATGAAGGTAAGGGGTAGAAGTTATTATCATTTAAATCATAAACGGCAGTTAGCATTAGCCTTAATAAGAAGACATCGATCCTATTATGAGAAAAGAAACTATCTTAACAGCATAAAGAATAAACCATGTTCAGATTGTGGACAAAGATATCCTTATTTCGTTATGGATTTTGATCATGTGAATGTGCGTGATAAAATTAAGGAAGTTGCTTACATGGTAACAAGGAACTGGTCGTTAGTTAAAATAAAAGCTGAAGTAAAAAAATGTGAAGTGGTTTGTGCAAATTGTCATAGAATAAGAACGTACGGAAAGCTTGCCGAGATAGCCAAGGTGGTCAAGGCGTCGCTCTGAAGAAGCGAAAATTCAGGTTCAACTCCTGGTCTCGGCACAAATTTATTTTCTTGACAGGATAATTTATAATGGTGAAATTGCGGGTATAGCTTAGTGGTAGAGCTCCTGGTTGCCAATCAGGTTATGCGGGTTCGATTCCCGCTACCCGCTCCCAGCCTCGTCTTGGTTAAATTTTTTCGCCTGCTCCAACTAAAGTGTTTGTAATGAGGCGTTTTAAAATTTCGTTAAAATCAACTCCGTAAAGATCAAGTATTTTAGAAATTGCACAGTCTAATTCTTTTGGTCCAAAGGCTGGATTGCAGTTTGAATCAATGAAGTAGTATCTTCCTGAGCTATCGAGTCTGACATCAAACTTTGCATAGTCTGCCATTTTGGCAACTTCAAAAGCTCTTTTGACATATGCTCTAAGGACTGGATCGTCATATTTTTGGTAATGAAACCCTGATGCATCTCCCTCAGTCATCCATTGGTCTTCAAAAGTTGAAAAGACATATTTTTCATCTGGTTTATGGAAAACTTTTTCAGCCATGTAGACTTTTCTATTCAACCCTTCAAGTAATATGCAGGTAATTTCGCGTCCAACAATAAATTCTTCTGCAAGAACCGGCTGGTCATATGTTTTAATTAGAAATTTTAATCTTTCCCTTAAGTGCTTTTCTCGGTCTGAAACTGAGTCTTTTGTAATTTCAACTGCACCATGGATTTCATTGAGTTTTGTAATTAGAGGATATCTTAGTGTGGGGTCAATAAGGTCAATTGGACTATTAAAAAGCTGATATGCAGGAGTTGGAATACCAGCTTGGACAAAAAGTTTCCTGATCATGAATTTGTTGGTATCAAGAGACATTCCCAAAATTCCAGTTCCTGTGTAGCGCATATCTAAAAGCTCCAGAGTTGCAGGAATAACTGATGCTAGATATTCGTTTCCTTCAAATGAATCAACAAGGTTAATAACCATGTCTGGTTTATCTTTTTTGATCCTTTCAGGAAGAAGCGAGTTTCCAGGGTAGGTATTTACTTTTATACCAAGTCTTTCCACGTATGAAGCTATTACCAAAACGTCTTCCTTGGCGCCTTTTTCAGTTACGTACTGGGATTCAGTCGGAAAATATTCTCTTTTAACGTCACTATATGTGATAGCAATTTTCTTAGGGAGTTTGTAGACATTTTCTTCCATTATTTTTTGTTTCTAAACATAAACATAAATCAATACAAAAACATAGTCAATAAGCTCTTATTTTGCTACAATATACGCTACGTCCCTGTAGCTCAACGGATAGAGCAACTCCCTTCTAAGGAGAAGATGCAAGTTCGATTCTCGCCGGGGACACAGGATGAGGGTTTTTTTGAGTGCTCTCCTACTTTTTCTTCTTTCAGCTAGCAACGCCCTAGCTGTATATGACCCTGCACTTTTGCCTAATAATAAGTTTGGAATTCATATAACTAATGAGGGAGACTTGGACGGCGCCAGTAACCTTATAAACACTAATGGCGGAAACTGGGGCTATGTCACTTTTGTTATTCAAAAAGGTGAGCGAGACCCCAAGCGTTGGAAGACTTTTTTCAAGTCACTAAGACGCCTGCATTTAATTCCAATAGTAAGAGTGGCAACAACACCAATCGAAAACCATTGGGAAATGCCAAATGTTGATGAAATAGACGGCTGGGTTTCTTTTTTAAACGATCTTTCCTGGCCTACTCAAAATAGATATGTAATTATTGGCAATGAGCCAAATCACTCAAAAGAATGGGGAATGACAATTAGTCCTGAAGATTATGCAAAATACTTAAAAGTATTCTCTCAAAAACTAAAAGAAGAATCTGATAAATTTTTTGTTCTTTCTGCTGGCTTTGATGCTTCTGCTCCAACAAACTTGAAGAATTCATTCGCATATGATGCGACGATGGATGAAGTAGTTTATTTAAGAAGAATGTTAGCAGCTGACCCCCAAGCTTTTGAATTTGTAGATGGCTGGAATTCACACTCGTATCCGAATCCGGGATTCTCAGGCTCAGCACTAGCTTCAGGTCGCGGAACTGTAAAAACTTACCTTTGGGAGCTTGCAACTCTTAAAGCATTGGGCGTTGAGAAAGACTTTCCGGTTTTTATAACCGAAACAGGATGGGTTCACCCTAATGGTTATGAAGGAAACATTAAAGATAGATTTAAATATGCATTTGAAAATGTATGGAATGATGACAAAGTAGTTGCAATTACACCTTTTATTTTAAATTATGAAGAGAAACCATTTTTGGATTTCTCTTGGAAAAAGAAAGATGGAAGCTTTTTTAAATTCTATTTTGCAGTAAAGGAAATGCCTAAAATTTCAGGAGACCCCATTATTGAGCCTGAGAAAATTTTAGATGTACTTCCGATTGTTATTCCTGAGGAAACACCAGCTCCTATCTCAACTCCAAGTGCAGAAGTAGTCATAAGAAAAACATTCATTGAAGAATTAATTGAGACTTTCCCAAAATTTAATAGAGCATAAATTGAGAATTGGGCTCAAAAGAAGTAAAATAGGATAGTTTGAGTCCGTAGCTCAATGGTAGAGCAGTACCCTCTTAAGGTAACGGTTGGAGGTTCGATCCCTCTC
>Ga0210377_10000842_pt1 | contig 29014 bp, 28 predicted proteins | sample PLM4_65_b1redo_FD_155480 | JGI IMG/M metagenome (GOLD analysis project Ga0210377, IMG submission 155480) | Groundwater sediment microbial communities from an aquifer in East River, Colorado, USA - PLM4_65_b1 redo | ecosystem: Environmental > Terrestrial > Soil > Riparian zone | place: USA: East...
CGGCGACCCCGTCAACCCGATCCTCAGCAGGAGGCAGGTTCATGCGCACGCTGCTCGCTCTCGCGGCCCTGAGCACCACGGTGTCGCCGCTCGCGGGCCAGTCGCTGGCCGACATGTGCCGCGGCCTCGCCAGCCGGCTCACCCAGGGGGACTGGGCGGAATACCGGATGAGCGGCCAGCAGGGAACCATGGAGATCCGCTTCGCCATCGTGGGCAAGGAAGCGGTGGCGGGCAAGGACCACATCTGGTTCGAGATGAAGATCAAGAGCCCGCAGGGCACCATGATCACCCAGGCCCTCGTTCCCGGCTACCCGTACGAGCAGACCAGTGTGGCAGCCATGGTGATGAAGATGGGAGACCAGCCCGCGATGAAGGTGCCCACGTCCATGCTCGGCATGACGCAGGGCATGCGAGGCCAGAATCCGGGCGCCGGCGCTTCCGCCGCGCTTCAGAACTGCGAGCGCGCGACCATGATCGGCCACGAGACCATCGAAGTGCCCGCCGGCCGCTTCGACGCCATCCATTTCAGAAGCACCGACGCCGGCCAGGAGGGTGAAGGCTGGGTGTCGGAGGCCGTGCCCCTGGGCATGGTGAAGATGACCTGGGCCGCGAACGGCGGCGGCGAGATGGTGCTGCTGGGCCACGGCAAGGACGCCAAGTCGTCCATCACCGAGACGCCTCGCGAGATGCCCGGCATGCCGGGCCGATAGGGCGGGCGCTCCGCCTCGATGGCCGAAGCGCCGGCGTCATTGAGCGCCGCCCTCGCCGACCGCTACCGCGTCGAGCGGGAGGTCGGCTCGGGCGGCATGGCGACGGTGTATCTGGCCCACGACGTCCGGCACGACCGCAAGGTCGCGCTCAAGCTGCTGCGGCCGGAGCTGGCCGCCGTGCTGGGCGCCGAGCGGTTCCTGAACGAAATCCGCATCACCGCCAAGCTCGATCACCCCCACATCCTCACCCTCATCGACTCCGGCGCCGTGGACGGGCTGCTGTACTACGTCCTGCCCTACGTCCGGGGCGAGTCGCTGCGCGACAAGCTGGAGCGGGAGAAGCAGCTGAGCGTGGACGAGGCGCTGGAGATCGCGCGGCAGGTGGCGTCCGCCCTCGACTACGCCCACCGCCAGGGCGTGGTGCACCGCGACATCAAGCCCGAGAACATCCTGATTCACGAGGGCGAGGCCATCGTGGCCGACTTCGGCATCGCGCTGGCGATGCGGGAGGCCGGCGGCGCGCGGCTCACCGAGACGGGTTTGTCGCTGGGTACGCCGCAGTACATGAGTCCGGAGCAGGCCACCGGCGACCGCCAGATCGACAAGCGGAGCGACATCTACTCGCTGGCCGCGGTGCTGTACGAGATGCTGGCGGGCGAGCCCCCGGTCACCGGTCCTACGGTCCAGGCCGTGATCGCCAAGCTGCTCACCGAGCGGCCCACCCGGCTGCTCACGGTGCGCGACACCGTGCCGGTCCAGGTGGACGCGGCCGTGGCCAAGGCGCTGGCCAAGGTGCCGGCCGACCGGTTTGCCTCCGCGGCCGAGTTCGCGACGGCCCTAGTGCTGGCGCCGGGCGACGCCGGTGCCCCGGAGCGCCGCACCCCGCGGCCGCGCGTGGCCGCGGCGGTCGGTGCGGCGGCCGTCCTGCTGGCGGTCGGTGTCTGGGCCGTGCTGCGTTTCGCTCTGGGCTCCGGCGCGCCGGCGCCGGTGGACGTGCCGCGCATCCAGGTCACGTTCACCGGCGCGGCCAGCGTGCCGGCCCTCTCCCCTGACGGGCAGCGCGTGGCGTACGCCGAGCGGACCTGCACCGCCGGGGAGCCGTGCACCCAGGCGTTGGTCATCCAGGACGTGGGCGGCGCCGGTGTCCTTCGGGTGGTGGAGGGGTACCCGGCCATCTACGAGATCGAATGGAGCCCGGATGCCCGCTACGTGAAGTTCACCGGAACCCGGCCCGACGGGCGCTACGGCGACTTCATCGTGCCCGCGCTGGGTGGTTCGCCCCCGCGCTTCCTCACGGCCAACGGCACGGACTTCCTGAGCGGCACTGACTCGCTGCTGCTCACGTCGAGATCGCCCGATGGCGCCCTCTGGGTGGGCATCGCCACCATGGCCGATGCCCGCCTGCGGGACAGCCTGCGCGTGGCGATCCCCGGGCTCAGGCTCCAGGGCGCCGAGCCCTCGCCCGACGGACGCTGGTTGGTGGTGCGGGGCGAACCGCTGGGCGGCGGCGCGCCCCGCCTCCTGATCGCGGATCGGCGCGGCACAGCCATCACGGATAGCCTCGTGCTGCCGCGCGACGCCCAGGTGCTCGGCTGGGGCGCGGACAACCAGGGAGTCCTGGTCGCGGTGCCCGACAGCGTGAACTCGGACTTCGTCCGGATCGAGCAGCGCCCGGTCGAGCGGGACGGCCGCTTTGCCGGCCGGACGGCGGTGCTGCTCCCCAGCCAGCCCCTGCTGTACGCCTCGGCGTCGGCCGGCGGCATCGCCTATGCCGCGGGCGCGTCGGGAGGCGTGATCTACGCCGCCACGCGGCCGGGCCCGCGGTCGGACCGGCTCGATTCCCGCCAGGTGGTCCGTTCCACCGGCGCGATCCGGCACACCGTCAGCCCCGACGGGCGATGGATAGGGGTGACCCAACGGCTGGGGGCCGGCGAACGGGCCGCCTGGCGCCTGTCGCTGGCGCCGTTCGAGGGCGGGACCGAAGTGACGGTGTCCGAGGCCATCGCGGGGTATCTGGATCAGGCCTGGACGACCGACGGCGGCCGGTGGTTCTACGTCGCGCGGGACCGCGACCGGGCCCGGGTGGTCGAGGTGGATCCGGTATCAGGCAAGAGCCGCGACGCCGGAGTCGTCCCGGACTCGCTCCTGCTCTTCTTCGTGGTGCTGCGGACCGGCGAGCTGGCCTGGCCCCACCCCGGCGGCGCCCAGTCGGTGCGCATCGCCGCGCCCGGGGCTCCGGCGCGCGAGATTCCGGTGGACGTCGAGATCGAGGGCCTGCGGGCGTCCCCGTTCGACGATGGGCTTATGGTCTGGGGCTGGAGCCTGCCCGACGGCGACTCGCTCGTCGTGCTGCGTCTCGACCCCGCGACCGGGCGCGCGACTCGCATCGCGGCCGCGGTGTTCGAGGGCGCCGTCGGGTACCACTGGCTCTCGCCCGACGTGATCGAGATCGTGCTACGCGAGACCAACTACACGTCCGCCCTGTACCACCTGCACGTCGTGACCGGCCGGTTCGAGCGCATTGCGGCCCTCCCGTTCGACGACGTCGCCTTCATCGGCTTTTCGAACGATGGCCGCCGCCTGGCCGTCCGCACCCAGGAATCGCGCACCGACGTATGGGTCGCGCGGGTGTTCGACAGCGCCCGCCGGTAAGCCGGGCGATTCCACCGCCTCGTTGGACATCCCGGCGCGCGCGCCTTAGGTTGCCCGCGTCGCCTCGTACCCCGAAACCATCAGCCGGACCTCTCGCATGACGTCATCCCGTCTCGCCGTCGTGGTGCTTGCCGCCGCCACCGGCATCGCCGCCGCCGCTCCCCGCGCCCAGGCCCAGCGGGAAACCGAGCGCGCCGTCACGCCCGCGCCCAACCGCCCCGCGGGCGAAGGCGAGGGCCCGTTCGAGCGGCTCATCATTCGCGGCGCCATTCTGATCGACGGCGCCGGGGGGCCGCCCCGAGGCCCGGTGGACATCGTGGTCGAGGGGAACCGCATCGCCCGCATCGTGAACGTGGGCGCGCCCGGCGTCCCCATCGACACGGCCCGCCGGCCCCGCAACGCCACGCGGGAGATCAATGCCGAGGGGATGTACGTGCTGCCGGGGTTGGTGGACCTGCACGTGCACCAGGGCGCCGTGCCCAAGTCGCCGGAGGCCGAGTACTACAACAAGCTCTGGATGGCGCATGGCATCACTGCGGCCCGCGGCGTGCCCTTCGTCACCTCGGTCGAGTGGTCGCTCAGCGAGAAGGCCCGGAGCGCGCGCAACGAGATCACCGCGCCGCGCATGTTCTCCTATCACCGGCCCGGCACCGGCTGGGACAAAGGGCCCGTCCGCACGCCCGAGCAGGCCCGCGAATGGGTCCGCTGGCTGGCCCGGCAGGGAGCCGACGGGCTCAAGCTCGGCGCCGAAGAGCCGTCCGTGATGGCGGCGCTGCTGGACGAGGCGAAGAAGCTGGGGCTGGGATCCACCGCCCACCTCCAGCAGACCGGCGTGGCCCAGATGAACGCCATCGACGCGGCCCGCCTGGGGCTCGGCACCGTGACGCATTACTACGGGCTGTTCGAGTCCATGTACGACCGCCACGACGTCCAGCCCTGGCCGGCGGACATGAACTACAACGACGAGCAGCACCGGTTCGGCCAAGTGGCCCGGCAGTGGCGGCTGGTCACGCCCCACGGTGAGAAGTGGAACGCGCTGCTCAAGGAGTTCCGCGATCTCGACGTGACGCTCGATCCCACCATGACGATCTACGTCGCCGGCCGCGACCTCGCGCGCCGGATGACCGAGGTCTGGCACGAGAAGTACACCCTGCCGTCGCTCTGGGACTTCTACACGCCCAGCCGCTCGGACCACGGCGCGTTCTTCTACAACTGGACCACGTGGGACGAAGTGGAGTGGCGGAACTTCTACCGCGTGTGGATGGAGTTCCTGAACGAATACAAGAACATGGGCGGCCGCGTGACCGTCGGCTCGGACGCCGGGTTCATCTTCAGCACCCCCGGATTCGGGACGATCCAGGAGCTGGAGCTGCTGCAGGAGGCGGGATTCCATCCGCTGGAGGCGATCCGCGCGGCCACACTCCACGGCGCCGAGACCCTGTTCAAGCCCGGCGGCAAGCCCATCGAGTTTGGGGTGGTGCGCGAGGGGCTGCTGGCCGACCTGGTCATCGCACCAGAGAACCCCGTCGAGAACCTGAAGATGCTGTACGGCACGGGATGGATCCGGCTCAACGACCAGACCGGGCAGTTCGGCTGGATGGGCGGCATCAGCTACACCATCAAGGACGGCATCGTCTACGACGCCAAGAAGCTGCTGGCGGACGTCGCCGCCATGGTGGAGAAGCAGAAGCGCGAGCGGATGACCGCGGCGGCGGGATCGCGAGAGCCGTGACCGCGCGCCTCCGCGCCGCCGGCCTCGCGCTGGCCGCGCTGGCGGCGGCCGTTCCCGCGCGGCCGGCCGCGGGCCAGGACGTCGCCGCGCGCCGGGAGCGTCTCGAACGGCGCCTCATGCCGCGCGTCGTGATCCGGGGCGAGCCCGCCCGGTCGGCCACGCTGGCCGACCGCATGGCGCACTACGGGGTGCCCGCGGTGAGCGTCGCCGTGATCAACGGCGGGAAGACCGAGTGGGCCCAGGCCTGGGGCCTGGCCGAGGTCGCGACCGGCCGCGCGGCCACGCCGGCGACGCTCTTCCAGGCCGCGTCCATCAGCAAGCCCGTGGCCGCGACCGCGGCGCTGGCACTGGTGGAGAAGGGCCGGCTCGATCTCGATGCCGACGTGAACCGGTACCTCGAGTCCTGGCGGCTCCCGCCGAGCGATTCGCAGGCGGGCGAGCCGGTCACCATCCGCCGACTCATGACCCATACGGCCGGGCTCACGGTGCACGGGTTCCCCGGCTACGCCCGGTCGGCCCGCATTCCCACCACGGCGGAAGTCCTGGACGGGAAGGGCAACACCGCGCCGGTGCGCGTCGATCTCAAGCCCGGCGCCCGGTGGCGGTATTCGGGCGGCGGCTACACGGTGCTCCAGCTCGTGCTGGCCGACCTCGCCGATCGGCCGTTCGCCGCGGTCATGCGGGAGCTGGTGCTCGATCCGGCCGGCATGACGGCCAGCACGTACGAGCAACCCCTGCCCGAGTCGCGCTGGGACGAGGCGGCGACGGCGTACCGGTCCGACGGCCGTCCGGTGGAGGAGGGCTGGCACGTCTATCCGGAGCAGGCGGCGGCGGGACTGTGGACCACGCCCTCCGATCTCGCGCGTTGGGGCCTCGCCATTCTGGCGGCGTACGACGGCGGCACCGGTGGGCCGCTCTCCCCGACGATGGCGCGGCAGATGCTCCAGCCCGGGCTCAACAACCAGGGCCTGGGCCCCGCGATCGGGCCGGCGCGCCGCTGGTTTGGACACGGCGGCTCCAACGAAGGCTTCCGCTGCCAGCTCGTGGTGTTCATGGATGGGCGCGGCGCCGTGGTGATGACCAACTCGGACCGCGGCGACGCGCTGGCGAGCGAGGTCCTGGCGACGCTGGCCGACGAGTACGGCTGGCCCGACTTCCGCGTGACCGAGCGGACCGTCGTGCCCATCGCGGCCACGGCGCTCGAGGAGCTGTCCGGCCGCTATCGGGTCGAGGGGTCGCCCATCGAGCTGGTGGTGTCGGCCGAGGGCGGCCGGATCTTCGCGGAAGCCGAAGGCGCGCTGCCCCGTGCGGAGCTGCTGGGGGAGAGCGCCACGGTGTTCTTCACTCGGGACGAGGGAATCACCTTCCGGTTCGTGCGGGAAGGGAAGGACGTCACTGCGGTCGTGGTGATGGGGCGGCGGGCGATCAGACAGCGCTGATCGGCCACCGCCCCATCCGAGGCGACCGGACTACCGCTTCTCGAGGATCGCTTCGAACAGCGCCGGTTCGTCGGTGCCGTCGTCGTCAAAGTCGAACGTGAGATCGTTTGATCGCACGGTGAGGGTGGTTCCCTCGAGCGTCACGTCGAACGCGTCGCCCACCGTCTCGCCGCTCGCCGTCATGACGAGCAGATCACCGCCCTCCAGGACCCACGTCCCAGATTCCACCTGAGGCTCGCCGCCCAGGAACGTCATCGCGATCTCGTAGGTACCACCTTCGCTGATCTCGATCGTCACGGTGAAGTTCATCGTGATCAGATCGACCGTGACCACCGGGTCTCCGGTGGTCTCCTCGAACTCGAACTTGCTGGCGTCCCACACACCGACCAGGTCGACGACCTCGATCCCGGTCTCGCTGCAGGCCGGCAGGCCCAAGGCCAGCGCGAGCGCCGCGTATCGACTCCACCGCATGGGTATCCTCCTGATGGGGGTAGCGCCACCCATGATGGCGACTGCCCCGGGAAGGGAGGCTGAAGATCAGGTGACCGATTCGTGAAGCGCATCCATGGCCGCCTCGAGCTGGCGGTCCGAGAGGTACGGGGCGGGGCCCAGCCGGAGCACATCGCCGCGCGCGTCGGTCGATACGCCGCGCGCCTTGAGCGCGCGCGCGAGGCCGGGAGCCCGCGCGGCCCGGAGCGCCAGGAACCCGGCCACCGCGTCGAGCGGCACGGCGCGGTCGCGCGAGATGACTCGCGGGTCCAGATCGAGCGCGTCGAACCGGGCCGCCAGCAGACCGACCTGGTGCCGGCTCACCTCGCGCAGCAGCTCGGGAGAGAGGGCGTGCTCGCGGAAGAAGTCGAACACCCGGGCGGCCCGGTAGTGGCTGGTGGGGTCGTACGTCGCGCCGGCGAACCGGGCTTGACCCTTCCCATACTCCACCCCGCCCCGCGGTGACCGCTCCAGCTCGGCGAACTCGCTGAACCACCCGGTCACGACCGGCCGCAGGTCCCGCCCGGGGGGAACACGGAGAAAACAATTCCCTTCGCCAAGCTGGCAGTACTTGTAGCCGCCGCCCGTGACGAACGCATCGGTCAGGCCAAGGGATTCCGGACGGAACGGCACGGCATTCAGCGCGTGGTAGGCGTCCACCAGCAGCTCGGCCCCGACGGCGCGGCACCGCGCGGCCACGTCATCGAGGTGGGGCACGATGTGCGCGTTGGCGTAGAGCACAGCCGACACGAGCACGGCCGCGGTCCGGTGATCGGCGGCCGCCACCAGCCGCTCGGCCACGGCCGACGCCGGGCTCGAGGGCACCTTCACGACCTCGACGCCCTCTTCCGCCAGGCGGTCGAGCTGGCGGCGAATGGTGTGAAACTCGCCGTCGGTGGTGACCAGGCGGGGCCGCCGCCCGAGGTCGAGCGCCGACAGCCAGCGCACCAGCAGGTCGTGCGTGCTGGCGCCGAGCGCGATTTCCGCGGAGGGGCACCCGAGCAGCTCCGCGAACCCGTCGCGCACCCGATCGGCCTGGGCCAGCGCCCGCGACCATTTCTCGTCCACCAGCTCGGCCGCGTCGTTCCACGCCTCGACCTGCCCCTCGAACCCCACGTCGGGCCAGGCCTGGTGCGAGTGCCCGGTAAGCAGCAGGCGCTCGGCTACGCGAAAACGGGAGTAGTGGGATGCCAGGGTGTTGGGCGTCCCGGCCAGGTCGGCGAGGGTATGGGTGGGCCCGACAGACCTGGCCGGCCGCCGGTCGCTCATGCGCGGCATAAAGCCGCGGCTCGGCGATCTCTCGTCGGAGACGAGGCGCCGGCCGCTTCATGCGGCAGATGGCCGAGCCGCGGCTTCACGCCGCGCATGAGCGCCGCGCCGCCAGTCACAACTCCGTCCTGATCGCCCAGAGGTCGGGGAACACCGGCTGGTTAAGCGTCGTCACTAGATAGTCGGCCCCCGCCGATCCCCCCGTGCCCCGCCGGGTGCCGATGGTGCGCTGCACCATCTTCACGTGCCGGTAGCGCCACTCCTGGAATCCCTCGTCCAGGTCCACCAGCCGCTCGCACAGCGAGGCGACGGTGGGGTTGGTGCGATAGACCTCGATCAGCAGGCGCTGCATGTCGGGCGACGGCTCGACCGGCTGCCGGACATCCCGCGTGAGCGCCGCCCGCGGGACCCCGTACCCCTCGGCCCGGAGAAACGCGAGAAAGGCGTCCCACACGGTGGGCGCGGCCAGGCGCCGCTCGAGCCGGTGCCGCCCGTCGCTCCCCTCAGGGTACCGCTCCAGCGCGCCCGGATCCTTGCGGCCCAGCAGGCACTCCAGCTCGCGAAACTGGAACGACTGAAACCCGCTCCCGGTCTCGAGCCGGTCGCGGAACGACAGGAACTCGAGCGGCGTCATGGTCTCGAGCACGTCGATCTGCGCCACCACCACCTTGAGCACGGTCAGCACCCGCTTGAGCGTGTGCTGGGCCCGGGGCAGGTCGCGCTGAGCCAGGAGCGCGTTCAGGTGGTCGAGCTCGTGGAGCAGTTCCTTGAACCACAGCTCGTAGACCTGGTGGATGATGATGAAGAGCGTCTCGTCGTGCTCGGGCCCTTCGGAGACCGGCCGCTGGAGCGCGAGGAGGTCGTCGAGCTTGAGATACGACGAATAGGTGAGAGTCATAGTGCCTCGATCACACGAACCTCGGCTTATAACCGTCCAACGTCGAATACGGGTCGGGCCAGGGAAGCTTGTGGCCCAGCTCGTACGCGGCGTGGCGGGTCCAGTACGGATCCCAAAGATGCGCCCGCGCCAGCAGGCAGAGGTCGGCGCGGCCCGCGGCCAGAATGGTGTTCACGTCGGCGTAGGACGAGATGTTGCCCACGGCCATGGTGGCGATGCCTACCTCATGGCGGATCCGATCGGCGAACGGGGTCTGGAACAGGCGCCCGTACACCGGCCGCTGGTCGGGCACCGTCTGCCCGGCCGACACGTCCACCACGTCGCAACCGTGGGCCTTGAACGCCCTGGCCACCTCCACCGAGTCCTCGGGCTCCACCCCGCCCGGATACCAGTCCACCGCCGAAAGCCGGACCGACATGGGCCGCTCGTCCGGCCACACCGCCCGCACCGCGTCGAACACCTCGAGCGGGAATCGCAGCCGATGGTCGAGCGAGCCCCCGTACTCATCCTCCCGGCGGTTGATGAGGGGCGAAATGAAGCTGGCCAGCAGGTAGCCGTGCGCGCAGTGGACCTCGAGCATGTCGAAACCGGCTTCGAGCGCCATCCCGGCCGCCCGCACGAACTCGGCCTTCACCCGGTCCATGTCCGCCCGGGTCATGACGCGCGGCACCTGGCTGTGCGGGAAGTAGGGCAGGGGCGACGGCGCCATCACCGGCCAGTTGCCGTCGGCCAGCGGCTCCACGTCGCCCTCCCACTGGAGCCGGGTGGACCCCTTCCGGCCGGCGTGCCCCAGCTGCATCGCGATCTTCGCCGTCGTGTTCCGGTGCACGAAATCCACGATGCGCTTCCAGGCGCCCACGTGCTCGGACCGGTACATGCCGGTGCAGCCCGGCGAGATCCGGCCCTCGGCCGACACGTCGGTCATCTCGGTGAAGACCAGCCCGGCGCCGCCGATCGCGCGGGAACCCAGGTGCACCAGGTGCCAGTCGGACGGGGTCCCGTCGTCGGCGATGTACTGGCACATGGGTGACACCGCCACCCGGTTCTCGAGCCGCAGATCGCGCAGGAGAAGCGGAGTGAACATCGGAGGCGGGGCAGCTCCCGTCGCGGAAGTGACCCCCGCTCGCGCCGCGCGCTCGGCAAACCAGCCGTCCACCCGCGCGACGAACGCGGGGTCGCGCACCCTGAGGTTCTCGTGCGTGACCCGGAGGCTCCGGGTGAGCAGGTTGAAGGCGAACTGGAGCGGCTCCATCTCCAGGTAGCGCTCGGTGTCTTCGAACCACTGGAGGCTCACCTGGGCCGCCCGCTGCAGGCTCTCGACCGCCGGCCGCCGCGCCGCCTCGTACGCACCCAGCGCTTCGGCCACCCCTCCGTGCCGCTCCAGCGCGTCGGCCAGCGCGACCGCGTCCTCCATGGCGAGCCGCGTGCCCGAGCCCACCGAGAAATGCGCGGTGTGCGCCGCGTCCCCCAGCAGCACCACGTTCTCGTGCGCCCAGCGCTCGGTCCGCACCGTCACGAAGCTCCGCCAGATGGACTTGTTGGCCAGCAGCCGATGTCCCTGGAGCTCGCCGGCGAACAGGCGCTCGCAGAAGGCCAGCGTCTCGGCCTCGGTGGCGCGGTCCATGCCCGCCGCCCGCCACGTGGCCTCGGTGGCCTCCACGATGAAGGTCGAGCGGTCCCGGTCGTACTGGTAGGCGTGGACCCGCCACAGGCCGTGGCGGTCGGGCTTGAAGTAGAAGGTGAACGCCGGGAACGGCCGCGTGGTGCCAAGCCAGACGAACCGGTTGGCGCGCGCGTCGAGCGCCGGCCGGAACTCCGCGCACCAGTGCTGGCGCACGGTCGAGTTGGCGCCGTCCGCCCCCACCAGCAGGTCCACCTGTCCGGCCAGCCCCGCGGGATCGGGCACGTCGGTCTCGAAGCGGAGCTCCACGCCGGCTTCACGGCAGCGGCGGGCCAGCATGTCCAGGAGCGCCGTGCGTACCAGGCCGTTGAATCCGTGGCCGGTGGAGGTGAGGACCGTGTCCCGGAAGTGGATCTCGATATCGTCCCAGCGATGACCGCGCCCCGCGAGTTCGGCCGAGACTTCGGGGTCGGCCTGGGCCAGCGAGGTCTGGGTGGCGTCCGAGAAGACCACCCCGAAGCCGAAGGTGTCGTCCAGCCGGTTCCGCTCGTACACCACGATCTCGTGCCGCGGGTCGGACCGCTTGAGCCGCAGCGCGAAGAACAGGCCGGCCGCACCGCCGCCCACGACCGCGACCTTCACGCCGAGGTCTCCTCGAGAATCTGCCCCGCGATCACCAGGTGCTGGATCTCGCTGGTCCCCTCGTAGATGCGGAGTGCCCGGACCGAGCGGTAGAGCCGGTCCACCGGATGACTGGCCAGCACCCCGCGGCCCCCCAGGATCTGGACCGCGTCGTCCACGATGCGCTGCGCCGCCTCGGTGGCGAACAGCTTGGCCATCGCCGCCTCGAGCGTCACCCTGGCGGCGCCGGCATCCGCCGCGGCCGCCGCGCGATACACCAGCAGCCGCGCGGCGGTGAGGTCGGTGGCCATGCGGGCGACCTTCTCCTGCACCAGCTGGAACTCGGCCAGCGGCCGGCCGAACTGCCGGCGGCTCTGGGCGTGCGCGATCGCCTCGCTGAGGGCCCGCGCCGCCATGCCGCAGGCGGCCGCCCCCACCGTGGCCCGAAGCCGGTCGAGGGTCGCGAGCCCGATACCTAAGCCGCCGCCCTCGGCGCCGATCAGGTGATCGGCCGGCACCCGGCAGTCGTCGAACGCGATCTCGCCCAGCGGGTGCGGAGCCGACAGCACCTGCGGGCCGGCGAACCGGAGGCCCGGCGCGTCGGCCGGCACCAGCAGGCATGACACACCCTTGCCACCGGCCGCCGGGTCGGTCGAGGCGAAGACCACGTAGAAATCCGCGATCCCGGCATTCGAGATGAAGGTCTTCCGGCCGGTGAGGACGTATCCGTCCCGGTCGCGGCGGGCCACGGTGGCCAGCGCGGCCGCGTCCGAGCCCGCTTCCGGCTCGGTCATGGCGAAGGCTCCCATGGCGCGGCCGGCGACGGCCTCGGGCACCCACCGCTCGCGCAGGGCTGTGTTGTCGCCTAACAGCAGGGGCACCGCCGCCAGCGCCTGAAGGGCGAACACCGCGTCGGCCAGCGGCGACGCCGCCCCCAGCGTCTCGCGCGCCAGGCAGCAGGCCCGCCAGTCGAGCGCCCGGATGGGCTCGAACCAGCCCGCCCGCCCCATCAGGCCGAGCAGGGCTCGCGCCTCGGTGCGCGCGGCGGCGTCGTCGGTGGCCGCGGGCCGGGGGGCGATGTCGTGCTGGGCCAGCTCGTACAGGCGCGCCGCCAGTGCCACGTGCCGGTCGTCGAGGAACGCGCGGACCGGCCCCACGTCCGGCCGGCTCACGAGAACCGGGGCTCCCGCTTGGCGCGGAACGCCTCGTACGCCTCCCGGAAATCGGGCCGCTCCATGAGCGCCGCCTGGGCCTCGGCCTCGTAGGCCAGCGCCTCCCCGAACCCCAGCGCGGCCTCTTCGTCCAGCGCCTGCTTGGTGACACCCAGCGCCTCGGCGGGGCCTTTCGCCAAACGCTCGGCCAGCGCGGTCGCTTCGGCCAGCACCCGGTCCTGTGGCACCACCCGCTGGTACAGCCCGATCCGGTGCGCGGTCTCGGCGTCGATGAAGTCGCCGGTGAGCAGCAGCTCGGTGGCGCGGCCCAGTCCCACGATGCGGGGCAGCAGCCACGCGACCCCCATGTCCGCCCCCGACAGCCCCACCCGGGTGAACAGGTACGCGATCTTGGCCGACTCGGCCGCGATGCGCAGGTCGCACGCGGTCGCGATCGCCGCGCCCGCCCCCGCCACCGTCCCGTTCAAGGCCGCGATCACCGGCCGCCGACAGCGCCGGATGTTCAGCACCACGTCGCAGGTCATGCGGGTGAAGTCGCGCAGGCCCCGGCGATCCCGGGCGAACAGCGCGCCGATGATGTCCTCGACGTCGCCGCCCGAGCAGAACGCCCGGCCCGCGCCCGTGATCACCACCGCCCGCACGCCCGGCTCCGTGTCCAGCGCGGCAAAGGCGTCCCGCAGCTCGGCGTAGACCTCGAACGTGAGGGCGTTCAGCCGGTCGGGCCGGTTCAGCGTGATGGTGGCGACCCCGGTGGCCGGGTTCATCTCGTAGCGGAACGACTTGGGTGCCAGCGCCATCATCGCCCTCCCAGTACGGCGGTGGTCTCGATCTCGACCAGGGCGCCGCGCTCCACCAGCCCGGTGACCTCGACCAGCGCCATGGCCGGATAGTACGAGCCGAACCGCGGCCGCCACACGTCGCCCAGCGCCTTGCGAGCGGCGCGGTAGGCCTCCACGTCGGTCACGTAGACCGTCATCCGGGCGACGTCCGTGGGCCGGCCGCCGGCCTCGCGCAGCACCGCCAGCGTGCGGTCCAGCGCCGCGGCGAACTGCTCGACGAAGCCCGGCGCCGGGCCGTCGGCCTCGCGCCAGCCGGACTGCCCCGCCACGAACAGCAGGCGACCGCCGGCCGGCGCTACGACGCCGTTGGTCCAGCCCCGCGGTGCTCCCAATTCCCTGGGATTGATCAGCTCGAAGCTCACGCCCGCGCCTCCAGCACCATCGTCTCTCCGTTCCGGTCTCTCGCGTCGTCGCCGCAGAGAGCGAGCACCGCGCCCGCCACTTCGTCCGGCGTGATGAGCCGGGCCTGGCCGGCGGCCTGGAGCACCGCCCGGAGCGCGCCCTCGCGGTCGAGGCCCTTGAGCGCCGCGACGTTGGCCAGCGTGCGGTCGGTCATGGGCGTGTCCACGTACCCGGGGCAGACCGCGTTCACCGTCACGCCGGTGCCGGCCACCTCGGTCGCCACGGAGCGGGTGAGCCCCACCAGCGCGTGCTTGGCCGCCGCATAGTGCGCGATGTAGCGCTCGCCCCGGAGCCCGGCCACCGACGCGACGTTCACGATCCGGCCCCAACCCCGCCCGGTCATGCCGGGCAGAAAGGCCTGGGTGCAGAGAAACGCCGAGGTGGCGTTCACCGCGAACATGCGGTTCCACTCGTCCAGCGTGATCCGCTTGAGCGGGGCCGACGCCGCGGTGCCGGCGTTGTTGACCAGGATGTCCACCGGGCCCACCCGAGCCGCGGCCGCTTCGACCAGTCGCGCCACGCCCTCGGGGTCGGTGACATCGCAGCCGACCGCCCAGGCCTGGGCCCCGCTCTGGGTGAGCTCGCCGGCCACGCGCTCGACCTCGTGCCCGGTCCGCGCCGCCACCAGCACCGCCGCGCCCGCGTCGGCCAGGGCGCGCGCCACCGCCGCGCCGATGCCGCGCCCGCCGCCGGTCACCACCGCGCCGCGCCCCCGGAGCGCGGGACCGGTCACGCGGCGGGCTCCGGCGCGAGCGCCTCGAGCACGGCGTCGGCGAGAATCTCGCCCAGCGCGTCGAGGTGGGCGCGCCCTTCTTCGGCGCTCGCGTCGGCTGGCCAGCCGAAATAGGCCCGCGCGCCGCCCGCCTCCTCGAAGGTGCGCTTGCCCGCGCGGATGGCGTCGGACAACGACGCCGGGTTGGGCGGGAGCTCGCGGCGGATCCGGTCGCGCACCAGGTCGGGCCGGGTGGCCAGCACGATGGACGCCTCGAACCGGCCCGCATGGCAGGCGCCGCTCTGGAACTCCTGGCCCAGGCGGAGCGCCCAGGGCTTGCGCGTGATGTCGGGGAACACCAGCGCCGGCACGCCGGAAGCGGCCCCGCGACGGATCACGGCATCCCCCAGCGCCTGCCGGTTGGCGGGATCCAGGTGGGCGTTCGCGATCCCCACCGCCAGGACGCCGTGTCGGCCCAGCTCGGCCGTGAGGTCGGCGACCAGCGCCGTGACCGCCGCCGGGCTCACCGAGATGGTCCCCGCGAACCCCCGGCCGAACGGGGCGGGCGTGTAGGCCAGCGGCGGAAGGCGGAGGACCTCACAGCCGCTCGCGGCCAGCCGGCCGGCCGCGGCGCGGGCCCAGGCCTCCGCGATGATCACGTCCGTGCCGAGGGGGAGATGGGGGCCGTGGGCCTCGATCGCGCCGACCGGCAGGATGGCGACCGTACGCGGGCCGGCGGCGCGGCGCATCTCCTCCCAGGTCAGGTCGGCCAGATCGCGCGTCGGCATTCTTGCAATCGAGGTTGGAGGTGGGCCCGCATCATGAACATATTACGGCTTTCATGCCGCCGGAACGGTTCAACCTCGCCAGCCACCTGCTGGACGCGCGCCTCGCCGAAGGCCGGGGCGACCGCGTCGCCCTGCGCACTGACCGGGGCGCGCTGACCTACGCGGAGGTCGCCGCGCTGGCCAACCGGTTCGGCCAGGTCCTGGCCGGGGCCGGGGTGGAGCCCGAGCATCGGGTCGTGATCGCGCTGCCCGACGGGCCCGAGTTCGTGGCGGCCCTGTTCGGGACGCTCAAGCTGGGCGCGGTAGTGGTGATGGTGAACCCGGGACTGCCACCGGCCGACGTCGCCTATTTCCTGGAGTACACCCGGGCCCGCGTGGCCGTGGTGCATCGCGATACCGCGGCGCCCTTCCGGGCGAGCGCCGGCGGCGCGCCGCTGCTCAAGCGCATCCTCACGGTGGGCGATCCCGATTTCGAGGCCGCGCTCGCCGCCGCCCCGGCCGACCTCGAGACCTTCCCTACCCACCGGGACGATCCCGCCATCTGGCTGTTCTCCGGGGGGACCACCGGACGGCCCAAGGCGGTGGTGCAAACCCACCGCTCGTTCGCCAACACCACCGAGTGCTATGGCCGGCAGGTGGTCGGCTACACCGAGCGGGACGTGACCCTGTCCGTCCCCAAGCTCTACTTCGGGTACGCCACGGGGTCCAATCTGTTTTTCCCGTTCGCCGCCGGCGGCTCGGCGGCGCTCTTCCCCGAGCCGGTCACGGCCGACGTGCTGTTCCGGCGCATCGCGCAGTTCCGTCCCACCGTCCTGGTCAACGTCCCCACGATGATCAACAAGATGGTCTCCCATCCCGACGCCAGGCGCCAGGATCTCTCGTCGCTCCGAGTCTGCACCTCGGCCGGCGAGGCCTTGCCGGTGGAGCTGTATCACCGCTGGAAGGACACCTTCGGCGTGGAGTTGCTCGATGGGCTCGGGACCGCCGAGATGTGGCACATCTTCGTGTCCAACCGGCCGGGCGCGGTCCGGCCCGGCACGCTGGGGACCGTGGTGCCCGGGTTCGAGGTGAAGGTGTGCGACGAAGAGGGCAGAGAGGTGCCGCGGGGGGAGGTGGGGTGGCTCTGGGTGCGGGGTGACTCGCGCGCTATCGGGTACTGGCAGCAGATGGAGAAAACCGCGCAGGGCTTCCGGGGCGAATGGTACGTCTCCGGCGACCTCATCCGGATGGATGCGGATGGGTACGTCACCTACGGGGGCCGGGCAGACGAGATGCTCAAGGTGTCGGGGAAATGGCTCGCTCCCCAGGAAGTCGAGAGCTGCCTGCTCCAGCATCCCGCGGTAGCCGAGGCCGCGGTGGTGGGTGTGGCGGATGGCAGCGGGCTGGTGAAGCCGCACGCCTTCGTCGTGGCCCGCGGCGCGCGGCCCGGCCTGGCCGACGAGCTCAAGGCCTTCGTGCGGGACCGGCTGGAACCCTACAAGCATCCCCGCGAGGTGGTATTCGTGGACGCGCTGCCCCGAACGCATCTGGGCAAGGTGGACCGGGGCCGGTTGCGACGGGGCTGAGTCCGGCCGGCGCTTGCGGCCCAGGCGCCGGGGGAGGATCGTTCACGCTCCCCTCCCTGGAGCGCCCCCCGGTGCGTCGCCTCTTGAATGTGCTTCGCGTCCTTCTGCCCGTCTTGCCCGCCTTGCCCGCCGTGCCCGCAGTGGCGCAGGACACCGTCCGCTTCACCCCCACCGTTGGGCATCCGACCTTCGCGGTCCGCGAACCGGTGCTCCGGATCAAGCCCAACACGGTGCTGATCTCGAAAACCAACTTCGGCGACTACTACACCGAGCAGGGCGGGGCATTCCCGGGCGAGGTGGGGCCGATCTTCGTGGAGGGCGCCACCACCAATGACATGCTGGTGGTCGAGATCCGCGAGGTCCGGCCCAACTACCATTTGGCGGCGGCCAACGTGCGGCCCACCTTCGGCGGCCTGTCGGCCGACAACCGGGTGAGGATGCTGAACGATCCCATTCCCACCCGGCGCTACCTCTGGCGGCTGGACCGGGAACGTATGACCGGCACCACCGAGCTGCCCAACAGCCGGATGAAGACGGTGGTGATCGACCTCCAGCCCATGCTGGGGCGCGTGGCCGTCGCGCCGCGCGGGGCGGAAGCGTTCGCCGGCCTCTGGCCCGGCGACTTCGGCGGCAACATGGACGCGCCCGAGGTCCGGGCCGGCACCACGGTCTATCTGCCCATCTTCCACGACGGCGCCTACCTGTATTTCGGCGATGGGCACGCCCGGCAGGGACACGGGGAGGTCGCGGGCACCGGGCTCGAGACCAGCATGGACGTGGTGCTCAGGATCGACGTGATCAAGGGGAAGACAATTGATTGGCCGCGCCTGGAGGACGAGCGCTACCTCATGGTGGCCGGGAGCGCGCGCCCGTTGATCGACGCCTTTCGCATCGCGCACGTCGAGCTGATCGAGTGGCTGGAGCAGGAATACGGGTTCGACCGCTGGGACGCGTACGCGCTCTTGGGCCAGGTGGTCGAGAGCACGGTGGCGAACGTCGTGGACCCGGCATACACTGTGGTGGCCAAGTTCCCCAAGCGATTCCTTCCCCGCTGACCCCACGCTACCCCGGGTTGGGGATCCGCCCCCAAGCTGACCCCGGGCGCAAGCCTGGGGCCAAAGGAGCCCGATGATCTTCCTTCTCGCCCTGCTCCTCCTGCCCATCGCCGCGAGCGCCCAGCAAGGCAGCCCCCCGATGGACCGCGCCCTCGCCCGGGAGATCTACGCCGAGCTGGTCGAAACCAACACCACGCACTCGGTGGGAAGCACCACCACGGCGGCCGAGAAGATGGCCGCCCGGCTCCGCGCCGCGGGGTTCCTGCCCGAGGACGTGCTGGTGGTCGAGCCCTTTCCCGCCAAGGGCAACCTGGTCGCCCGGTATCGCGGGACCGGCGCCCGGCGGCCCATCGTGTTGCTGGCGCACCTGGACGTGGTCGAGGCCCGGCCGGAAGACTGGTCGCTGGATCCCTTCGCCTTCACCGAGCGGGACGGCTACTTCTACGGCCGAGGCACCACGGACGACAAGGCGATGGCCGCCATCTGGGTCGCCACGTTCATCCAGCTGCGCCGCGAGCGATTCGTTCCCGACCGCGACCTCATCCTGGCGCTCACCGCGGACGAGGAAGGCGGCGATCGCAACGGGGTGGACTGGCTGCTCCAGAATCGCCGCGAGCTGGTCGACGCGGCCTACGCGCTGAACGAAGGGGGAGGAGGCCAGCTCCGCGGCGGCAAGCGGATCCTGAACGAAGTGCAGACCACGGAGAAGGTGTACCAGACCTTTACGGTCGAGGCCCGGAATCCGGGTGGGCACAGCTCGCTGCCACGCCCCGACAACGCCATCTACCGGCTGGCGCAGGCGCTCACCCGCCTCGCGGCCCACGACTTCCCGGTGCACCTGAACGAGACCACCCGGCTCTTCTTTGGTCGCATGGCGGCCATCGAAGGCGGCTCTGCCGCGGCCGACATGCGGGCGGTGACACGCGATCCCATCGACCCGGCCGCCGCGGCCCGTCTCTCCGCGTCATCGGCCTACTACCGGGCCATGCTGCGGACCACGTGTGTCGCCACCATGCTCGCGGCCGGACATGCCGAGAACGCGCTGCCCCAGAGCGCCCGCGCCACCGTCAATTGTCGGCTGGTGCCGGGAGAGACCCCGGAGGCGGTGGGGGCCACCCTGATCCGGGTCCTGGCGGACACCGGGCTCACGGTGACGCCGGTGGGCGTGGCGCGCCCCAGCGCCCCGTCGCCGCTTACCCCTGACGTGATGGGGCCCATCGAGCGCATTACGGCGGCCATGTGGCCCGGCGTGCCCGTGGTCCCCACGATGGTGTCCGGTGCTACCGACGGGCTCTACTTCCGGAACGCCGGGATCCCGACCTACGGGGTCTCCGGCCTGTTCGAGGAGATTGACGACGTCCGCGCGCACGGACGCGACGAGCGGATGGGGGTCGAGGCGTTCTTCGAGGGGCACGAGTACCTGTACCGGCTGGTGAAAGCGCTCTCGGTACCCACCTCACCCTGAAAGCAGAGCGCTCTCCGTCTATCTTTCGCTCCCTTTCGGGCGACGAGATATGAAAGTCGGATTGGTGGGCTTCGCGGGTTCGGGCAAGACGACCGTATTCAATACCATGACCGGCCTGGCCGTGCCCGTGGGCTACGGGGGAGAGCTGCGCCTCGGCACCGTGAAGGTGCCGGACGAGCGGATCGACCACCTGAGCAAGGTCTTCTCCCCCAAGAAGACCACGTACGCCGAGATCGTGTTCTGCGACGTGCCCGGCGAGCACGGCGCCGACCACAAGGGACTGTCCCGCAAGGCCATCCAGCAGATTCGCGATCAGGAGGTCCTGTGCCTGGTGGTCCGGGACTTCCCGAACCCGGCCCTGGAAGGCAAGCCCGACCCCGCCGCGGACCTCGAAGCGTTCCACACCGAATGCCTGCTCTCGGACCTCGACTTGGTCGAGCGCCGGCTGGACCGGGCCAAGAAGGACAAGCCCGACCCCATAGAGCTGGCCGCCTTCGAGGCCATGAAGGCCACGCTGGAGCAGGAGCTGCCCATCCGGGCGCTCCCCGCGGAAGCCTTGAACCGCGACCTCTTGAAGAGCTACTCGCTGCTCACCGACCGCCCGCTGCTGGTCGCGCTCAACCGCGGCGAAGCCGAAGCCTCCCGGCCGATGCCGCCCGCCCTGACCGCGAGACTCGGCCAGCTCAAGGCGGCGGGCCTGGTGATCTCGGCCAGCGTGGAAGCCGAGATCGCCACCATGGAGCCGGCCGACCGCGCCACCTTCCTCGAGGATCTGGGGCTCAAGGAGTCGGCCCTCACCCGGTTCATCCGGACGGCCTACGGCCTGCTCGACCTGGTGTCGTTCTTCACTGTGGGACCGGACGAGGTACGGGCTTGGCCCATCCGGCGGGGCACCAAAGCGCGCCAGGCCGCGGGCAAGATCCACTCCGACCTGGAGCGCGGGTTCATCCGGGCCGAGGTGATCCCGTACCCGGTCTTTCTGCAACTCGGCTCCGAGCACGCCATAAAGGAGGCCGGCCTGCTGCAGGTTCACGGCAAGGACTACGTGGTCGCGGACGGCGACATCCTGCACATCCGGTTTGCCGTGTAGGTCCATATGGACTTAGTCTATGGACTAGACTAACTTGCCCCCGTGAGCGACACGGTCAACATCCACGAAGCCAAGACCCACCTGTCCCGCCTGCTCGAACGAGTGCGGCGGGGCGCCGTGATCACCATCGCCAAGGCGGGCACGCCCGTCGCGCACCTCGTCCCGGTCGGCCGGGCCCCCGGGGTCAAGCAGGTGCGGGAAACCGCGGCGCTTCGTTCCTCCTCCGCCTTGCCCGCTGACCGGACTGCTCGGCTCCGGCGCTTCCTCGAGCAGGAGGTCTGGCCCACCCTGCCTCCCGACCAGCAGGGGCGGCGTCTCACCCGGGAAGAAGAGGACGACATCCTGGGCTTCGGCACTGAGGGCGCATGATCCTCGACTCGTCGGCCGTGGTGGCGGTGGCCCTCCGGGAACCCGGCGCCGATCGCGTGCTCGCCGCGATGTCCGCCGCCCCCGCGCTTGGCATTGGCGCGCCCACGCTGGTGGAAACGACCATCGTGTTGTCGGCGCGGCTCGGGCGGGACGCGCGCGGTCTGGTGAGCCGGTTCGTGCTGGAAGCGGACGTCGCGGTCGTGCCCTTCACCGACGCCCATTTCGGGACGGCGCTCGGGGCCTGGGTTCGCTTCGGGCGCGGGCGGCACCCGGCCGGTCTCAACTTCGGCGACTGCCTGGCCTACGCCACGGCGCGCGTGGCGGGCGAGCCCCTGCTGTACACGGGAAGCGAATTCACCCGAACCGACCTCTCCGCCGGCGGGTGAGCCAAGCCCGGTCGCGGCGCTCGCCGCCGGCCTCGGCGGCCTCTATCTTCCGCGTTCGATGTCCGCCCCATCCGCTCGCCTCCCGCTGATCGCGCTCGGCGCCCTGTTGGCCGGCGCCCCTGGCCTCGCGGCGCAGGAAAGCGTGACCGTCACGCCGCGGGTGTTCCGCCGGTATGGCGAACGGGTGGTTCGGATCCAGGTGGTCGAATCGGGCTCGGCGGCCAAGGTGGCGGTCGGCTCCGGGTTCTTCATAGACGATCGGGGCCGCCTGGTCACCAACTACCACGTCGTGGCCGACCTGGTTCACCATCCCGAGCGGCACCGGGCCGAGCTGGGCGACGGGTCCACGCCCGGCGACACGGTGGCGATCCTGGCGATCGACGTGGTGCACGACCTCGCCATCCTCCAGGCCGCGGCGCGCCCCCGGGCGCACTTCACGCTCGGGCCGGCGCCGGTGAATCAGGGCGACCGGCTCTATGCCCTGGGCCATCCCAAAGATCTGGGGCTCAGCATCGTGGAGGGCACGTACAACGGCCTGCTGCGGCACACGCTGTACCCCAAGCTCCACTTCACCGGCTCGCTCAACCCCGGAATGAGCGGCGGACCGGCCATCACGTCGGACGGCCGGGTCGTAGGCGTCAACGTCTCGACTGCCGGGAACCAGGTCAGCTTTCTCGTCCCCGTGGACCGGGTCATCGCGCTCGCGGCCCGGCTCGAGACTCCCGGGTACGCGCGCGCCGAGAACCTGCTGGACGAGGTCGCCCGCCAGATCACGGCCTATCAGGACGTGTATCTGGACAGCCTGCTCACCGCGTCCAGCAAGACCGTGGACCTGGGACCCTACCGGGTGGTGACGGAGCCGGCGGCCTTCTTCCGCTGCTGGGGGGACGTCCCGCGGGAGACCGACCTGCCCTACGAGCGCGCCGAGCACAGCTGCTCGACCGACGATGAGGTATACATCGCCGAAGACCAGCAGTCGGGCGTGGTCGAGCTGACCCACGAGCTCATCACCACCAGCGCCCTCAACCCGCTGCGGTTCTTCGCGCTCTACACCAGCCTGTACCAGCGGGACAACACGCCGTCGGGCAGCGAAGAGCACGTGACCAGCTGGCGGTGCGGCACCCGGAATGTCCGGACCGAGACCACTCCCCTCCGCGCCACCCTGTGCCTGCGCGCCTACCGCAAGCTCGCCGGCCTGTACGACGGCGTCGTGAAGGTCGCGGTGCTGGGCCACCGGAATTCAGGACTGGTGTCCACGCTCACCCTGTCCGGTGTGACCTTCCAGAACATCCAGCGACTGACCGCGCGGTACCTGGGGCAGATCGCGTGGCGCTGATCGTCGAGGTGCTCGACCCGCGCACCGGCGAGGTGCGGCTGAGGCGGCGGCTCGACGAGGGGCCGGTGACGCTCGGGCGGGGGTACGACAACGACATCGTGCTCGACGACGCGTACGCCGATGCCCGGCACGCGCGCATCGTGTCCGACGAGACCGGCGCGCTGGTCATCGAGGACCTGGGCAGCGTGAACGCACTGGTCGGCCCCGGACCGGGCGGCGCCCGGCAAACCCGGGTGGCGGTGAGCCCGGGGGTCGAAGTGCGGGTGGGACGGACCCGGCTCCGCTTCCGGGACCCGGACGCGCCCCTCCCGGCGGCGCTGCCCGATGTTCCGGCCTCCGCCCCGCCAACGCCGCTGCCCCGTTGGGTCGGGACGTGGTGGGGGCAGCTCGGCGTCACCGCGCTGGCGACCGCGGCTTTGGCCTGGGTCACGTGGCTGGGGAGCTACACCGCGTCCCCCGGGAGCGAAGTGGCGGGCACCACGCTGGGGATCCTGCTGATCGCCGCCACCTGGGCCGGGATCTGGGCGGTGGCCAGCCGGATCGTGGTGCAACGGTTTCGGTTTTTCGGGCACCTGGCCGTGGTCTCGACCATCACGCTCGCCGGGTTCGCCCTGGTGGCGGTGGACGAGTGGGCGACGTTCCTGTTTCCCGATGGCGCGTGGAAAAACTTCCTGGCGGGGGTGGCCGGGCTGCTCCTGATCGCGGCCCTGGTGGCCGGCCACCTGGCGCTGTCGTCCACCATGTCTCGCCGGCGCCGCTGGACGGCCGGGCTCGCGACCTGCGCCGTGGTGCTCGCGATCGGGGCCGTGTTCACGCTGGTCGAGGACCGGTCGTTCTCGGACGTGGCGGCCTTCTCAGCCAACCTCAAGCCGTTTCCGGCGCGGTGGCTGCCCACCGCCACCGTGGAGGAGTTCGGACAGGTCGAGGGCGATCTGAAAACGCAAGGTGGATGCCCTGCGGACGACGACTAGCCCCGGCTACCTTGGGTGCCGCCCAGCCATGTCCGCACCTCCGCCCGCCCCCGACGTGGCGGCCTCCGGCCGCAAGCCGCGTGACGCGGACATCGACGTCTGGGGGGTCACCCACCCCGGGAAGGTCCGCAAGGAGAATCAGGACCACTTCCTGATCGCCTCGCTGGCCAAGCAGATGGTCATCCACTCGACCAGCCTGCCGGAGCCCGCCGAGCTGCGAGTGGAGCCCGAGCGACTGGCCTCGCTCGCCATGGTGGCCGACGGGGTGGGAAGCGGCGCGGGCGGGACCGCCAGCCGGTTCGCCCTCGCCGCGGTGGCGCAATACGTGGCTCAGAGCACCCAGGCCTTTTACGCGGCCGACGTGACGGGGCCCGCACCCTTCGAACAACTGCTCACCGACGCCGCCCTCCAAAGCCACGCCAACCTCGTAGAACGGGCCACGCAGGAAGGCACGCCCGGCCGGTTCGCCACCACGCTCACCCTGTGGCTCGGCCTCTGGCCCGAGGCCTACCTGCTCCAGGTGGGCGACAGCCGGTGCTACCTGTTCCGGGACGGCAAGCTCACCCAGCTCTCCCGCGACCAGACCATGGCCCAGGACCTGGTGGATCAGGGCGTGCTGTCGCGCACCGGCGCATTCAACACCCGGTGGGCCCATGTGCTCTCGAGCGCCATCGGCGGGCAGCAGGCGGCGCCGGTGGTCACCCGCATCACCCGGGATTGGGGCACCGTGGTCCTGCTGTGCAGCGACGGGCTCACCAAGCATGTATCCGACGACCGCATCGCCGCCCGGCTGGGCGCGCTGACCAGCTCGCGGCAGGTGTGCGAAGACCTGTTGCAAGATGCCCTGGACGGAGGCGGGACCGACAACATCACGGTCGTGGTGGGACGAACCCTGCGGCCGGCGGAGGGGTGATGGAGTGGAGACACCGATGAAGTTCCTCGCCGGGATCGTCCTCTGGATCTCCGTCCTTCCAGGACTGGCGGCCGGTCAGGACCGGGACTACCTGAGCCTCAAGTGGTGGCACCCGCTCGTGGCCTCGGCCGGCATCGCGGCCACGTTCCTGCTGGACCAGCCGGCCCACGACTACATGCGGGACCATCAGGGCGCCACCGCGACGGACGTGGCCGACGTGGCCAAGACGTTTCACGAAGCCGAAGGGACGCTGGCGATCAGCGGCGCGGCGATGGCCGTGGGACTGGTCGCGCGGAACATGAAGATCGCCCAGACGGGCGTGCAGGTCCTCACGTCCTACGCGCTCACCTCGGGCATGATGATCGCCACCAAGTGGGCCTTCGGGCGGTCGCGGCCCAACGCGACGCCGGACGACAACACCCAGTTCGACTGGTTCGACGGGACCGAAAACAGCGCGTTCCCCTCGGGCGCGGCGGTAGTGACCTTCAGTCTCGCCACCACCCTGTCCGACGCGATCGGCCATCCGGCCGCGACGATCGTCCTCTACAGCGGCGCCACCCTCAACGCCTGGGCCCGCGTGTACTCGGACCGGCACTGGTTCAGCGACGTGGCCCTGGGTGCGCTCTACGGCATCACCGCCGCCAAGCTGGTCAACGGCCGCTGGCGCGTCTTCGGGCTCAAGCCCCCCACGGCGGGTATCGACGAGTTCGGTCGGGCCATGCTGCGGTTCGATGTGGCCTGGTAGCCCCTGGCGCCGGGGTCGGCGGCCATATATGGTTACCATATATGGCCGCCAAGACGACGATCTACCTCGACCCTGACGACTACCGCCGGCTCAAGGCGCTGGCCCGCCGGCTCGGGCGGCCCGCCGCCGCCCTGGTCCGGGAAGCGGTGGCGGAGTACGCCAGCCGCCACGCGCCGGCCGCCGCACCCCGCAGCGTGGGAGCGGGCCGCAGCCGCCGGCGGGACCTGAGCGAGCGGGCGGAGGAGCTGCTGGGCGGACTGGGCGAGACGTGATCGTCGCGGATACCGGGGCCGTGCTGGCCCTGGTGGATGCCGGCGACCGGCACCATCGCGCGGTGGCCGATCTCTACCGGGAGGCCCCGGCGGCCTGGGTGCTTCCCTGGGCGATCCTACCGGAAGTCGACTACCTGCTGGGTCGGCACGTGAGCGATCGCGTGCGCCGGATCTTTCTCGACGACGTGGCCGGCGGCGCGTTCGCGGTCGAATGGGGGGAGCCGGCCGACCTGGACCGCGCCGCCGAGCTGGACCGCCGATACGCCAAGCTCGGGCTGGGGCTGGTGGACTGCGCGGTGATGGCCGTCGCCGAGCGCCTCGGGGCCCAGGCCATCGCCACCCTCGATCTGCGCCACTTCGCCGCGGTATCGCTGGCCGGCGCCCCGCGGCTGCTCCCCTAAGCCGTCACCGACCGCGCTCGGGCGGCGGCGGCAACGCGTCCACCAGCTCGACCATCCGCCGCCGCGTCGCCTCGTCAGGCAGGCGGCCCATGCCCCCGCCGATATTGTCCTCCATGTGGCGCGCCTGGCTGGTGGCGGGGGTCACCACGGTCACCGCCGGGTGGCTCAGCACGTACTTGATGAAGAACTGCGCCCAGGTTTTGGCGTCGAACTCCTGGGCCCACTCGGGCGGCACCTCCTGGCCGGCCGCCCGCTGGAACAGCCGGGTCCGGCCGAACGGCAGGTACACCAGCACCCCGATCTTCCGCTCGATGGCGAGCGGCAGGATCGTCTCTTCCACGTTGCGGTTGTCGATGGCGTAGTCCAGCCCGATGAAGTCGAGCGGCTCGTTCCGCATGACCTGCTCGAGCTCGGCGTATTGCCGGTCGCTCGTGGTGGTGACGCCGAGATACCGAATGCGTCCCTGCTGCTTCAGCTCCTTGAGAATGCCGAGCTGGGTGGGGACGTCGGCCAGGTTGTGGACCTGAATGAGGTCGATCTTCGGCACCCGGAACTTCTGGAACGACGCCTCGATCTGGGCGCGCGCCGCCGCGGGATCCGCCGCCTCCGATCCCCGATCCACCACGTTCACCTTGGTGGCCCAGAAGATCTTGTCGGCGACGCCCAGCTCGGCGGCGATGTCGCCCGCCACCTGCTCGGAGGCGCCGTAGCTCGGCGCCGTGTCGAACACCCGGGCTCCTCGGTCCACCATGGTCCGGATCACCTCGGTGAGGGCAGTGCGGTCCTCGCTCCGGGCGACACGGGAGAAGGTGGCCGAACTGCCCAATCCCACCCCGGGCACCATCTCGCCGGTGGAGGGAATCGGGCGCTGGATGAGCTGCCCCTGTTGCAGGGCGCGCAGGATTCGGGGATCGAGTGCCAGCGCGCTTCCGGCGCCGAGGGTGACGCCGATCCATTCACGACGGCTGATCATGGTAGCTCCCGTGGAGACTTCCCCTTGATACGAGCGGCACCCCCGAAATGCTGACGGGGCGCCGGGCTCCTCGCAACGATATGCACCGGCCGGCATCCTGACGATGACGGCCGACGCCCGGCTGAACGATAGCATGGGTCCCGATGCCGTCCCCGTTCCTGCTTCCCCTCCTCCCGGAGTCGGTCCGCCAGGCCGAGTCCGGCTCGCTGGACGAGCGAATCCGGCGGGCACTCGCGGCCGATCCGGCGTTGGCGGGCCGAGTCCGGGCGGACAGAGGCGACGCCGTAGTCCTCAGTGGTCCAGCCGGTGGCCCACCGCCGTCCAGCGCCAAGGAACGACGTCGCTGGGAGATGCATGTGCGCCTGCGGCTCGTCGCGGAATTGGGCGAAGGTGCGGCGTCGGGGATCGCGATTCGTTGGGCCCGGCCGGATGAATGCATATGATTGCCACAGCATTGACATCAGAAAGCATACGAAGTACAGTAACTAGTATGCGTACGACTCTCGATTTGCCCGAGGCCCTGGTCAACGAAGCCAAAGCGCTGCTGGGCTTCAAGTCCAAGACCGACACCATCGTGTACGCCCTGACTGAGCTGGTCCGCCGCAAGAAGCGGGAGCAGCTGGTGGCGATGTTCGGCACGGTGAAGATCGACATTGACCTGGACAAGTCGCGGCGCCGGCCCGGCTACCAGAGCCGGCCGCGCACGTGATCTGCGCGGACACGTCGGTGTGGATCGCGGCGCTCCGGGACCGCACCACGCCCACCGCCGTGCACCTGGCAGAGCTGGTGGAGGCTGATGAAGTAGTCGTTCCCGTCCCGGTGCGAATCGAGGTGCTGGCCGGGGCGCCCAAGCGCGAGCTGGCGGCGCTGGCCGACGGCTTCGTGGGGCTGGTGAGTGCCGTACCCGATCCCGCCACGTGGGAGAGGGTGGCACGCTGGGTGGCTGAGGCGGTGGCAGCGGGCCAGCGGTTTGGCGTGGAAGACCTGCTCGTCGCCGCCACCGCCGCCGAACGAGGTGCGAGCCTCTGGTCGCTGGACGGCGATTTCGCCCGGATGGAGAAGTTGGGCTTCGTGGAGCTCTACGCCGGGCCCTGAAACCGCCCGTCGGGGTCTCAAAGTCGGCAACTCGGTTGCGTTCTCCCGCCGCCCGGCTGCAAGTTGATCGTTCCTCGCCATGGCTGACACGCTCTCGCCCCTCCGGCAGGCCCTGGCCGACCGCTACGTCGTGGAGCGCGAGCTAGGCCGCGGGGGCATGGCCACCGTGTTCCTGGCGGAAGACCGCAAGCACGGCCGCAAGGTCGCGCTCAAGGTGCTCGACCCGACCCTGGCCGCCCTGGTGGGCTCCGAGCGCTTCCTGCGGGAGATCGAAACCGCGGCCCGGCTGACCCATCCCCACATCCTGCCGCTGCACGACTCCGGCGAGGCCGGAGGCTTCCTCTACTACGTGATGCCGTTCGTGGAGGGCGAGACCCTGCGCGCCCGCCTGGACCGCGAAGGACGCCTGCCGCTGGAGGACGCCGTGCGGCTGGCGCGGGAGGTGGCCGGCGCGCTCGACTACGCCCACCGGCAAGGGGTGATCCATCGCGACATCAAGCCCGAGAACATCCTGCTGGGAGACGGGCACGCGGTGGTGGCCGACTTCGGGATCGCGCGGGCGCTGGGGGCGGCGGGCGGCACCGGCATCACGCAGGCCGGGATCGCCATCGGCACGCCGCTCTACATGAGTCCGGAGCAGGCCCGCGGCGACCCCGCGGTGGACGCGCGGAGCGACGTGTACGCCCTGGGCTGCGTGTTGTACGAGATGCTGGCCGGCCGGCCGCCGTTCACCGGCCAGTCGGCGGCGAACCTGGTGTGGCAGCAGATGACCCAGCCCCCGCCCCCGCTCGGCCCGGCCCGGCCGGACGCGTCGCCCGCCGTCGTCGCGGCGGTGGAGCGCGCGCTCCGGAAGGAGCCGGGCGAGCGGCCGGCGTCCGCGGCGGCGTTCGCCGCCGCCCTCGGGGGCGACGGGCTGGCGAGCGCGACCGCGCCCCGCCGGTCCTGGCGCGCCGCCGTTCTGCTCCTCGGCCTCGCGTCCGCCGCGGTGCTGGGTGGGTGGGCGCTGTGGCGGGCAGGAGCGTGGCCCGCGGCCG
>Ga0210377_10000843_pt1 | contig 29010 bp, 25 predicted proteins | sample PLM4_65_b1redo_FD_155480 | JGI IMG/M metagenome (GOLD analysis project Ga0210377, IMG submission 155480) | Groundwater sediment microbial communities from an aquifer in East River, Colorado, USA - PLM4_65_b1 redo | ecosystem: Environmental > Terrestrial > Soil > Riparian zone | place: USA: East...
TTGAATGAGAAAGAAGATGTTGGCGTGAAGGAGAAAGTCGCTTAGAATCTCAGTTAGGGGTAGCCATCCTACCTTCAACTGAGATGGGGACAAGCTGATCATCGGGATCACTGATTTCGTAGCTTCAAAGAAATCTATCTGAGGCAATGGTCTATAGATTTCGTGGAAGAGTCCGTCATACCTCTTGTGAGTATCTTCACTTGGATCTATTGCATATACCTTTGGCGGAGCAACACTATCCGGATTTGCGGCGCGCTTAGCCATAGCGCTATGCATCAATGCTCGCATGAAGCCATCGCTATCCGGCATACTATAGCCGATGAATATGATCTTTCTTGCTTTGCTAAGTAGTTCCAAGGCTTCTTCCCATATAGCTCTCAACCAATTCTGCTGAGTCAGCTTGGCATAAGTTGGAGGAATTATCGCTGGTGTAAGACCGCTTCCGTACTTATTGGTGATGCACCATATTGAATCCACTGCAAAAATGGACGGATTCTTTTTCCACAGTCCAGATTTGCCAATTTGCTTTTCACCACCAAGCAGATTAGCAACATATAATTTGCCCAAATCAGAATTATTCTGAAAATAATTGATACTGCCATGCAGTTTGCACAATAATGGGCCTTTGTCAGAGTCATCACCACCACTAGTAGTCTGTAACAGTTGATATACAGGGTTAGAAGTCTTCTTGCCGATATTGAAAATAAACGCTTATCGGTAAGGAGACCTCAAATGAAGAAGTATGTGGTAGAATTGACAAGTGAAGAGCGAAGGCAGTTAGGGGGATTGATCAAGAAGGGCAAGGTGGCCGGCTACAAGACCCGCCACGCCCAGATGCTCTTGAAGGCGGACCAGGGTAAGGAAGGTCCTGGTTGGCCCGACAAGCAGATAGCGGAGGCGTTTGGAGCCCATCTGACGACCGTGGAATGTTTGCGAAAACGGTTGGTGGAAGAGGGTCTGGAAGCCGCATTAGAACGCCACAAGCGTCAAAATTACGCTCACAAGCTCGATGGGGATGCGGAAGCTCGGCTCATCGCCATAGCCTGCAGCACGCCACCCGAGGGTCGCAACGAATGGACCTTACGGCTCCTGGCGGATCGGCTGGTGGAGTTGTCTGTGGTCGATAGTATCTCTCACATGACGGTCAGCCGGACACTGAAAAAAACGAGCTCAAGCCCTGGCTGAGTGAGCAATGGTGCATTCCGCCCGAGGCGGATGGCGAATTTGTGGCCTGTATGGAGGATGTTCTTGAGGTATACAAAAGGCCCTATGATCCCAAGTTTCCAAAGGTCTGTTTCGATGAGACCAACCGGCAATTGATCGCCGAAATGCGCAAGACGATTCGGGCTCAACCCGGTCAGCCCAAACGAAAGGATTATGAGTATCATCGCAACGGTGTGGTCAATTTGTTTATGATGTTTGAGCCGTTAAGAGCCCGGCGGCACGTGAAAGTCACCGATCAACGGACTCGCAAGGACTTTGCCGAATGTATTCGAGACCTTGTGGATGGGCATTACCCTGATGCCGAAAAGATTGTTCTGGTGCTGGATAATCTGAATACCCACACGAACGGATCGCTTTACGAAGCCTTTGAACCCGCTGAGGCGCGTCGCTTGGCTGAGAAGCTGGAGATTCATTACACGCCCAAGCACGGGAGTTGGCTGGACATGGCCGAAATCGAAATTGGTGTCCTCAGTCGCCAGTGTTTGTCTCAATATATCCCGACGAAGGAACAAATGATAACCGAAGTAGCCGCTTGGGAGCAGAAGCGTAATCAGGCTGATGCCACGGTGGATTGGCAATTTACGACTGCGGACGCTCGTGTAAAACTGAAAAGACTCTACCCGGTAATATAACTGTTACAGACTACTAGTTAGGTAAACGAAAGGATCAATGCCGCCGCCGATGCTAACAGATTCAGATTGCTCCAAAGGATAATGGCACGCCATCCCATTGCGCCAGGAGAAGTATTCGAACATCAAATCGTAATTTGTTGTTATGACGGCAAGCCTGTTGGAAAGTTCAAGCTGGCTTAAGCTCTTGAAAAAACTGGCATAGCTCTCGGTGCGAATTTCATCGCGCCTTTTCTGATCAAGCGGAGGGCACACCTGAAAAGCCTTCCATAGCCAGAGTTGTATTTGGCGGATTAGTTCTTCTATGGTGTATTCGTGCCCGTCTAACTCTATGATTTTCAGGTTGGCTTCAAACATGGCTTCTGCAATGCAGAAAATGGTCTCCAGATTATCGACGTCATTGCCTCGAAGCGTGGGTGAGGCTCTGCAGAATTGCTGAAATCGGTGGAACACCTCTGCTGCTTCCACAAGCATGGGCGCCGCATATCTAAAGTTACTGGTAGCATATTGTGCAGAAGCATGTTCCCAAAGACCGCTGTTGTCGGTTCGGGACTTCTGCCCAAACCCGGACATTACCGGCAAACCAGCATCGTGAGAAAAACCTGCTCCTAAGAATAGCACAATATCCAGCTTATCTTGACTTGACTCACCCATCGTTCACCCCCAATAGGCATTCACTATTATTTTCAGAAAAGGCATTTCTGGCAGATTATATCCGTGAAATGTCAGCAAGGCAATTAACGAAATCTTGAGAGATTTTTGAAGCTTTCCCAACAGGCGAACTTCGGCTTGTTTATCAGGCAAAAAAGCCCTGTGTCAATTCGTCCTTGGCTGTAAGTCGGTATGAGTGGGTGAGACTCTCTGAGTGCAACTCCCGTCAGGCCGGAACTTCCAGGTAAGTTGAGAAGCTGTGAGGTTGTGGGACTTCCAGACCTTCCTGGTCCATCCCCTCCAGATGGAAAGCGATGGCATCCTTCATATTTTTCTCTACTTCTTCCTTGACGGAGCCGGTAGCTACGCAGCCCGGCAGATCAGGAGAGAACGCAGAATAGCCTGTTTTCGTTTCTTCAATAATAACCAAATATTTCATTTCAGACCTGCCTGTTTGAGTACGCTATTCAAGGTCCCAGGAGCAAGCTCGTCGCTTGCCTTTCCCGCTATCGTAACAAGGCTTTTTTTCGTTTTGTGTTTGAATTGCCGATGGCTGCCTTTGGTCCTAACGATGAACCAGCCATCTTTTTCAATCATTTTGATGACATCCCTGACTTTCACTTGTAAGATTATAGCACAATTTGGACACATCTTCAAGAATTTGCTTTTTTCGAAATTGTAAAAGGAATTTTCAAAAAGCGTAAAATGAAGGAATTCTCAATAGATGCTTTGGCACAGATGATAAAAGGCCGTATTAAACCAAATACAGGCCACGAGGCGCGAGCAACAAGCCTCTGCTTCACCGGCGTAAGTACGGATTCGCGCAGCGTCAAAGCAGGCGATTGCTTTTTTGCAATACCGGGGCAAAAGTTCGACGGCCACGATTATCTCCGCGATGTCTTCGCCAAAGGGGCCGCATGCGCCGTCGTCAGCAGGAAATCCGATAACGAAGAGTTGGCCGACAAGTGTCTGCTTCAAGTTGCCGACACGGTAAAAGCCCTCGGCGCCCTGGCCGCAGAATACCGCCGGCAAGCCGGCTTCAAAGTTGTTGCGATCACAGGCTCGGTAGGCAAGACGACTACAAGGCAAATCATTTATCACGTCCTGAGCCGGCATTTTCGAGTCCACCAGTCGCCGGGGAGTTTCAATAACAACATCGGGCTGCCGCTGACCCTGCTGGGCGCAAAGACCGACGACCAGATTGTTATCACGGAGCTCGGCAGCAATCATCCCGGCGAAATGCCCTATCTGACCCGTATCGCCCAGCCTGACATTGTCATCGTCACCAACGTTCATCCCGCTCACCTGGAAGGATTCGGCGACTTGCAGACCATTGTGCGCGAGAAGCTCTCGATATCCGAAGGACTCATGCCCGGCGGCACTTTGATTATCAACGCTGATTTCGAGCAGTTGGTTAATGCCTGCCGAGCGAAAGGCGCCGACTTTGTTACCTTCGGTAAATCGGACGGCTCGGACTACCAGGCTGTGAACATCCGTTCGGAGGGCCGAGCCAGCCGCTTTACCATCGACGGCAAAGAAATCCATTTGCCCCTGCCGGGCCGCGGCAACGTAGAAAACGCGCTGGCTGCCTGGGCAGTTTGCAGCCGGCTGGGCCTGACCATCGACGATTTCGCATCGGCTATTAAGACTCTGCCGCCCGTTTCGATGCGAGCCGAGCTGCTGCAGATCGGGACTCTGACCATCCTGAGCGATTGCTACAACGCCAACCCGGGATCAATGAGAAATGCGCTCGAGATATTAGCCGGCCTCGATCCAACCGGCAGACGCAGGCTCGTTTTTATCTGCGGCGAGATGGCCGAATTGGGACAGCAGGCCGAGCAGCTTCATACCGAGCTGGGAACATCAATCGCACAAGCCGGGGTGCAACTGATGCTGGCCGTCGGCAAACTCGCGGGAATCGCCGCCGGCAGCGCGGAGGCAAACACCCGGCACAATTTGCAGACAAAATGTTTCCCCGATACGATTTCGGTACGTAATAATCTGAACGAATTCGTAAAAGATTACGATATAATACTAATCAAGGGTTCACGCACAGCCAAACTGGAAGTGGTCGTCGAGAAGCTCAAGGAGCTTTTTTCGCACCGTGAACCTCGTGAACTGACAAAACAGATGTGAGAGGCGAGATGATATACCATTTGTTATGGTATTTTCGAGATGTTTTCACTCACCCGGTCGGCTTCTACGCCTACCAGAACGTAGTCTTTCGTTCGGTAGCGGCGATATTGACCAGCCTGTTCATCGCCCTGTTCGTCGGACCCAAGATCATTCGCTGGCTGATGCGCAAAAAGATCGGCGACCGGCCTGAGTTTCATCACGCCACCCTGAATGAGCTGACCAAAGAGAAGGCCAATACCCCGACCATGGGAGGGCTGATAATTATCATCTCGTCCCTCTCGACGACCTTGTTATGGTCGAAACTGGGAAACCCCTTCGTCCAAAAGGCCATTGTACTGGTTATATGGTTTGCCGCCCTGGGGGCCGCCGACGACTGGCTGAAACTCACCGCCAGCTCACGCCAGCGCAGCAGAAACGGGCTCAAACCGTGGGAAAAGCTCATCTTTCAGATCGGCGGCGCTGTGCTGATAGCCTCGTTTTTATACGCCGATTTTATCAATATAGACGACGCCAAGCTGTTCTGGCTGCCCTTTTACAAGCATGGCCTGCCGCTGGCTAACTGGATGTTCATATTGATAGCGATTTTCTATCTATCCGCAACCAGCAACGCCGTCAACTTAGCCGACGGAATGGACGGACTGGCGGCCGGCTGCGTGGGAATGGTCTCGCTGGTGCTGGCGCTGCTCTGCTACGTTGCCTCAGAAACGATGACGCGAGCGACCCCCGTTACCTGGGCAAGTTACCTCCTGCTGCCCGCCATACCCCAGGCCGGCGAGCTGAGCATCTTTTTTGCGGCGGTCTTAGGGTCCGTGCTCGGCTTCCTGTGGTTTAACTGCCACCCGGCCCAGACCTTCATGGGCGACGTGGGTTCGCTTCCGTTAGGTGCAGCGATGGGCTACGGCGCCCTTGTAACAAGAAATGAGATTCTGCTTCTGGTGATCGGCGGCGTATTCGTCATCGAGCTGCTCAGCGTGGTCCTGCAGGTCGGTTATTTCAAATATACCGGCGGCAAACGCCTCTTTAGATGTGCCCCAATCCATCACCACTTCCATTTGATCGGCTGGAGTGAGCCGCAGGTGGTCGTGCGTTTCTGGCTTATAGGCGCCGCCTTCGCCGCCCTGGCGCTGGCCACACTGAAAATTCGATAAAGCCCTAAGAACGAGCCATTCCTTTGCGAGTCTCAAGCGCGCCGTTTACTTATCAGATATTCTCGTGGAATGCCGTTCAGAAATCCTGATGATCCTCGATATGGATACGAACATTTTCCCTATAAGGGTGGAAATCGTCAGACGTGGTTTTGTCTAATTTTCGTTGGGCCCAGAAAATCTTGACGGCGGTAATGGCGCAGCCGACCCCTGCGACAAAAAAGATGGCGGCAGCCAGATACGCAAAAATCTCGGGAAACGCCGCGATGATAACCCCGAAGCCGACCAGCATAAGGCCCACGACGAACAAGCTCGCCGCGACGGTTCTGGATGCCTGGGAAATTGCGTTCGTGTAAAAACGAAAACTCATATCTTTAAGGTGCCTAAAGTTAAGAGTGACTAAAGTGACTAAAGTTGAAACCGGCGCCAGTTCACTTTAGTCACTTTAGCTCACTTTAACTTACTTTAGTACATTCCACCGCCCTGAGGCATTGCAGGAGCAGCGGGCTCCTTCTTCTCGGTAATCTCGCTGACGATCGCGTCGGTCGTCAGCAGCAATGACGCAATGGATGCGCCATTCTGCAACGCGGCCCTTTCGACCTTCGTCGGCACAATGACGCCAAACTCGATCATATCGCCATATTGCTTACGCAGCGCATCGTAGCCGAAATTCTTTTCCGTACTCTCCATAACCCGTTGAGCCACAATCGACCCGTCCAGGCCGGCGTTCTCGGCAATCTGCTTGATCGGTGCAACGACCGCTCTTCGGATAATATCGACGCCGATCTTTTCATCCCCGCTGACCTTGACCTTGTCCAGGGCAGGCAATGCTCTGAGCATGGCCACGCCGCCGCCGGGCAGGATGCCCTCTTCAACCGCGGCTCGGCAGGCATGCAAGGCGTCTTCCACGCGGGCCTTCTTTTCCTTCATCTCTGCTTCCGTGGCGGATCCGACGTTGATCTGAGCCACACCGCCGGCTAATTTTGCCAGTCTTTCCTGCAGCTTTTCCTTATCGTAATCGCTGGTCGTATTCTCAATCTCGTTCTTGATTTGTTCGATTCTGCCCTTGATCGCATCCGTGCTGCCGCCGCCTTCGATAATCGTGGTGGTGTCCTTGTCAACGGTTATGCGCTTGGCTCTGCCGAGCTGCCGCAGCTCGATATTTTCCAACTGCAAACCCAGGTCTTCGAAGATCGCATCGCCGCCGGTCAGTGTGGCAATGTCACTGAGCAGCGCCTTGCGCCTGTCACCAAAGCCGGGCGCTTTGACGGCCGCCACCTGCAGGATGCCCCGCAGCTTATTGACAACCAGCGTAGCCAGCGCTTCGCCCTCGACGTCTTCGGCGATCACCAATAGAGGACTGCCCTGCTTGGCTACCTTCTCAAGCAGCGGAACAAGCGATTTGACGGAGCTGATCTTCTTCTCGTGGATCAGAACGTACGGCTTTTCCAGCACGACCGTCATATTCTGTAGATTGTTGATGAAGTGCGGGCTCAGGTATCCTTTGTCGAACTGCATCCCTTCGACCAATTCGACCGTTGTCTCGAGGGATTGGCCCTCTTCGACGGTGATGACGCCGTCTTTGCCGACCTTTTCCATCGCCTCAGCCAGTTTCTTGCCGATTTCAACGTCCTGATTGGCCGAGCAGGTCGCAACCTGTTCGATTTGCTTGGCGGACTCGATGGGCGTACTCATCTTCTGGAGCTCTTTGATGATCTGCTCGACGCCCTTTTCAATGCCGCGCTTGACCTGCATGGCATTGGCCCCGGCCGTGATGTTCTTGAGGCCCTCGTCAAAGATACTCTCGGCCAGGATGGTAGCCGTTGTGGTCCCATCGCCGGCCACGGTCGATGTCTTGGACGCGACTTCCTTGACCATCTGCGCGCCCATGTTCTCGTATGCATCTTCCAGCTCAATCTCTTTGGCCACGCTCACGCCATCTTTAGTTACAGTCGGCGAACCGAACGATTTTTCCAAAATGACGTTTCTGCCGCACGGCCCGAGGGTGATCTTCACCGCTTTCGCCAGTTTCTTTACGCCCTTTTGAATGGCGGCGCGTGCGTCGGTACCAAAAGCTATTTTTTTTGCTGCCATATCTGTCTTTCTCCTAATCTGTGGCTGATTTTCTCTGCCCTTCTCACTTTTCAACGACGGCCATAATATCCGACTCGCTCATAATCAAATATTCCTTGCCGTCTATCTTTATCTCTGTCCCGGCGTAGCTGGTGAAAAGCACCATGTCGCCCTTCTTCACCTGCAGTTTTCTCACGGTTCCGTCGTCGAGCATCTTACCGTCGCCGACACTGATGACCTTGCCTCTTTGAGGTTTTTCTTTGGCACTGTCCGGCAGAACGATTCCCCCGGTCGTCTTGGTTTCAGCTTCGAGACGCTGAACAAGCACCTTATCTGCTAATGGTCGAATCTTCATTTTCTCATTACTCCTTTCAGAATATTTCTTTTCTTGTGTTCCTGATAGTCCTCAATCATAACCAAACGCATCCGGAATCCCGGATTTCGATATTGTCGATCGCTGCAAGCTCTCAATCTTACTGAAATATGGCGCTGTGATACTTCTTCAGAAACAACCTGTTCAGTTGTTCTCGCAGAATGTGCATATCCACCGGTTTGTCAATCACACTGAAGACATCGAGGCGAAGTGCTTTGCCAAGCAGAACCTTGCCCGCGGTGCTGGCCAGCAGAATACACGGCAACAAAGGATAATCCATTCGAATAATCCTTATGGTCGCCAGTGCGTTGGACTCCTGCGAGTCCATATCGACTATAGTCGTATGGATCCGCTTTCTTTCGATAACGTTCACGAACTCAGCCGCCGTTTCAGCAACAAGCAGATTCACGCCCCGGGGCTGAAATATGCACCGAAGGGCCTCCGGCCATGCCCAGTTTGCATGGCTGGCCAGGACATTGACTTCTTCGAGTTTTGACAAATTCGATACCATGTACGTACATTCCTTTCTCTGGCGACGTGCAAATAACGTGCCAACCACACATCAAGCGGCCGATGTTTACATAAGTCCATATTTTAAGGTCACTTATGCTTCCGGCGTCCATTTTGCCGGCGTCTGCCAAAATCTCAGCCGGACACCCCATGCTCTGCCAACCTGACAGACCTCCGCTCACACAATCGCAGTCCTGACCTCAGTACTATAATGCATCTGGACACGCCGTCGCTTAGGTCTGGGATTCATTTTTTTATAGGGCGTGAGTATAAGTCCTTCAGATACAACTGTTCATAGAATATTCTCAACACAGGGGTTTTCTTTTCTTCTGCAAAATGCTATAATATAGGCAAGATTCTATCTGGCTTTTTTGTTAACTTGGATAAATCGCGTACCGATATAACACGTGATATCCACTGGAATTGTACCTGGTTCGTTCGAGTAGATAAGGGGAGGATCGAGATTCCACCTGACGATCTTCTTCTTGTCTGCCGCCCGAATACGCGAAAGGAGATATACGATGAAGAAGTTTTTGAGTATCTCGGCTCTTCTACTGGTGCTGGCTTTGTTCGGTTCCTTTAGCTGCAAAATACACAGCAGGACAGAGAAGGCGGAACCCGGCCTCAGCGCCAGCGACTTCTTTAAGGAGCAGACGCGCACACCCGTCGCCATGCCTCCTGCTGCAGCGGTGCCGGCTCCCATACCGGCACAGACCACCACGACAACCGTTGAGCCAGGTATGATAGCGCTGAGCGAGTCCGGATCGTCCGTAGTCTCAAGAGCGTATCCTTGGCCGGAATGCGGGATTGTACGCGTGGACAAATCCATGCCGAATGAAGTCGGCTTGAACAGACCGTTCAAGTACACCATTAACCTGACCAATCTGACAGAGTCAATGCTGACCAATATCATAGTCACCGAAGAGCTGCCGGCGCATTTCAAATTCATGAGCGCTGTTCCTTCGGCGAAGGAAGACGGGAACAAGCTCATTTGGAACATAGAGTCTCTTGGACCGAAAGGCACCAGACAATTCACAATCTCCGGCACGGCCACCAGTATCGAGACTCTCAAACACTCCACGACGGTCATCACCCCGGTCATTCCGGCCACCGCCACCGTCCAGGTTATCCAGCCCGAGCTGAAGCTGGCAAGGACCGCCCCGCCGGAGGTGATGTTGTGTGATGTGATTCCGGTGAGGTTCGTGATCACCAACGCCGGAACGGGGGCCGTGCAGAACGTCAAGATCGTGGAAACCCTTCCTGCGGGCCTGCGAACAACCGACGGCAAGAGCGAGCTCGTATTCGACGCGGGCACCCTGATGGCGGGCCAGTCCCGGCAATTCTCGGGCGAGCTGCGTGCCGCCCAGGCGGGCAGCTACGTCAGCAAGGCCGTGGCAACTTCCACGACCGGGCTGAGCGTCGAATCCGCCCCGACAACAACATCCGTCGGTCTGCCCGTGCTGGCTATCACCAAGACCGGTCCTGAGCAGCAGTACATCGGTCGTCCAATAGAGTATGAGTTAAAAATCACCAACAAGTCCGACGTCTCTGCGAAAAACACCATTGTCGAAGAGACCGTCCCGGATGGAGTGACTTCCGTGAAGGCGACCGCCGGCGCGAAACTCTCCGGATCAAAATTAGTCTGGGAGTTCGGCACTCTCGAACCCAACGCCTCCAAAGACGTAAAGATATCCTACATACCGACCAAAGCGGGTATATTGGTGAACAGTGCGAATGCAACGGCATATTGCGCCACGGCCGTAAACGCATCGATGAAGACAACGGTCACGGGGATTTCCGCCCTGTTGCTGGAAGTTGTTGACGTCGAAGATCCGGTCCGAATAGGCTCTTATGCGACGTACGTGATACGAGTGGAGAACCAGGGCTCGGCGACCGCCACAAACGTTCTTGTCACCGCCGTGCTGGAGGACAATGTTCGCTACATTTCGTCCGCCGGCGCGACTGTAGGCACGAAGGAAGGACAAACGGTGAGATTCTTCCCGCTGGGCAGTCTCGCTCCCCAGGCCAAGGCCGCCTGGCGTGTAGTCGTCGAGGCTGTAAGGCCGGGAGACGTACGATTCAAAGTCATCATGAATGCTGACCAGCTCACTCGTCCCGTCGAAGAAACAGAGTCAACGCATCTGTACGATTAGTTGACAGGTGGAATATACGGCACCACGGCGCTGCTCGCGCCGTGGTGCTTTCACGAATCGCGCCCGGTTTTTCCCGCGGCATATTCACTCCCTCTCCAATCCTTTACGGCCCGCCGAATCAGCGCCAAAATGAATACAGCGTCAAGTATTTGCTTGACAGACACGACGGTTTCTTTCTATAATACAGGTGTTGCGAATGCAGATCGGCGGTTTCGCCAGGGCGCCATCCGTGGTAACGCGCCACACAGGCATATCGCAACAGGGAGGCAGGCCCTAAAACCAGTTTTTTATGATTGCCTGTGCCTCCCTTTTTTTGCATCATTTTTGCAGACTCTTTGCGGCTGACCCGCTACTCGAGCGATCGAATTCACCTATCACGTTACGTCCTGAGTCTGGAGCACGTTAAGCTGTTAAAAAAAACCCCCGGAAAAATCCAGGGGCTTAGTGTGACATCCTTAGCTGCTGCGAAATCCGAAAACAACTACACGGATTCTCTAACCGACGACCTCGTCGATCCAGCCGAGAAGCTCTTTGAGCTCGTCGATTGTAATGTCGCCCATGTGCGCAACGCGAAACGTTTGGTCTTTGAGCTTGCCGTAGCCGTTTCCGAAAACGGTATTGTGCTTGTCCTGCACCGCTTTGATCACTTCGCCCACGTTGATGTTGCGGGTGTTCTTGACCGTCGTAAGAGTGTTTGAGGCGTACTTTTCCTCACAGAACACGTCGAACCTTTCCCTGGCCCAGGTCCGGGCATAATCCCCCATTTCCCTGTGGCGCTGCCAGACGTTCTCCATGCCTTCGGCAAGGAGCTTTTTGCACTGATAGTGTAGCGCCATAATATGAGGAATACTGGGCGTGGTAGGAGTCTGGTTCTTTTCGGCCGATTTTGCAAACTCCTGGAAGTCGAAATAGTATCCGCGATGGGGAACGTTCTTGCTTTTGGCCAAAGCCCTGCGGCTGACCGCAGCCACGGCCAGTCCCGGCGGAATCGCAAACGCCTTCTGAACCGAGGCGAGCACAACGTCCCAGCCCAAATCATCAAAGTGAATAGGCAGACCGATCATGGCGCTGACAGCATCGACAAGAACAATCACCTCCGGATACTTTTCCTTCATCATCTCGCTGATCTGGTACACGGGATTCATCAGACCCGTGCTTGTCTCGCTATACACGAGTGTAATTGCCGCGTATTTGCCGGAAGCAAGCTTCCGGTCGATCATCTCGGCGGTCGTCGGCAGCCCCCATTCGACTTTCAACTCTTCGACGTTTCGGCCGCAGCTTCGCGCGACGTCAGCCCACTTGTCGCTGAACGCACCGCAACAGGTACACAGGACGACTTCGTCAAATCCCACGCAGTTACGGATGGCGGCCTCCCAGAGACCTGAAGCGGAGGACGTCGAGAGAAAGACGTTCTGGCTGGTGAAAAGAATCTTCTTGAGCATATCGACGGTCTCGCCATGCAGTTGAGCATATTCCTTCGCGCGATGCCCTAACGTCGGGCGCGCCAACTGTTGCAAGACGTCCTCATTGACCTTGACAGGCCCCGGAATAAACAATCGCGGCGGGTTTTTCCAATCTGCCATATACAGTCTCCAAAAAACGGTTAGAATTTATTTATTGTCAGGCCCGAGTACACCTTGGGGTAAAAGTACGTTGATTTCTGCGGCATTCGTTCGCCGGCGTCCGTGACCATTTTCAACTGCTGGATCTTCACCGGATTCATAAAGAAAGCTGCCTGCTTCTGCCCCGCATCAATCTGGGCGATCGAATCATCCATGGCATTAGGGGTGTCTTTCACGTATTGAATATGCTCGCCCTGCGCCAGTTTTTCCTGGTCGATGCCCAACAGTCCTTCCAAAACAAGCTTGTGCAGGACGGAAACATCCAGGGCCCTCCAGGCCGGACTCATATCGTGCACGACCGCGTCCATCGCGCTTTCATCCTTCAAGACAATAACGTAAAAAGCGCTGCCCGACCCGTATAGTCCGAACGCATTTCTATCGGTCTGGTGCTCAGCCTTCATGTGATCGAGCATCTTCTGTCTGGCCCGTGCTTTGGCCGGCGCCGAATTGAACTCGTAGCGGGTGACCTGGAACTGCTCCGCGAGGCGGGCCATGAGCCTCTCCATGCTGAAGTTTTCGACGCCGCCGACAAGACGATGCGTCGGCAAGACAATCAGGCCGTCCTGGTGCACATTGGCGAAAGCGAACATTTGATACTTGGCCGCCGGGTTGGTGCTTTCTTTGGAATAGACAAGACCCGTTGTATAGCGGTGGTGACCGTCGGCGATGATGCAGCTCTTGTCGCTCATCATCTTGGCTATTCGCTCGATGTCTTTTCCAGCCGTGATTGCGAAGAGACGATGCCGCACATCCTGTTCGTCCACAAAGTCGATCAGCGGCTCGCGCTGAGCGGCCTTTGCCATAATCCCATCGGCGACTTTCTTGCGGTCTTCGTAGAGCATGAAAACCAGGCCGAAATCGGCGCAGGTCGCCCGCTTGAGATTAAGCCTGTCAACCATCGGCTTCTGGAGCACCTGTTCGTGAGGCTTGACAATCCCTCCGAACTCTTCGAGCTTGCCCAGGGCAATGAAGCTCTGACGTTGATACCGGACGCCGGCCGACTCAAAATCCTGCAAGTAGCCGTAAATGGCTTCGGCCGAATCCTCTTTCAAAGCGCCCTGTTCCACCCAGCGGGCCAGATAATCCGCGGCTCGCGTGTACTGGTTATTCTGGCCGTTATCGGAACTTGTCGTTTTTCCTTTGGTGATGCGGATGATGTTATACGTGTTCTTGGCGTAGAGCTGCTCCCGCTGGGCGTCGTCGATTACGTCGTATGGCGGCGCAATGCAATCGCCCGCGTCCCCGACCACGTCCGCATTGAACCTAAATGCTTTGAAAGGCTTAACTTGCATACTCTCTCTGTCACGTTTAGCATCTTCTGTCTCGAATGTCGGCGGGTATCAAACGCCAGCATCGAAAGTGACCGTTTTACCACGCATCAGCTTTTAGAACCGAGGATGATACTAACCAAAAGTGTTATTGTCAAACAAAAGCAGCGATTTTTGCAAAAGTGAGAATTAAGCTCCACCGGCCGATGAGCTTCTGCCACATCGCATTGCGACTATGCAGAGCAACATAGGCACTCCATTTGGAATTGGCTTGGGTTGGGTTTGTTTTTCTGAACCGTTGGCGGCATACATATTCATAACCATTTATGGCAAAGACGGTTACACTCACCCGGCCTTTCTGAAATCGGCTTTGTCTTTTGAAAACGTTGAAAAGGGGTCAGGAGCAGTTTCTGGGTTCCAGCGGCATTCCGCGGCGAAGGCGCCGCTGGGTTTTGCCCAGGTCATTTAGCTGCCGGGGGTGTGGAGGTGAACCCAGTATGCCAAGCATGCGGTCCGTGCCCAAATAAGAGCCGCGGCTATCAAGACAACAGCGCCAACGATTCTTAACCACTTCCTGCGGCGATCTAACAATACTGCTGCAGCAAAAACGCCGCCCAAACCGGTCAATATGAACCCGAGGCCGGAGATTAGCGGGCTGCTCGTCAAACCAAGATTGATGATTCGAATCCCGATCAGCACACCTGTCAGACCCGCGAAAAAAGCATAAATGCCCAGCGGTAAAAGCTCCCATCCTTTGGCAAGCGACCAAGCCGCACTTAGAAAAAGGAATCCCAGCAAGATGGAACTTTCGCCGAAAGCGATATTGTATGGCTTCGGCAGAGGCCAACTGAAGGTCATGGCAAAGCCGCAGATGGCCGCTATCATTCCCGGCAAAGCAAATGCAGGAGCCCAAAATTGATTGTTCTCTTTTTCAATGTCTTTCCAGATAAATACTGCCAAGATAAATAGTCCTGCCGCCATATTTATCAGCATCAAAGTCACATAATCGATGAACATCTTTTTTATCCTCAATTTGTGAAAACAAAAACATTTATCACGAATGTGAAGACTCGGCCCTGCTTCACAATTCAGATTACGTTACTCTATTGACGTTTGTTCTGAAGTGAAAAGGGGTCAGGAGCTTTTTGTGTGAGAGGCGGTGAGGTATTTGTCTATGGCCGCGGCGGCGATTCGGCCCTGGCCCATGGCTAAGATGACGGTAGCGGCGCCGGAAACGATGTCGCCGCCGGCGAAGACGCCGGGAACCGAGGTCTGCATCGTTTTTTCGTCAACAACGATGGTGCCCCACTTGGTCGTTTGAAGCTCCAGCATGGTCTGCGGGATGAGCGGGTTCGGCTGGTTGCCGATAGCGACGATGACCGTGTCCAGCTCCATGATAAACTCCGAGCCTTTGACGGGGACGGGCCTGCGCCGCCCGGACTCGTCCGGCTCGCCCAGCTCCATCCTGATACACTCCATCCCCACGACGCGGTGCCGGTCGTCGCCGATGATACGAATCGGATTATTGAGCAGCTTGAACTTGACGCCTTCCTGCTCGGCGTGGTGGATTTCCTCGGCCCGCGCGGGCATCTGCTCTCGCGCCCGGCGATAAACGATAGTGACATCGCCGCCTAAGCGCAGCGCCGTCCGCGCCGAGTCCATCGCCACGTTGCCGCCCCCCACCACGGCGACGCGCTGCCGTTTTATCGGCGGCGTATCGTATTTCGGAAACAGGTACGCCTTCATCAGGTTGGAACGGGTCAGATACTCGTTGGCCGAGTACACACCGACGAGGTTTTCGCCCGGAATTTTCATAAAGGAGGGTAATCCCGCCCCGCTACCAACAAACACAGCGTCGTAGCCTTCGCCGTTCAAAAGCTCGCGGATGGTACTATTACGGCCAACCACGTAGTCCATCACAAACTCGACGCCGAGCCTCTTGAGGTAATTCACCTCCGCCTGCACGATGACCTTGGGAAGGCGGAACTCGGGAATGCCATAGGTCAGCACGCCGCCGGCCTCCTGCAGGGCCTCAAAAACGGTCACCTGGTGCCCGCGTTTTATCAGGTCGCCTGCAACGGTCAGACCCGCCGGACCGGCCCCCACGATGGCCACGCGCTTGCCCGTCTTAGGCGGAATCTGCGGAATTTTGACTTGGCCGCTGTTGCGCTCGAAATCGGCGACGAAACGCTCCAGCCGCCCGATCGCCACCGGCTCACCCTTGACGCCGAGCACGCACAGCTTTTCGCACTGTTCCTCCTGCGGACAGACGCGCCCGCACACCGCCGGCAGCGCGTTCTGCTCCTTGATCTTCCAGGCCGCCTCGATGAATTTGCCCTCCCGCACCAGCGAGATAAAAGCAGGGATATTGATATTGACGGGGCAGCCCTCTACGCACCGGGGCTTCTTGCACACCAGGCACCGGCTCGCTTCGAGCATGGCCGACTGCTCCGAGTAGCCGTAAGGGACTTCCTCGAAGTTCCTGGCCCGGTCTTCCGGGGCCTGCTCCGGCATCGGCTGTCTTGGAATCTTTTCCTTGGCCATTTGTTACTCTCTACCAGCGGCTAATGTAAGCACGTGCACGCGGATCCGCCGGCGTGATGAACCACAACCGGCTCAGTCCGGCCCAGCGAACGGATTTCTTCGGCGCTGTACGCCGCCCGCCGGTCCCGCAGCTCATCCCAATCGATAAGATGGGCATCGAAGAAGGGCCCATCGACACACGCAAATTTGGTTTGATCGCCAACGGTGACGCGGCAGGCCCCGCACATGCCGGTCCCGTCCAGCATAATTGGGTTCAGCGCCGCCAACGTTTTTACGCCGAAGGGTTTTGTTTCCTGCGCCGTCACCATCATCATGAAGGGACATCCGATGGCGATGACACAATCTACTTTTTCGCCGGCTTTCAGTTTTTGCACGAGGGCGTCGATGGCGTGTCCCTTGACCCCCATAGAGCCGTCAATCGTCGTCTCGACAAACTCATCACAAGCACTCTGGAGCTTCTTCTTGTAATAATGCAGATAATGGCTGCGGGCCTCGGTAATGACGATCACTCGATTTCCGGCAGTCTTCATCGTCTCGGCAATAGGCACAATCCCGCCGATTCCGTAGCATCCCGCGGCCAGAACAACCGTGCCGTACCGTTTGATTTCCAGCGGGACGCCGAGCGGCCCGGCCACGTGAGCCAGCTTGTCGCCCGCGTTCAGCAGAACGAGCTTGCGGCTGGATTGACCTTTTTCAAGCACGATCAGGGTAATCGTGCCCTCCTGAGCGTTCCAGCCGCACAGGGTATAAGGAATACGCTCGGATTTTTCATCGACCATCACAATAGCGAATTGTCCAGCCAGAGCTTTCTTAGCCACCTCGGGCGCTTTGATAACGATTTCGTGAACGTTTGGCGCGATCTCGCGTTTTTCGAGGATTTCAAACGCTCCTTTGCGTTCATCTACCTTGACGTCCAGAGCACAAGGTTCATCGACGGGCAATTCTTTCAACCCGTGCACCTTCTCGTCGATGCGATGTCCTCGGAAGTACGTTCGCCGCAGCTTGAAATTCGTCGCCGCGGGAGGAGCATCCTGGCGATCAATCCACAATTGGCCATCCGCGATACCCAATTCCTGTGCGATTGCACCGGCCGAGTCATACTCGAAGCCTTCGGCTCCCATCGCCTTCGCCAGCCGGCAGATAATCCACCATTCCGGCTTTGCCCGGCCCGGCGGCTCGCAGGCCTTATGCAGAGGCCGCTTGCGTCCGGCGCGGTCGAGAATCGTGCCGTCAACCTCGGCAAAAACCGCCGCCGGTAACACGACGTCGGCGCGCTTACTCACGGGCGTCGGGAAACAGTCCTGAACGATCAAAAGCTCAAGCTTCTCCAGAGCCGCTGAATCGACAAAATCGCCCGTCAGCAGCGCCGCTTTGGCACCCTCCGGCAACGAGCCGCGCGAAATGCCCCGAGCATCAGGTTCAATCTCAATGTAGCTTGTCGATTTCATCACCTCATTAGTAAACTTCCTGAAGACGTGACGGTCCTCAAGCGTGCTGGTGGTATCGCAAACCATTGCGAAACCATCGCCGACAAATGGCTTGAGCTTCGCGGCTGCGGCCTGGAAACTTTCGTCCCATTCGGTCTGGCGCAAAACTTCACCCACACGTACATACGGCGCGCTCAGCCGGTCGGTCGCATTCAGAAATTCGGGAACGGCGAATCGGCCGAGCACACAGACGGGAACGTTCTCACTGGCCGCCTGTGCAGCAATCAGCTTGCCGTTCTTAGTCCCAAACGCCAAGGCGCACGCCTGGTCGCAGAAAATGCACGTGGTCTGCGTGACCGCATCGGGCCTGCCGTACCACTTCGCGTACCGGTCGGCCAAACTGCCCGTTGGACAGACGTCAACACACGCACCGCAGAACTGGCAGCCTGCTTCGAGCAGCGAGCGCCCGAAGGCCTGACCGATGCGCGTCTGGCTGCCGCGACCGACAAAATCGATCACCGCCCTGCCCTGGTGGTTCTTGCAGATACGCACGCAACGGCCGCAGAGAATACACAGATTGAGATCGCGATCCATGAAAGGCTCAGACCGCTCGACCGGCCGCTCGTGGTACATCGGCGCGACCGGCAGCTCCACAAATCCAAGCTCCTGCGACAGCGCACGCACCTCACAGACATCCTTGTTGTTGCAGGTGTGACAGCCGGTGGTGCGGCCCGTTTTTTCCGCTTCGGGCCGATACTGTTCGCAAAGCTCCCGCCGGCCGCACACCAGGCACGCGCTGGGATGTTCGAGCATCATCAGCGCCAGAATATTCCGACGCAGGTTCCGCAGCGCTTCGGTATCCGTGCGCACGACCATCGTCTCGGCCGCCGGCGTCGTGCACGAGGTCGGGTATCCGCGGACCCCGTCGATCTCGACGACGCACAGCCGGCACGCACCGAACGGCGGCAAGTGCGCATGCGTACAAAGATGCGGGATCGAAACGTCATTTTGCAGCGCACAATCCAGAACCGTCTGGCCTTTTTCGGCGATAACGGATTTTCCGTCAATGGTCAGTTTCACGTCAGCGCGTTCCTTATATTCACGTAGTCTCTCTCTTTCCTTCTTTACGCTGCTCGTACCGGGTAAGTTCGCCGCTGCGGCGATAAACCGCCGCATAACGCGGCGGGCAGGTGCTCAGGCACATCCCGCACCGGATGCAGATTTCCTGGTCGATAACGTGCGGTTTTTTCTTCTGCCCGCTGATGGCCGTGACCGGGCATACACGGGCGCAGGCACCGCAGCCGCTGCATCGGTCACAGTCGATGTGATAACTGACCATCGCGCTGCAGACAAACGCGGGACACCGTCGCTTTTGGATGTGATCTTCATACTCATTGCGGAAATAGCGCAGCGTCGTCAAAACGGGATTCGGCGCGGTCTGGCCCAGCCCGCACAGCGAGCCGTCCTTGACCGTCCGGGCGATGCTCTCGAGTTTTTCCAGGTCGGCCATTTGACCTTCGCCGGCGGCGATGCGCTCGAGGATGTTCAGCATCGCGCGCGTTCCCACCCGGCACGGCGCACACTTGCCGCAGGATTCGGCCTGAGTAAACGACAGAAAATATCGTGCAATATCGACCATGCACGAATCTTCGTCGAGCACGATCATGCCGCCGGAGCCCATGATGCTGCCGGCCTGCGTCAGCGTCTCATAGTCAACGGGCAGATCCATTTTTTCGGCGGGGATGCAGCCGCCGGAAGGCCCGCCCGTCTGCACGGCCTTCAGCGCCTTGCCGCCGGGGACGCCGCCCCCGATTTCACAGATAATGTCTTTGAGTTTGATACCCAGCGGGACCTCGACCAGGCCGGTCCGCTGGATTTTCCCCGCCAGGGCGAACGTCTTGGTCCCCTTGCTGGACTCGCTGCCGTACTGGGTGTACCATTCGGCGCCGTTGCGAAGGATCAGCGGCAGGTTGCCGAGCGTCTCGACGTTTTGGATGACGGTGGGCTTACCCAACAGGCCGCTGACCGCCGGAAACGGCGGCCGCGGTTGCGGCATTCCGCGCCGGCCCTCGATGGACGCGATCAGGGCCGTTTCCTCGCCGCAGACGAACGCACCTGCACCTTTTTTTATCGCTAAATCGAAGGAGAAACCTGAGCCCTGGATATTCTCGCCTAACAGGCCCAGCTCGCGCATCTGACCGATAGCGACATCCAGCCGCTGCAAGGCGAGCGGATATTCGGCCCGGCAGTAAATATAGCCTTGCGAGGCCCCCAACGTGAAAGCGGCTATCAACATGCCTTCCAGCACGGCGTGCGGATCGCCCTCGATCAGTGAGCGGTTCATAAAAGCGCCGGGGTCGCCCTCATCGGCGTTGCAGATCAGGTATTTTGTCGGGCCGGGCGCATCGCGGCAGAACTGCCACTTACGCCAGGTCGGAAATCCGGCGCCGCCCCGGCCTCGCAGTCCCGCCGCTTTGACCTCTTTAAGGACCCCGTCGGGCCCAAGCTCCAGGGCCTTGAGAAATCCGAGATAGCCGTCGCGGGCCAGATAGTGATGCACGTTTTCGGGGTCGATCAATCCGCAGTTACGCAGAATGTTACGCACCTGCCGGCGCATCATCGGATGCGCAGCGAAGTCATCGATGCCGTCCAGCCCTTCGACGGTGATTCCTGCTTCCGCAGGAATGACGTCACCCCCGCGAAAGCGGGGGTCAGGGCCGAACCGTTGTCCCGGCGTCATTTTCCCCAAAGCCCATTGAGCACAGGGATCGTCACCGAGGACGTGATTTTCGAGTATGCGGATGACCTGGTCAGGCCCGACGTTTCCGTAGCAGACGCGCGGCGAGCCGCTCTTATGCACGATCACTAACGGCTCAAAAGAGCACGGCCCGAGGCAGCCCACCTCAACAACCAAGACATCCAGCTTGTTTTGCTCGATATGGCCGCGGAGGGCCTGGAGGACTTCGGTTGCCCCGGCCGCACGACCGCACGTTGCGGCCCCCACAAAGAAAACGGGAACCTCGCTGTCCTGAAGTTTGTCCCACTGGGCTCTGGCTTTGGCGCAAACTTGCTGCAATGAGGTCATTTACGAGCTTTCCCTTCCTCGGCGTATTGAGAGATGATGGACGGGACTTTCTTGGCGGTCATCTGCACGTGCACTTTGCCGTCCACTGCGACAACCGGCGCCAGCGCACAGCAGCCCAGACAAGCGACCCGTTCGAGATCAAACTGACCATCGGCCGTGGTCTGGCCGGCGGCGACTCCCAGACGCTGCTCCAGTTCGTTGAGGATCTGGCGTCCGCCGCGAACGTGGCAGGCGGTTCCCTGGCAGCTCAAAATAGTGTGCCGGCCCGGGGGCGTGAAGCGAAACTGCGTGTAAAACGTGGCCACCCCAAATATCTCATTGGCCGATATCCCCATCCGCTGTTCCAGCTCGGCCACCGCCTCTTGCGACAAGTAGCCGATTCTTTCCTGTATGTCCTGCAGGATCGGGATCAGGCTACCGCGGCTCGCGGGATGTTTCGCTAAAATATCTGCAATTCCGGGCAAACCCTTTTTTCCCGATCTGGCCATCTTCGACAACGTCCGACCTGTCCGACAAGTCCGACCTGTCGGACTTGCCCTAAATCTCCAAAGAGCCGGGATTATTGCACAAGGCGGACCTCACGTCAAGTGTTATTGTGACTTGCGGAAGGACCGAAAGCAGGGATAAGCCTGCGGGCTTTGAGGAATGTACACCGTCCGCTCGATGCTCTGAGCGGCAATCACCATGCATAGATCAGAGCAACTGGAAAACGGCAGCCGAAGGTGTATTCCGGCAAGTCTGCCGTTTCAAGCATTATTGTATGGGTTTGGCTACGGGCAGGGGCGCGATCTGGACGTCCGAAGTCGAGAACTCAGGCGGGCTCTCGTACCAGCGCGTCACGACAAACTGAACGGCCTCGTCGTTAACGGTGTTCTTTTGTTGCAGCGCTTCGTCGTAGTAGAAATTCCCACCCGACTTGAACTCGAAATCACGGGCAATGATGGAACCGTAGGCGTCTCCGTTGGCATAGAGATCCACATCGGCATTCGGGGCATAAATGACGCCGGTGAACTGGCTCTTCGCCTTGATGTCGAAATACTGGGCAGCCGTACCCGTAGCATATATTTGCAGGGTATCAGCCTGCTCAGGAGGAGCTTCTGTGTTGATTCCGCTCCCCAGGCGGCAGTGAATATTTCCGTCGGAATAAATGGTCAAAGATGCGCCATCCTTGACAACAATCTCGCACGAGTTGCCGAGCTGAATATCGCCTGTCACGTGCAGGACAACGTCTCCCCCGCTGATTTCAAGTATTGCCGGAGCAGTTGTTGTTACGCCTTTTACTTTCGTTTCGAGCAGTTTCAGGTCAATCGCCGAATACGTGCCGCTATCCGTCGGGGTCAAGGTCACCGTCTGCCCTGCGGCGCTGATGGCTCCCTTATCGGACAGCGCCGGGGCGGTCACGGGGGGTAAGGGCTGCGGTGCGGAAACATACTTGTCCCCGCTTACCGTCGCACCGAGGTCCTTTACGGCTAAGTCCAGATTGCCGGCCACGAAAACGTCCCCGTTCACCGTCGTGCCCATATTCAAAATCACACTTGAACTCGATGCACTCTGGCTCCCAACGCTTATATCTATGTCGGCGTCGGACGGATCCAGGGAGTTGTACCCATCAACAAGTGTGCCGGGTTTAAGCGTCAGGCTTTGCTTCGTCAGAATGGCATGGTTAAACGCACTTTGCAACCCGATGACTGCTCGCACCGTCCGGTGGGCCAGGCCGGATACGCCAGTAGCCTCAATCGTATAGCTGGAGCCGAGATTACCCGTGACTCTGTAACTGCAAACCTGGTCGGAATAGGGTAAGCTGGCATCCGTCGCCTCGGGCAGCGTACCTTCTTTGAAGGGCTTGACCTGCAGCTTCTGGTTCATTTCAAACAGAGCCATCGCCAGACCCGCATCGGCAGCGCACCGTGCGGCAATATCCGACGCCGTCCGGAAAGAATAGACACGTCCCTGAAATCCAAGACCCAGCAACCCCACACCCACGGCAAGCAATATCAGGATCGCAACGACCGCCAGCGCCAGCGCGGCACCTCGCCTCTTTGATTGCAGGAGCTTTTTCATATTCACCTCACCCTCACTTTCTGCAGGACGATGGTCTGGTCCTATTGATTTTGCGTCACCGCCGACGAGACAACCGTATTCGTCTGCGTTCCGTTATCGAGCGTCAGTATCATTTGAACGGACCGGCCGACCTGCTTGAACGTGCAAGCGGAGACGTTTCCGCAGACGGTATCCACGCTCAACGTCGTCCTTGGGTCCAGTTGCCCGCACTCGAGATTCAGATCACCGTCGGCCGTGTAGAAACGCGCATAACGGTCCAGGACAGTCGAAGAATCATCGGCGTAATAGTAAACCTCGACGGAACCGCCGGAGCCGCCCAACAAGAGCTTTTCCCTGCTGGCCTTGCGCATCACGGCGTCAAACTTCGTCCGCGCGACGTAGCCATCGGTGATCACGTCGCTGTTGACACGATCATACATGACGTTCCAGCTTGACTGGCCGTCCACAATGACCACGCCGATGGCCAGCGCGACAATGCTCGTGATCGCCGCAGTGATCACCAGCTCCACAAGCGTAAAACCCCCGGGGGCCTTTGGTCTTTTTCTATTCATTGCTCCACCCATCATTATATAGTTGAGGTGTAGATTGTAAGCCTGAACGATTTATCGACATTCTCAGTACCGTCCACCCCCGGACCCCGCTGGGCCCACGCCACAACAACGTTCAAAGCCCTCAGTCCGGGTTGAACATCTTTCCACGACAGCGTCGCATAGTGGGTCACACCGTGGACCTCGTCCACATCAACCGCGTAGCTTCCCAGGAGGGTAAAATCCGACGGCTTATCGGGACCCGCGGTGCTCTGTGTGATGGCCAGGTTCGTACCCAAATGGGTGATCGGATTGTAAGTCACATCGCCGTTGATGCCGCGCCAACTCTCGCAAAGCGTCAGAGCGATTCGGGAGGCCGCCGTTTGCGCATCCGCCCTTCGCGTATCCATAGCCGAATAATATCTGAAGCTGGAGGTTCCGATAACCGCTATCAGAAGAATAACAACGGCGACCATTGTGCCCACCAGAGTCATTCCCCGGCGACACCGAATTTTGCTTACCGTCGAATCCATTTTTGTCCTCACCGGCTGTAGATAACAGCCCAAAATACAGAAATCGCCTCACCCGTTTAGCCGCAATTAAACCCAACAGACCCGTGCATTCGACTATTATCGGACGAGGTTTTCACGCGTCCCGCCGCCGCCTCCGGCCGAGCTCGTTACAGAGCCCGCGCGCAGTCACGCTGCGGCAACAACTGGTTTAATCGACGTAAACGACAAGGAAGTTTATGTGAAAAACCTTCCCATCCGACCCTCCGCCCGCCGACCGTCAGTCCCCGAAAAGCTTATGTTGTCGCTGCTTGGGAACTGCGGTTATTCTCCACCATTTAAAGTATAACACAGGATGCATCAAAAGCAAATCTCGCAGACTGAATTGCGATACGCCTGCTAACCCGCCGTCTGGTGCTCGTGGTCTTCGAAGGGCGCCGATTCCGGGCTTTCCTGCTCCTGGGGGACAACGGCAGGCTCGCTCTTCGCCGGCAGCTCGACAATTGGTATGGCCGTCTGTTGAGGCTGTTGAGGCTCAGGTAAAACCGACGTCCCGTGTTTCGCGGGCAATTCGGAAATCGGTATCGGCGGCGTTTCTTCCCGCTCCGCCCGAACCGGCTCCTCGTCGCCGGCCTCCGCCAGAAGAATCGCCTTTTGCACCGCCTGCTCGGCGGGCTCCTCCGTCAGGCAGCGCAGATAGATGGCCGAATGAGCCGGCTGTTCGGCCCAAATCAGCTTCTCCCGAATCAATTCCAGAAGAGCCAGGAACAAGCCGATCATCACGACCCGGCCCGTTTTGGACTCGAAGATGCGTTCGAACGTCATCGGGCCTTCCGTCTGCAAACGATGCAAGATCTCGATTTGATATAAATCGATGGGCGTATCGTCCTGAATGTGGCTTATGTCACCGACCGTGCCGATCGCCTTACAGACCAGGTCAAACGCTTCAAGCAGGTCCCAAATGCTCACCTGCTCGATGTCAAGCTCCGGCTCAGCACTGGGCTTGAGCCTCTCGACAAGCGTGCCGGGCCGCGGGTACCGTTCCTGTTGCTCATCGGCTGCGGCGTTCAGCAGATTCGCCGCATCCTTGAACCTCTTATATTCGAGGAGCTGCCGGACAAGCTCCATCCGGGGATCGATCAAATCATCGTCCTGAATCTGGTCCGGCTCGGCCCTCGGCAGGAGCATGGCCGATTTGATCTGCATGAGCGTCGCGGCCATGACCAGAAAGTCACCCGCCAAATCGATATCAAGACTCTTGAGCAGCTCGATGTAACGGATGTACTGGTCGGTGATCTTGGCGATGGGAATATCGTAAATGTCCACCTCTTCCTTGCGGACAAGATACAGAAGCAGATCCAGAGGCCCTGCAAATATGTCGAGATTGACGCGATAATCAGCCAATTATTGCTCCTGTACAAGTTATCTCCGCAATCCAACGGCCCGGCGAGCTTTTTCCAGCGTTCCGGCGGCAACGGCTCGTGCACGTTCGGCCCCGTCGGCAAGGATCTTCTTGACGTAATCAATATTGTTTTCAAGCTCGGTTCTCTTGCGTCGAAACGGCTTGAAGTAGTCGATCATCAGCTCCGCAAGGCGTTTCTTTGCCTGGCCGTAACCCAGACCGCCGCCGCGGTACCTGTCTTCCCACTGCTTTAACTCATCGGCGGAGGCCACCAGTTTCAACAGTGCAAACACGTTGCATTTGTCCGGATCCTTGGGCTCTTCGACCGGCGTCGAATCGGTCACGATTTTCATGATCTTCTTTTTGACGCTGGCTTCGGGTTCGAATATCTCGATGGTATTTCCGTAGCTCTTGCTCATTTTCCGGCCGTCAACGCCCGGGACCACGGCAACCGATTCGACAATGTGATCTTTAGGCAGCGTGAAAATGTCGCCGTACGTGTTATTAAACCGGATGGCAATGTCGCGAGTGACTTCGATGTGCTGTTTCTGGTCGGCCCCGACGGGGACCAGGTCGCTGTTGTAAATCAGAATGTCCGCGGCCTGCAAGACCGGGTACGCAAACAGGCCGTGATTGGGACTCAGACCCTGAGCGACTTTGTCTTTGAAACTCGTACAGCGCTGCAGCAAACCCATGGGGGTTACGCAGGAAAGCAGCCAGGTCAGCTCTGTAACCTCCGGGACATCCGACTGGCGCCAGAAAACGGTCTTTGAAGTATCGAGGCCCAGGGCGACATAATCCATGACGACGTCAAGCGTGTGGGCGGCAACACTGTCAGGCGACGGGTTGCTGGTCAGCGCATGGTAGTCCGCGATAAAATAGTAGCACTCGTGCTCCGCCTGGAGGGCAAGATGCTGACGCATGGCACCGAAATAGTTGCCTATATGAAGCTTACCGGACGGCTGTATGCCCGAAAGTACTCTCAAATTAACCTCCTGAAACTCACGACGGAAAACCGCAAGTCTCCAAAACGCGCATAACGCCCCCAAGAATAACGCCCGCGGACGCGAATGTCAAGAATTTAGATAAGAATGCAAGGCGCAGCACACGACAATAGACAGACTATTGAGGCGCACCAAGACCCTTGAGGTTTTCGGGCACTCGGCCCGGAAGTACCAAGTCCGCCCGTGAACGAGGCGCTGCAGTCACCACAAAGATGGGATTCCCTGCCACGCTGCTGCAGAACCAGCCAGATAACCTACGCCCTGCCGAGAGACTTCATGTATCTCTTCGACTTGCGAAGTCCCATTCTGGAAGCTTTCTTCTTGACCGCATCGGTTGCCCTGCCAAGTTTCGCTGCAATCTTGGCGGTGGGATTGTTGGGAAAGAGTTTCTTAAGCAGACTCAAGTCACTCTTTGTCCATACCCCCTTGATGGCTCTTTTTTTCGCCATGGCGTGCCCCCTTTCATAACTAACTGAACTTAGGGTTTGTGGGACATTGGCACTATCTTAGTGCGTGACCTCGGCATAATCAAACATTTTCCGTCCTGAAAGCGAAAAAAATCGGCCTTTTCCGGAGATTCAAAGGATTTATGAATGCCAGTGACAAGAGGTCTTCGGGCCCTTGGGCCGCCTGGCCACCCGCGATGGGTGCGTGCCCGGCCGGAGGAAGGCTCGTTTCTGTAAGTTCTACCGTCCCCGTGGGTTATGCTTGAATTCAAGATGCTCGACGGTCATGAGCCTCCAAAACAATATCCGGATCGAGCAATTATGCTTGACCTTCCCGCCAATAGGGATTAGTATCGCGGTCCGGCGTTTTCGCCGGATACGGACCTTCGAACAGAATTGCCAACGGCGCAAAAAACAATAAGTCGGCTTTTATTAGGAGCACAACTATGGAGCCAGTAAAAATATTGTTAAATGAAAGTGACATTCCGCGACAATGGTATAACTTGGCGGCCGACCTGCCTACGCCGCTGCTTCCGCCGCTCGGGCCGGATGGCAAGCCCGTCACGCCCGACATGCTCGCACCGGTCTTTCCAATGAATCTGATCGAGCAGGAAGTCAGCACGAAGCGGTGGATCGACATCCCGGAAGAGATTCTTGACATTCTCTATCGCTGGCGCCCCACCCCGCTGCGCCGCGCCGTGTATCTGGAAAAGCATCTCGGCACGCCGGCGCGAATCTACTACAAGGATGAAAGCGTCAGCCCGCCGGGAAGCCACAAGCCCAATACGGCCGTGGCCCAGGCCTGGTACAACAAGCAGTTCGGCATTAAGAGGCTCACGACGGAAACCGGAGCGGGCCAATGGGGCAGCGCCCTGGCCTTCGCCTGCAAATTGCTGGGACTCGAATGCAAGGTGTACATGGTCAGAATAAGCTTCGACCAGAAACCGTTCAGAAAGATGATGATGGCGGTTTGGGGAGCCAACTGCGTTGCAAGTCCGAGCTCGGAAACAAACGCCGGAAGAAAGATACTCAAAGAAATGCCCGATACGCCGGGCAGCCTGGGAATTGCTATCAGCGAAGCCATCGAGGCGGCGGTAACCGATCGGTCCGGCCAGACACGTTACTCTCTGGGCAGCGTGCTGAATCACGTTCTGCTCCATCAGACAATAATAGGTCTCGAGGCAAAGAAGCAACTGAAGAAGGCCGGCGAAAAGCTGCCGGACGTGGTCATCGCATGTGCCGGGGGAGGCAGCAACTTCGCAGGGCTGTCGTTCCCGTTCGTGGCCGAAAAGATCAACGGCGCGGATATCAAGATCATTCCGGTCGAGCCGACCGCGTGTCCGACGATGACCCGTGGGCCTTTTGCTTATGACTTCGGCGACACCGCCTGCACAACGCCGCTCTTGGCGATGCATACACTGGGACACGCCTTCGTACCGCCTCCGATTCACGCCGGGGGATTGCGCTACCACGGCATGGCCCCGCTGGTTTGCCAGGCCATCGTGGAAGGCCTCTTAGAGCCCAGAGCGTACCATCAGTTGAAATCCTACGAGGCGGCCATGACATGGGCCAGAACAGAGGGATTCATCCCCGCTCCTGAAACCAGTCAGGCTCTTGCAGCGGTCATCGACGAAGCCAACAAAGCAAAGGAAGAAGGCAAAGAGAAGGTGATCTTGTTCAACTACAGCGGACACGGCCTGATGGACCTTGTCGGCTACGATGCGTATCTGGCCGGAAAGCTTTCTGATTATGAGCTGCCGGATGAAGACCTGAAGAAGTACACGGCAGATCTCAAAAAATTCCCAAAAGCCGAAATGAGGAAAAGCGGGAAGTGGTAAGATTACGTGTTTTTGTATTGACTCTCGACTTCGTTTGAGGCAATATATTTTGGATTGAGTATCGCTGGAACAAAGTAAGGTTTTTAAGGAGATGATTATGGAAAAGAGAATTTTGGGGATCGCTGTAGTTTTGTTGGCCGCAGGTGGCTTGGCTCAGGCGCAGGATTCGGACCTGCACGGATACGCGGACGTGACCTGGTCGGGCAAATACGTCTGGCGAGGTTTCGACATTTACGGCGATAAGAGCGCCATTCATCCCAGTGTTGACCTGAACCTGTTCGGCACAGGGCTGGGCGTCAATGTCACCGGGCACCGGGCCAACTCAAGCGGATTCGAAACCGGCGAACGCTGGGACTACAACCTGTATTACCTCAACAACCTTC
>Ga0210377_10000844_pt1 | contig 29005 bp, 26 predicted proteins | sample PLM4_65_b1redo_FD_155480 | JGI IMG/M metagenome (GOLD analysis project Ga0210377, IMG submission 155480) | Groundwater sediment microbial communities from an aquifer in East River, Colorado, USA - PLM4_65_b1 redo | ecosystem: Environmental > Terrestrial > Soil > Riparian zone | place: USA: East...
CTCGCCCTCGGCGGCAGAATCCTGCCGCCGCACGACGCCGTCATCCTCGACGAGGCGCACCGGGCCGAGGAGGCGGCCGCGGCCCAGTTCGGCGCGATGCTCGGGCGCGCGTCCGTGGCGCGTCTGCTGCGGGACATCGCCCCCGCCGGGCGCGGCGCGCGCCGCCGACGGCCGACACACCCGGGTGGCGTCGTCTTCGAACCGGCGGTTCGCGACGCCGCCCTGGCCGTCGGCCACGACGCCGACCTGTTCTTCGCCGAAGTCGGGCGCGTCGCCGCCGACCTGGCGGCGCGCCGCGCCCGCGCCGCCCGCCCCGGCCGCGCTGCCACATCGGCGCGCGCGGCCGCGCCGGCCTCCACGCGCCTGCCGTCCGGCGCCCTGCCCGGGGATCGGCTGCGCGGACCACTGCTGGCGCTGGCCGAGGATCTCGAAGCGCAGGGCCGCGGCACCGCCGACCCCGGGAGCGCGGCGAGCCTGCAGGCCCTGGCGCTGCGGGCCCGCGACCTGCGCGAGCGCCTCGACCTGTTCCTTCTGCAGTCGCGCGACGACATGGTTTACTGGGCCGAGCCGGACACCGGGCGGGACGGCACCGCGACGCTGCGCGCCGCCCCGATCGAGGTCGCAACCCAATTGCGGTCGCGGCTGTTCGAGTCGGGCCGCACCGTCGTGATGACATCGGCGACGCTCACGGCGGCCGGGTCGTTCGCCCACATCCGCCACCGGCTCGGGCTGACGGCGGCGGCGGAGGCGGCGCTCGGATCGCCGTTCGACTACGGCCGCCAGGCGCTCCTCTACCTGCCCGACCGGATGCCCGATCCGGCCACGGCAGCGCACGAATACGGCGCCGCCGTCGCCGATCAGTGCGGCGCGCTGATCGAGGCCTCCGACGGCGGGGCGCTCGTGCTCTTCACCTCATACGCCCTGCTGCAGCGGGTGCACGAGGCGCTGCGGCCGGAGTCCGAACGGCAGGGCCGGCCGCTCCATCGTCACGACCCGAACGGCACGGCGACCACCCTCCTCGAGGAATTCCGCGCCGGAAGGCGCGGCGTCCTCCTGGGCGCCATGACCTTCTGGCAGGGAATCGACGTGCCCGGCGAGGCGTTGCGGCTGGTGATCATCACCCGGCTGCCCTTCGACATCCCCGACCATCCCGTGGCCGAGGCGCGCAACGCAGCCATCCGGGCCCGCGGCGGCGACCCGTTCGGTGAGGACAGCCTTCCCGAGGCGATCCTGACCTTCCGCCAGGGATTCGGCCGGCTGATCCGTGCCCACGACGATCGCGGCGTCGTCGCCGTCCTCGACCCGCGCGTCCGCACGCGCGGCTACGGCGCGGCGTTTCTGGAATCGATCCCGGCATGCAGGAGAACTTCCTCGGTCGAGGAGGTGGGGCGCTTCTTCGCCACGGCGCGCGGCTGAAGCGCAAAATCTTCGGCCGGCCCCGGCACCCGCGACCGCGACCGCGCAAGACCAGCCGCCCGCGCACCCTCCATGGACATCCTGAGCCCACCCTCCCCGGGCGCACGATCGACAGCGCCTGCGGCACGGGCCTTGCTCATTGGTGCGCTCACTGCGCCCACGCCGCTGCGGAGAATCGAGGCGGCGGGGCCGATGAAGGAGGACAAACGATGCACGCTGAACCGGTGACGCCGCGGGCCCATTTCATCATCTCGGCAGTTCTGATCGCCGTCCTGATGCTGGCCGCCGGCGGAGTCATGGTCTTCGCGTAAGCCTTCATACCCCCCGGCCGCCGACACGGCTCACACCTCATTGCGGCCACCCGCCGCGGCGCTTGTCGCCGCGGCATCTTCTTTTTCAGGGCTGCCCCCATCCCGTCACGCGCAGGCGCACCGATCGATGCGGGGCGTCAGTTGATGCGCCGATCGCGTCCGGTCCAGAACGGCTCGCGCAGGGCGCGCTTGTCGATCTTCCCCGACCCCGTACGTGGCAGGGCGGCATGCAGGTCGATGGCGCGCGGACACTTGTAGGCGGCGATCCGCTCGCGGCAGAAGGCCATCAGCGCGGCGATCCCCGCGTCGGCGCCCGCTTCGTCGCCCGCTGCGGCGCCCGCTTCCGGGACAATCGCGGCGCGCACCGCCTCCCCCCACTCCGGGTCCGGCACCCCGAAGACCGCGACCTCGCGCACGCCCGGATGCTCGAGCAGCACGCTCTCCACCTCGATCGAATAGACGGTCTCGCCGCCGGTGACGATGGCATCCTTCGCCCGGTCGACGAGTTGAAGGTAGCCGTAGGCGTCGAGGACACCGAGATCGCCGGTGTGGAACCAGCCGCCGAGGAACGCCCGGGCGGTCTCCTCGGGGTCGCGCCAGTAACCGGGTGTCACGGTCGCGGCGCGCACGACCACCTCGCCGACCGTGCGATCGTCGGCCGGGACATCGGTGAATACCGCCGCCCCCGGCGGGGTGACGACGCGTAGCATCACGCCGCGTGCGGGCCGGCCGGTGCGCGCCAGGAGCCGCTCCCGGATCGCGGGAGCAAGCTCACGATGCCCATCACCGGGAAGCGAGAACGTCAGGAAGGGCGAGGTCTCGGTCAGACCATAGGTCTGCGCGTAGGGACAGCCCAGGATCGCCCCGATGCGCCGCACCACGGCGGCGGCCATCGGCGCGCCGCCGCTGAGGAGAAGACGCAACGGCGGGCGCGCACCACCCGGCGCGGCGGCGGCCAGCAGGCCGGGGATCATCGACGGGACGAGGTTGGTGAGGGTGACGCCCGACGCCACCATCGTCGCGAGGGCCGCCGCCGCGTCCCAGCGCGGCAGCATCACGTGCGTGGCGCCGGCGGCGGTGGCGGTCCACACCGCCCAGGCGTCGGCGAGATGGAACATCGGCGCCGCATGCAGCCAGACGTCGCGCTCGCTGAAGGCCAGCTCGTCGAGGGTCATCACGAGATGGGCGCCGAGGTTGGCGCGGGTCAGCACGACCCCCTTGGCGCGCCCGGTGGTCCCGCTGGTGTAGTAGATCTGCGCCGCGCCCTCGGGCGCCGGCCGATCGTCGGGATGCGGGGCCGGGGCGATCGCCCATCCCGCGCCGGTCGACATGACGCCGCCCGCTCGCGCGCCGGGAGCCGCGACCGACTCGATGCGGTCGGGTGTCGTGACGACCGCGACGGCGCCGCTGTGCGCCAGGACGGCGGCGATCTCGCGCGGCGCCAGGCGGAGGTTCATCGGCACCAGCACGAGGTCGCGCTCGAGCGCCGCGAAATAGGCGGCGAGGTAGACGTGGCAGTTCGGCAGCAATGCCGCGACGCGCCCGCCCGGCCGCGCCGCGACGCGCTCGAAGGCGCGCCCGAGAACGTCCGCCAGCCGGGCGACCTCGGCATAAGTGTGGGTGGTGCCGTTGCACAGCGCCGCGGCGCGCCCGGGCCACCGGGTCGCGGCGCGGGTGAGGAGCATCCGCGGGTCCATGAAGCGGGATTCTAGGCGGCGTCGCGCAGGAGTGCCAGCAGCGCCTGTGCCAGCCGATCGAGCTCGCGTTGGGCGCGCTCGAGGGCCACGTCGCTGCCGGCAAAGCGGGACTCGCGCCCCATGGTCTCGAGCGCCACCAGCGCCGCCGTCGCCTGCGGCGCGCCGAAATGCGCCACCATCCCCTTGAGGGTGTGGGCGGCGCGGCACACGGCCCGGGCGTCGGCACGCGCCGTCGCCTCGCGCAGGTCACGCAGGAGGTCGGGGCAGGTCTGCAGATAGAGGTGGACGATCTCATCCAGCAGCGCGGCATCGCCCTCGAGGCGCTCGAGGAGACGGGCGCGCTCGACGACCGGCTGCTCGCCGCCCGCGCCGTCCCCGTCGCCGACCGGCTCGGCGATGGCGGTTGCGCCGGCGGCCGCCACCGTGTCGCGCGCGCCGCCGGTGCGCGGCACCGCCCGTTCGATGGCGGCGTACAGGTCGGTCGGCCGCACCGGCTTGCTGACGTACTCGTCCATGCCGCCTTCGAGGCAGCGCTCGCGGTCGCCCTTCATGGCATGCGCCGTCATGGCGATGATCGGCAGGTGGCCGCCGCGCACCCGTTCGCTGGCGCGTATCGCCGCGGTCGCCTCCAAACCGCCCATCTCGGGCATCTGCACGTCCATCAGCACCGCATCGACGGTCTCGCGCGTGAGGATCTCCAGAGCCTCGCGGCCGTTGGTCGCAACCAGCACCTCGTAGCCGCGTTTCTCGAGGAGGCCGACCGCGACCCGGCGGTTGACCGCGTTGTCCTCCGCCAGGAGAATGCGCAGCCGGCGGCGCTCCTCGCGGATGGAGTGCCGCGTGATCAGCGGCTGGCCCGGCGACGTGTCGGTCCCCGCGCCCACGACGGTCATCAGGGCATCGAGCATGTCGGACTGGTTGACCGGTTTGGTGATGTAGCCGGCGATCCCCAGCTCGCGGCAGCGGGCCGCGTCGCCGCGGCGCCCGGCGGAGGTCAGGAGCAGGATCGTGCCGCCCCCTTCGGGGCCCTCGGCCCGCAGCCGCGCCGCCGTCTCGAAGCCGTCCATGCCGGGCATGGTGCCGTCGAGCAGGATGATGCGGTACGGGTCGCCGGAGCGGCGCGCCTCGGCCGCCGCAACCAGACCCGCAGCCCCGCCGCCCACCGCCGTCGGCCGCAGCCCCCAGTTGTCGAGCATCTCCTCGAGGATCCACTGGTTGGTGCGGTTGTCGTCGACGATGAGGACACGCACCCCCGCGAGGCTGATCGCCGCATCCGGTGGCAGGAACACCTCGTTCCCCGCCTGCAGACCGAGCCGCACCCGGAAGCGGAAGACGCTGCCGTGCCCCGGCTCGCTCTCGACGGCCAGCCGGCCGCCCATCATCTCGACCAGCTTGGTCGAGATGGTCAGGCCCAGCCCGGTGCCGCCGTACTTGCGGGTGGTCGAGCCGTCCGCCTGGGTGAACGCCTCGAAGATTTTTCCCTGCTTCTCGGCGGGGATGCCGATACCGGTGTCCAGCACCGCGAACTCGAGCTCGACCCCGCCCTCCCATCCGAGGGCGCGCGTCACCCGCACCACCACCTCGCCCCGCTCGGTGAACTTGACGGCATTGCCCACCAGGTTCATCAGCACCTGCCGCAGGCGGCTGGGGTCGCCGATGAGAGCGTCGGGCACGTCGGGCGCCACGTGACAGGCCAGCTCCAGCCCCTTCGATTGGGCCCGCAGTGCCAGCCCCTTCATGGTCTCGCCGAGGCTGTCGCGCAGGCGGAATTCGATCGGGTCGAGGTCGAGGCGGCCGGCCTCGATCTTCGAGAAGTCGAGGATGTCGTTGATGACCGCCAGCAGCGCCTCGCCGGAGGTGTGCACCATCTCGAGGTAGTCGCGCTGTTCGGAGGTCAGGTCGGACTCGCGCAGCAGCTCGGTCATGCCGATGACACCGTTGAGCGGCGTGCGGACCTCGTGACTCATGTTGGCCAGGAACTCGCTCTTGGCGCGGCTCGCCGTCTCGGCGGCCTCCTTGGCCTTGTGCAGCTCGATCTCCTGTCGGCGCCTGTCGGTGGCATCCTCGACGACGTAGCAGAAGCGCGCCGGACCGTCACCATCCTGGGGGATGCGGCAGATGGTCGCGGAAAGCCAGCGGCCGCCGTCCTTGGTGTCGTGGGCGTACTCGAAGCGCACCGGGCTGCCGGTGGCCTCGGCCTCGTGGTAGCGCTCCTCCCACAGGCGGCGATGCGCCTCCGGGAAACCGATCTCGGCCGGGCGGCGGCCGCGCATCAGGGTGGCGGTCAGGCCGTAGAAGGCGGCGCTGGCGGCATTGTCGGAGATGTGGACCACGCTCCCGTGACGGTCGCGCTCGACCACCCCCATCATCAGCGGGATGCTGTCGTAGAAGCTGCGCAGCACCATCTCGCTCTCGCGCAGCTCGCGGGTGCGTTCCTGCACGCGCGCCTCGAGCGCGTCGTGAGCCGACTTCAGCGCCACGTCGCGCTTCTGGATCTGCGCCAGCATCTCGTTGAAGGCGTCGATGAGAAGCCCGATATCGTCGCGCCCGAAGCGCCGGGCGCGGACCGCGAAGTTCTTCTCCTCGGCGACCTGCCGGGCGATCTCGGCGAGGTGGCCGACGGGTCGCGTGATGAAGCGCTGCAGGCGGGCGCTCAGGGCCATGGCGATCGCCGCCGCCGCCAGCACGATGGCGGTGATGATCAGGGCGTAGCGCGCGAAACGCGCCTGCAGCTCCTGCAGATCGGCCTCGAGCCAGAGGATGCCGACATGCTCGCCGTCCAGAACGACGGCGCGCGCCAGGGTGAGGCGCCCGCCACCCCACTGCGGCGCGCCCCCGGGCGGGGCCACCGCCGGCACGAGGTTGCGGTCGCCGTCGCGGCGATAGGCGGCGAACAGGTGGCCGTCACGGCCATACAGCGCCGCGGCGGTGATCTGCCTCTGCGCCGTGAGAGTGGCGAGTGTCTCGTCGGCGCTCTTGCGGTCGTTGAACGCCAGGGGCGCCGTCGTGTTGGCGCCGATGATCTCGGCCAGGGTGGCGATCTCGCGCCCGAGGACCGATCGGGTGGCGTTCCATTCGTAGGCGATGACGGCGGCGCTGGCGACCAGGAGCGCGGCGCCCGAGGTGACCAGGACGATGATGGTGAGCTTCTGCTTGATCGAGCGATCGCGGAAGGGGATCATCGCCGCCCCTCCGCCGCCGCCGGCTGCACACCGCCGATGACCCGCCCGAGACGCAGGATCTTCGAGCTGATGACGAGGCCGGCCTTCTGCGCCGCCTCGATGTTCACCTCGAACTGCACCATGCTCTCCTGGAGCGTCAGGCCCAGGATGCCGCCGTCCTGCGCGAAGGTCCTCCCCTCGCCGACCGTCAGCACACCGGGCGCCGCGGCCAGTCCGAGGACGCCCGGATCGGTGGCCGCCCTGCCGCCGCCGACGTAGAGGATCTGGCACTCACGGGCGCGGCGCGCATCGTGGACTTGCCGCACCACCAGGGCGCGGTCATGCACCCGCTTGCCCTTGAGGGCGGCGGCGATCGCGTCGCTGACCGCCTTGTCGTCGGCCAGCACCCCCAGGGTCAGGGGCGCACCGGCCGACGGGAAAGAACCCAGCGGCCAGTCGACGAACTTGGCGACCGTATAAACGAAGGAGGCCTTGATCTGGTACTCGAGTTCGGCCGGCAGCTGGCCATCGGCGGCCGGGGACGGCATCACCGGCGGCACCAGGGTCAGGGCAAGGAAAAGGACCACGGTGGCGCGCGCAGGAAACGCCCGCCGGACCGCGCGCGCGCCGCGCGCAAACGCTCCCCCATCAACAGGAAGCAACCCAGACCCCTCCCGGTCCGGACCATTGGCGATCACCCGGACGGCAGCCCGGAATATAGTGTCCACGGGATGGTCGATCCACCATGGGGAGCCCGTCGAATGGGGCCGCTACGGCCCGGCCATGCGGCTCCCCTCATGCCCCGGGGTGTGCAATATCTGGACTCCGGCATGCCGCTTCTCTTAATATGACGCTCGGAGGTGAGGGGCGCATGCTGAAACCTGTCTTCATCACCCGCGCGACACCGCGCCTGACCCTGCAGGGCGCCCGTCTCATACTGGCGGCAGCCACCCGCCGCTCGGCCGCGCTCGGCATCCCGATGGACATCGCGGTCGTCGATGACGGCGGCCACCTGATCGCCTTCAACCGCATGGATGGCGCCAAGCTGAGCAGCATCGACATCGCCATCAGCAAATCCTGGACCGCCGCCTGCGCGCGGCGGCCGACGCACGACTACGCCGAGATCGCCGGGGCCGGCAAGCCGGCTTTCGGTATCCATGTGAGCAACAACGGCCGCTTCATGATCGTCGGCGGCGGACTGCCCATTGTCATTGACGGCCACGTGGTCGGCGGGATCGGCTGCAGCAGCGGCACGATTCAGCAGGACCGCGAGGTGGCCAGCGCCGGCATCCAGGCGCTCCTGGCGCGTCTGCGTTCGCCCTCACCGCGACCGGCGGGCCGGGTCGCGACGACCCGGGCGCGGGCGCGGCGGGACCACGGCCGCCCGCGGCTCACACTCGTGACCCGGCGCAGCCCGCGCCGCGCCGGCCGCTGACCCGGCGGTCACCGACCCCCGGGCCCTGAACCGGTCGGCTCCGGCACGGCCTTGCCCATGTCCGCCATCCTCCTTTAAGATGCAGCCCTTTCCCCGGGAGGCCGCATGAAAGGTGATGCGAAGGTCATTGCTCTGCTCAACCAGGTGCTCCGCAAGGAGCTCACCGGGATCAACCAGTACTTCGTGCATGCGAAGATGTGCGCCAACTGGGGGTACGACACCCTGGCCCGCCACGCCCGCCACGAGTCGATCGACGAGATGAAGCACGCCGACAAGGTCATCGAGCGCATCCTCTTCCTCGAGGGCACACCGAACATGGCGGCGCTCGACAAGCTGATGATCGGCGCCGACGTCAAACAGCAGCTCGAGAACGACCTCGCCCTCGAGATGGCGGCGCTGGCGGTGCTGCGCCCGGGCATCGAGACCTGCCTGCGGGCCGGCGATCACGCCACCCGCGAGCTCCTCGAGCATATCCTCGAGGAGGAGGAGAGCCACGTCGACTGGATCGAGGCCCAGCTGCACCAGATCGGCGAGATGGGATACGAGAACTACCTCACCACGACGATCGCCGGCGACGAGGAGAAGTCCTAGGGCATCTGCGAGCCCGGGGTTCCGCGCCCCGCCGGCCGATCCGGTATCGGCCTCCTTTCGAAGCGCCGGACCGACTCCTTGACCTTCTCGTCGAGCGGCCGGCTCGCGCCGGCCTCGTAATCAAACATCGCCTGCACCGTGCGCGCCGCCGCGATCGTCCGCCCGCCGCGCCGGTCGACCAGCAGATATTCCATCGTGAACGAGCGGCCGCCGAACGACGCGACCCGCACGTGACAGATCAGGTCGTCGCCGAGCGCCGCCGGGCTGCGATAGTCGACCTCGGCCCGCGCCACGACGTAGGTCCGCAGGCGCGGCCACTCGCTCTCGCCCAGAGCCCGCCAGTAGTGCGCGCGGGCGATCTCGAAGTAGGTCAGGTAGACGGCGTTGTTGACATGCCCCATGCCGTCGAGATCGCGGAAGCGGACCTCGATCGGCGCCGCCACGGGAAAATCGCCGGGTCCCGGCCGCGCGCTCACCACATCGCCGCCCCGCCGTCCAGGTTGACCGCCTGTCCGGTCATGCCGGCGCCCGCGTCCGATGCGAGGAAGACCGCCAGCCGCGCCACCTCCTCGGCGCGGATGAAGCGGCCGAGGGGGACGGCCGCCGCCGCGCGGCGGCGGTACTCCTCTGCCGAGACGCCGTCCTGCGCCGCCAGGGCGGCGATGCTGTCCTTCGCCATGCTGGTGTCGACCCAGCCGGGGCAGATGGCGTTGACGGTGATCCGCCGCGGCGCCAGTTCGAGGGCCAGCGCCTTCGTGAGCCCGATCAGGCCGTGCTTGCTGGCGCAGTAGGCGGCGTAACCCGGCGCGCCGAACTTGCCGAGGACCGAGGCGATGTTGATGACGCGGCCGCGGCCGTCGGCGGGCATCCGCGGCACGGCCTCGCGGACGCAGGCGAAGGCGCCGGTGAGGTTGGTGTCGATGATCGCGCGCCAGGCCGCGTCGCCGGCACCCGCGGGCGCACCGTCGGCGTCGATCACCGGGGTGGGGGCGTTGACCCCGGCGTTGTTCACCAGGATGTCGACCCGCTCCCACACCTCGACGACGTTGCCGATCATCACCTCGACCTCGTCGCGATTGGTGACATCGCAGCGGAACGGGACGATCCGGTGATCGCCGCGGTTCATCTCCATCGCCACGGTCTGGAGGGTCTTGGCGTTGCGCGACACGATCGCCACCCGCGCGCCCTCCTGGTAGAACATCTCGGCGATGGCGCGGCCGATCCCGCGCCCCCCGCCCGTGATCACCGCGACCCGTCCCTGAAGCAGCATCAGGCTCTCCTCCCGCCGCCCGCCAGGAATTCCCGCAATGCCTCCGCGGTGCTGCGGAAGGCCAGGTCCTCCCAGGGTATGGCATCGGGCGGGAAGACGCACACCTCGAGCGCCTCCCCCCCGCCGCGCAATGTGCCGCCGACCACGTCGGCGGCGTAGACCACGACGATCACCGGGCGGCCCGTGTAGGAGTATGCGTTGACCAGGCCGGTGATGCGGATGTCGGCGTTGACTTCCTCCATCGCCTCGCGCCGCGCCGCGTCCTCGAGCCGCTCGCCCCGGTCGACGTACCCGCCCGGGTAGACCCAGCGGCCGTACCCCGGCTCGATGCCGCGCCGCAGGAGCACGATGCCCCCCTCGGTGCGGCAGATCGCCCCGACCGCGACCTTGGGATCGATGTAGAAGACGAACGCGCAGGCGGCGCAGACCAGCCTGGGCGGATCGTGCTCCATGACGACACGCTCCTCGAGCCGGCCGCCGCAGCGCGGGCAATGGCGGTACGCGACCGTGCCGTCGTCGTGGAACAGCTCCATCGATCCGGTCACGGGCGCACCGCCCGGAGCAGGATGCCGGGGCGCTCGAAGACCAGGCGACCCTCGGCGAGGAAGGCGCGCACGCCCGAGGTCGCCCCGACGCGGGCCTCCATCAGCCACCGGGCGCGCGCGCGGGCGGCGGGTGGCGGGGCGGGGCGGTCGATCCACTCGTCGAAATCGACCGTCAACGGCCGCGGCTCCTCGCCATCGCAACGCATCCCGGCGGCGGCGACCAGCGCCAGCATCTCCGAGCGCGGCAGGGTGCGCGCGTGCGCCGGGTCGCGCAGGCGCTCGATCACCTCCTGGGCGTCGCGCTCGCGCAGGTCCTCGGCCGCCGTCATGTCCTCGACGATGAGGCGGCCGCCCGGCTTCAGGACCCGGGCGATTTCGGCCGCGATAGGCAGAGGGTCGTCGAAGTGGTGCACAGCGTTGCGGCAGACGACGAGGTCGAAAACGCCGGCGCCGAAAGGCAGGCCCCCGGCGTCGGCGCAGGCGCGCAGCGCCATCGACCCCGGGAACTGGCGCAGCATCTCCAGGGTCAGGTCGACGGCCACCATGACGACCCCGACGGCTGCGAGCGCCCCGGTCACGATTCCCGGCCCGCAGGCGACATCGAGGCCGCGCTCGCCGCCGCGCGGCCGGGCAAACGCGACCAGGCGCGCCAGCCGGGCGGGGTCGCGGTGCAGGGGGCTGCGGGCGAAGGCCGCCGCCTCGGCGCTGAAGCGCTCCATCATCGGGTATCGGCGTTCGGGGTTCAGAGGATCCTCCGGGAGGGCGTCATTCTACCGCATGGTATAGTGACCGCCATGCGCTCGAAACTCGTGGTCGTCGCTTTCGTGGCCGTCATCGTCGGCGCGGGCGTGCCGATGCGCGCCGCCGAACCGGCCGCGGCGCAGCCCGCCCCGAAGCCCGCACCCGCCGCCAGGCCGGCGGCGATCGTCATTCACGAGGGCGTCCGGGGTGCCGTCTTCCTCGGCCAGCCGCTCGCCGCGTTCATCGCCGCCTTCCCGACCGCGACCACGTCGCCGTTCGCGGGGCAGGGCGACGTCGTGCGCCTGCAAGTTGCCAAGGAGGGGATCTCGGCCCTGGCAATGGGGCTCACACCCGCCTCGATGACCATCGAGTCGATCGGCTTCAACTTCGCCGGCGTCTACGAGGGGGTCCAGGCGAGCAAGCGACGCACCGTCGACGGGATCGGCGCCGGCTCGACAGTGAACGAGCTCCTCGAGGCGTACGGCCGGCCGGCCGAGACGGCGCCGGAGGGCCGGCGCGGCACCATGTCGCCACAGTCCGCCGCCCCCGATCGCAATGCCCCGGTGCGCTACCTCTACCGCAACGCCGACGCCACGATCGCCACCTACTTCGTCGTCGAAGGCGCCCAGGTGGCGCGCATGGCGATGAGTCGACCGGCGTCCGTCGAGCGCTGGATCCTCAAGCGGGCCGAACCGGGTCCGGCCGCCCCGGGGAGCGCCCCGCCGCCGCAGCATCCGGGTTCGGCCCCGCATCCGGGTCCGGCCCCGCATCCTGGTTCGGCCCCGGAGGCGGGCTCGCCGCCGGATCCGGCAGCGCCGCCCGATCGGGCCCCAAGTCCCGGGGCGGCCGCCCCGACCCGCCGCGACCGCTCCTGATCGCCAGCAACCCGAGACCGGCCATGAGCACCCCGGCCGAAACGACGTAGGGCAGCCGGGCTTCGGCGGCATAGACCGGGCCGGCCAGAAGCGGCCCGAGGATTCGCCCGAGCGAATCGAACGAGTCCATCACACCGATCGCCGCCCCCTGGCCGCCGACCGTCCGCTTGGTGATGAGCGAGGCGTTGGTGGGCCGCATCACCTGGTTGCCGACACCGCTGACCACGAGCGCCGCGGTCATCGAGACCGGATCGCGCGCCGCCGGCACCATCAGGAACCCGAAGGCGTTCACGATCAGTCCGCCGCGCAGCACGCGCTCCTCGCCGAAGGCGTTGATCAGCCGCCCCAGGAAGAACCCCTGCACGAGGAAGACGGCCGTCCCCATGAACAGGAACATCGTCCCCATCTCGCGCGCCCCCATGCCGAGGCGGTCGCGCAGCAGGAGCGGGAAGGTGGTCTCGAGCGCCGCCATCGCGAACGGCACGCAGAACGCCACGCCGTAGAACGGCACCAGCGGACTGCCGGCCGCCTTCCAGGGGGCGGGCAGGCGGAGCCATGGACCGCCGGCGGCGCGGCGCGACTCGCGTCCCAGGCTCTCGCGCAACAGCACCAGCGCGGCGAGCCCGGTCACGAGATTGAGCGCCCCGGCGATGAGGAACGGGGTGGCGTGCCCGAAGCGCGCCAGGAAACCGCCGATGCCGGGGCCGAAAATGAACCCCAGGCCCATGGCCGCCCCCATCGCCCCCATACCGCGGCCGCGATGGGTCTCGTCGGTGACGTCGGCGACATAGGCCATCGCCGTCGGCAGCGCCGCCGACGACATCAGACCAGAGAAGGCGCGCGCCGCGTACAGCATCGGCAGGCGGGTGGCGAGGCCGAAGCAGATGAGACCGATGGCGCCGCCGAAGAGCCCCGCGAGGATGATCGGCTTGCGCCCGATCCGATCGGACCAGTGACCCCAGATCGGCGCGAACAGGAACTGCATCAGCGAGTAGAGCGCGAACAGCAGGCTGATCTCGACCGGCGAGGCGTCGAGCTCGGTGGCGCGGTAGGCGATGTTCGGGATGATGATGCCGACCCCGAGCATGACCAGGAACAGCGTGAAGAACAGGATTGCCAGCGCCTTCCGGTCGAGCATCGTCCTCCCCGCGCGACCGTCGTCGCGAAGGGGCGATGATAGGGAGCCCCTCCCCGGGTGTCAACGCCGGGCGGTTGTGGCAGACTGCCGGACATGAAGCGCACGGTGGACGTGGTGGTGGTCGGTGCCGGCGTGATCGGTCTCGCGATCGCACGCGAGGCGGCGCGCGCCGGAATGTCGGTGCGGCTTTTCGATCGCGGCGAACCGGGGGGCGAGGCGAGCAGCGCCTCGGCCGGGATCCTGGCGGCGCAGCTCGAGGCGCACCACCCGGGACCGATCCTGCCGCTGGCGCTTGCCAGCCGCGCGCTCTACCCCGGCCTGGTGGCGGCGCTGCGTGAAGAGAGCGGCGTCGACGTCGATCTGCGGCGCGATGGAGCGCTGGTCGTGGCGCGCGGCGCCGCCATGGCCGACGAGCTCGAGCGGACCTTCCAGTTCCAGCGCGGTCGGGGCCTGGCGGTCGAGCGGCTCGACGCCCCGGGCCTGCGGCGCGCCGAGCCGGCGCTCACCGAAGCGGCGGTTTTCGGATTGCGGCTGCCGGACGAGGCGAGCCTCGACCCAGTGCTTCTGGTGCGCGCTCTGCGGCTGGCGGCGGAGCGGGCCGGCGTGGAGCTCACCACGGGGACCGAGGTCGCCGGGCTCAGCATCGCGGCAGGTCGCGTGACCGGTGTCCGGTCCGCCGCCGGCGCCGACCATCCCGCCGGCACCGTCGTGATCGCGGCCGGCGCCTGGTCGGGGGCGCTGAGTGGGCCTGGGATCGTCCCTCCACCGTCGGAGCCGGTGCGCGGCCAGATCGTCGCCTTCGCGGCGCCCAATCTCATCCGCCATGTCCTGCATGGCGGAACCTGCTATCTCGTGCCGCGCTCCGACGGCCGCGTGCTTGCCGGCAGCACGATGGAGCGCGCCGGCTTCGACCGGCGGGTCACGGCCGAAGCGCTGGCGCATCTCGCGGCCGCGGCGCTTGCGCTCGTCCCCGGACTGGCGCCGGCATCGTTTCATCGCGCCTGGGCCGGGCTGCGCCCCGCCGCACCCGACGGCCTGCCGGTCATCGGAACGGCCGCCACCCCGGGCTTGCTCTACGCTTGTGGACATTTGCGCAACGGCATCGTCCTGGCGCCGTTCACGGCGCGGGCGATCGTCGGCATGCTGCGCGGGGAAGTGGATGTGGTTGACGGAATCGATCTGGGACCGTTCAGCCCGCTGCGGTTCGGGGGTGCGCAGACCCGCACCTGACCGGCGCGGGCGGCGCCGGCCTGCCGATCACTTCTTCGCTTTGCGGCGGCGCTCGTGCTCGGCGAGGAAATCGGTCTTCAGTTTTTCCATCAGCGCCTCGCGTCGATCGTAGAGACGCCGCGGCGTGCGCGGCTTGACGCGCGCCAGCGCGTAGGCGGTCATCAGGGGTGCCGCGATCGTCGAGTCGGTGTAGACCACGACCGAGTCGCCGAGCGTGTCGGGGTCGACCTTGCCCCATGACACCGCCTCGGCCGGGGTCGCTCCCGACAGGCCGCCGGTGTCGGGGCGCGCGTCGGTGATTTGCACGTAGTAGTCGTGGCCGCGGTCGCTCAGGCCGAGGATCTCCTGGATCTGCGGTTCGGTCTGCAGGACGAAGTTCTTCGGTGAGCCGCCGCCGAACATCAGGATGCCGCTCTTGCCGCCGTTGCCGGTCTTGGCGTCGTAGACGATCGCCGCGGTCTCGTTGACATCGCGCGACACGTCGATGCGCGGGCCGCAGCCGCGCATCGCCAGCTCGGCGACGTTCATGCCGATCGACGAGTCGCCGGGCGAGGAAACGTAGCACGGCACACCGGCGCGGTAGGCGGCGGTGAGAACGCAGCTGTCCTCGACGCCGAGCTCCTTCTCGCGCGCCGCCAGGTATTTCCCGAGCAGGTAATGCAGCTCGGCGGTGCTCATCTCCTTCGAGAACTCCCTGCCGGCCATGACCGTGCGCAGGTAGTTGTCGGTGTCGAGCAGGACGTTGTAGTCGAACAGGACGTCGTAGATGCGGATGACGCCCTCGCGGCGCAGGACCGCGTCGTCGATCTGGTGCGTGCCGCGGTGCAGCGACATGCCGAGGCCGAAATGCGCATCGTGGTAGAGGTTGGCGCCGGTGCTGGCGATCCAGTCGATGAAGCCGGCCTTGATGAGCGGGATGAGGCACGAGCGCCCGACACCGGCCGGCGTGAGCGCGCCCGACAGGCTGACGCCCATCGTGACGTCGTCCTTGAGCATCTTCTCGGTGAGGAGCCGGCAGGCCTTCTGGAGGCGGCCGCCGTTGTACGCCAGGAAGGTCTCGTCGATCAGGCGATCGACCGTCTCGTCGCCCCGGATCGGGGCCGGCCAGATGCGCTGCCCCGTGAGAAATTCCTTCTTGTGCGCCATCGCACGCCCCCATGAGAACGGTGTGGATGCGCGCCGCGCGCGCGAGTGGCGCATCATAACAAAGTCGTTCGCGCAGGCGCAACGCGACGGCGGGGGAACTACTCCTTCCAGACCTCTTCGCGCGGCAGTGGCGGGGTCCAGCCGGCGGCGCGGGCCGCGACCAGCTTGTCGCGCACGCGCACGAATGCGCGCAGGAACTCGGCCTGGAGATCCGGCGGCATCGTCAGCCGCCGATCGCGCAGGTCGCGGCAGACGTTCCACGCCTGTTGCAGGAGATCGGGTTCCGACTCGGCCGCGGCGGCCGCTTCGTAGGCCTCGATCAGGGCGAGCCAGGGACCCGGGTCGGCGGGATCGGCGTCCTTCGCCCACGAGAGCGACTGAATCGCGCCGACCCAGTCGCCCTCGAGAACGAGACGTCGGCCTTCTTCGAGAAAGGCGCTTTCCATGGCGCGGGATGGGGCCGCGGGCGGCAGGGGCGCCGGGGCCGTCCTCTCAGCTCGAGAACGACGAACCGCACCCACACGTTGATTTGGCGTTGGGGTTCTGGAACACGAACCCCGCGCCCTGCAACCCGTCGGTGTAGTCGAGCGTGGTGCCGTTGAGGGCGATGTAGCTCTTCTTGTCGACCAGGATGCGGACGCCCTGCTCCTCGTAGATCTTGTCCTCGGCGCCGGGCTCCTTGTCGAATGCCAGCTTGTACGACATGCCGGAGCACCCGCCGCCCACCGCCGCGATGCGCAGCATGTGGTCCTCGAGCCCCTCCTTCCTCAACAGCGCCTTGATCTGCTCCGCCGCCTTCTCCGTCACGTGAATCATGCCTCGCGACCTCCTTGCCGTGCGACCGGCCCGTTCGTGGTGTGCTGGTACAGGGGCGAGATCTCCCGCAGGCGCGCCACCGCGCCGGCGACGCGCTCGATGACCTCGTCGATCTCCTCGCCGGTGTTGAACCGGCCCAGCCCGAAGCGCAGGGAGGTCTGGGCCATCGTGTCGCTCACGCCCATCGCCTTGAGGACGTGCGACGGCTCGCGCTTCTCGGACGTGCAGGCCGATCCGCTCGACACCGCCACCCCGTCGAGCGCCAGCAGCAGCGCCTCGCCCTCGACCCCCTCGAAGCTGACATTGAGGTTGTGGGGCAGGCGCTCGACCGGGTGCCCGTTGACGACGATGTCGGGGACCCGCGCCAGAAGCCCCGCCTCGAGCCGGTCGCGCAGGGCGCGCAGCCGCGCCGTCTCGTCCGGCATCGCGGCGCGCGCGATGTCGACCGCGGCGCCGAGTCCGACGATCCCCGGGACGTTGAGCGTCCCCGGCCGCAGGCCGCGCTCCTGCCCGCCGCCGCGCATGATCGGCTCGAGGATGACGCGCGGGTTCTTGCGGCGCACGTAGAGCGCCCCGACCCCCTTCGGTCCGTGCACCTTGTGCCCCGAGATCGACAGGAGATCGATGTTCATCGCCTGCGTGTCGAGCGGCACCTTGCCGGCCGCCTGGGCGGCGTCGGTGTGGAAGGTCACGCCGCGCTCCCGGCAGATCGACCCGATCGCCGCGATCGGCAGGAGCGTCCCGACCTCGTTGTTGGCCGCCATGAGCGTGACCAGCACCGTGCGCGGCGTGATCGCCGCCCGCACCGCCTCGGGGTCGACCCGCCCGTCGCGATCGACCGGAAGGACGGTGGCGCGTATCCCCTGCTCCTCGACGTCACGCACGACGTCGAGCACCGCCGGGTGTTCGGTCGCGGCGGTCACCAGGTGATCGCCGCGACCGGCGGCGGCGCGCAGGAGGCCGCGGATGGCGATGTTGTTCGACTCGGTCGCCCCGGACGTGAACAGGATCTCCTTGGGGTCGGCGTTCAGGAGACGCGCCACCTGGGTGCGCGCCCTGGTGACCGCCTCCTCGGCGCGCCAGCCGAAGGAGTGGGTGCGCGAGGCGGGATTGCCGTAGTCGTCGGTCAGGTACGGCAGCATCGCCTCGACCACGCGCGGGTCGGTGCGCGTCGTCGCATGGTTGTCCATGTAGATCGGCGCCACGCGCTCGCTGCTCATTGTCCTTTCCCCGTCAGATCGCTGACCGTCGTCCGCCCGAGCATCTCGACGATGCGCCGCTGCACCTGGTGGAGCGGCGCCTTCACGGTGCAGGTGGCGTCCTGCCCGCACTCCGGCTTGCACGGGTCGAGGCACTCGACCACCGCCATCGGCCCCTCGATCGCCTCGATGATCTCGCGCAGCGAGATGCTCGACGGCGACCGGGCGATCCGGTAACCGCCCTTGGTCCCGTGGTGCGAAGCGACCAGCCCCCGGCGCGCCATCCGCTGCAGGAGCTTCGCCATCAGCGCCAGCGGGATGCGGTGCTCGCGGGCGATCTCGCGGGCGCTACGGCAGGCCCCCGCCGGCAGCAGCGCCAGGTGCCGGATTGCCATGAGGCCGTAGTCGGTTCGCTTGGAAAGACGGATCATCGTTAATATACGACAGTGACGGTCCTATATTACGGACCCGCCGCGGGGCTGTCAAGGCGAGGCTGGGCCGCCTCCCGGGTGTGGCGCCTGGCGTGGTAGGACGATCGCACCAGCGGGCCCGCCTCGACGTGCCGGAACCCCAGGCCGCGTGCTTCCTGGGCGATCGCCTCGAACTCGTCGGGGTGATAGAAGCGCGCCACCGGCAGGTGGCTCATCGTCGGCCGCAGGTACTGGCCGAGGGTCAGGATCTCGACCCCGGCCTCACGCACCGCCGCGAAGGTGTCGAGGAGCTCGTCGCCCGTCTCACCGAGACCGACCATCAGGCCGGTCTTGATGAGCGGCCGGGCGGCGGCGCCCCGTTGCACCGCCGCCTCGCGCAGCAGCGCCACCGAGCGCTCGAAGCGCGAGCCGGGCCGCGCCTCGCGGTACAGGCGCGGCACCGTCTCGATGTTGTGGCTGAAGACCGCGGGACCGGCCGCGAGCACCACCGCGGCCGCATCGGGAACACCGCGGAAATCGGGCGTCAGCACCTCGACGTCGCAGGCCGGGCGCCTTTCGCGCACCGCCCGGATGACGGCGGCGAAGTGGCCCGCCCCGCCGTCCGGGAGGTCGTCGCGATCGACCGAGGTGATGACGACGTGCTCGAGACCGAGACGCTCGACCGCAAGGGCGAGGCGCTGCGGCTCGCGCCCGTCGACGCCCGCCGCCGGCTTGCCGGTGGTGACGGCGCAGAAACCGCACGAGCGGGTGCAGACATCACCCAGGATCATGAATGTGGCCGTGCGGTCGCCCCAGCATTCGTAGATGTTCGGGCAGCGCGCCTCTTCGCAGACGGTGTTGAGCTTGAGGCCGCGCATCAGGCCGCGGACCTCCTGGTACTCCTCCCCGGTCGTGAGCCGGATGCGGATCCAGGGCGGCTTCGGAAGGGGTCGCTCGATCGACATCGGCTTCATGCCGGCATCCCGTCCGCCGCCGGACCCGCATGTCCGGCCGGCGCGAGGTCGCCGGTTACCTCCCGCCCGAAGACCGCGGCGAATTCGGGGACGAGCTGGCGGGCCACCTCATCGAGCGACACGACACGGCCGAGACAGCGTCCGACCGAGGTCACCCCGTGGGTCGTGATGCCGCACGGGATGATCAGCCCGAAGTGCGCCAGGTCGGTGCTGACGTTGAGCGCGAAACCGTGCGTCGTCACCCAGCGCGACAGGTGCACGCCGATGGCGGCGATCTTCTCGTCGCCGACCCAGACCCCGGTCCACCCCGGCTCGCGGCGCCCGGCGACCCCGAGGCGCGCCAGGGTCCGGATCAGGACCTCCTCGAGGTCGCGCAGGTAACGCCCCACGTCGCGGCGATCGGGGGTGAGGTCGAGAACCGGGTAGCCGACCAGCTGGCCCGGCCCGTGGTAGGTCACCTGCCCGCCGCGGTTGGTCCTCTCGACCGCCACGCCGAGGGAAGCGAGACGCCGCGGGTCGGCAAGCACGTCACCGTCGACGGCGTTGCGCCCGAGGGTGATCACCGGCTCGTGCTCGAGGAGGAAGAGCGCCTCATCGGCCCGCGTTGTGCCGTCGATCTGCGCGCGCTTGAGGGCGGCGGCGCGCTCTTCCTGAAGCGCGAGCGCGGCGCCGTAGCCGATCCGGCCGAGCCAGCGGACGTCGCAGCGCCGGCCGGCCGCCGGCGGCGTCCGCACCGACGGCGCCACCGGGGCGACCGGCGCCGCCGGCAGCGGACTGACCGCCTCAGCCGTCTGTTCGGTGTTCATCCCAGCTCCGGGAAGTCGGCCCCCTCGAGCGTCTTCTTGATATGGGCCATGAACTGGTCGGCGACGGCGCCGTCGAGCAGCCGGTGGTCGAACGACAGCGCCAGGTACACGACCGGGTGGATGGTGATGGCATCGTCGACGACCACCACGCGCTTGACGATGGCGCCGACACCCATGATCGCGACTTGAGGTTGCGGGATGATCGGCGTGCCGAAGAGGCTGCCGAAGATCCCCGGGTTGGTGATCGTGAAGGTGCCGCCCTGGACGTCGTCCGGCGCCAGCTTCTTGTTGCGCGCCCGGTCGGCCAGGTCGTTGACCGCCTTGGCGATCCCCGACAGGCTCAGGTCCTCGGCCCGCTTGACCACCGGCACGATCAGCCCCCAGTCGAGCGCCACCGCCACGCCGATGTTGATGTCCTTCTTGTAGACGATGTTGTCGCCGTCGAGCGAGGCGTTCACCACCGGGAAGGCCTTGAGCGCCTCGACCGCCGCGCGCACCATGAGCGGCGTCACGGTCAGGCGCACGCCGTGGCGCTCCTCGAACGCGGCGCGGGTCCGCTCGCGCAGCTGCATCGTCCGGTGCAGGTCGACCTCGAACACCGTCGTGACATGCGCCGAAGTGCGCCGCGACTGGATCATGTGCTCGGCGATCTTCTTGCGCATCGCCGTCATCGGCACGACGCTCGTCCGCTCGCCGGGCGCGTAGGCCGGTGCCGCGGCCGCGGACGGGAACGGCGCGGGCGCCGCGGACCCGGGCGCCGCCACGGTCGCGACACCCGACGCGAGCGCCGCCAGCACGTCCTGCTTGCTGACCCGCCCGCCGACCCCCGTACCGGCGATGCGGCCGATGTCGAGCTGGTGCTCCTGGGCCATCTTCCGGACCACCGGTGACGACCGCACCCGGCGGATCTCCTCGGCCGACGCCCCCGAGGCGGTCATCGCGGCGGCGCGGGGGAACTCGACCCGGCCGGTCGCGAGGGGTGCTGTGACCGGCGCCGCCGGGCGCGCGGGGGTCTGGGCCGCGGTGGACGGGGCCGGCGACGAAGTCGGCGCGGGGCGCAGCGCTGCCGGGGCGGCAGGCGGTGCCGTGGCCGGCTTCGACGCCGGCGCGGCGGCGGTCGCCGCCCCCGCCGAGGCCGTGGCACCCGCCTCGGTCTCGATGTACGCCACCACCGTGTTAATCGCGACCGTCTGCCCTTCCTGCACCTTGATGTCGACCAGCGTGCCGGCCGCGGGCGCCGGGATCTCGGCGTCCACCTTGTCGGTCGAGATCTCGAAGATCGGCTCGTCCCGGGCGACCTTCTCTCCCGGCTTCTTGAGCCATTTGGTCAGCGTCCCTTCGGCGATGCTCTCCCCCATCTGGGGCATGATCACGTCAACGCGCATGTTCTCTCTCCCGCCTCGCACATTTCAAGCAGGCCGATTGCACCACTCGCAGGTTCAAATTGACCTTCCGCGAGCAAGGGCAGGGGCCGCTCATTTTGCCGCAGCTCGAATTCTCCGTTCCGGGAACCCGCTCAGGGAATAGTCGACCACGAGCTCGATGACACTTCGTAGTTGCTTGCTGCAATCCCTGAACTCTATCCGCTGCAGGATCTCATCCCCATACCGCTTGATAGCTTCGCCAACGAGCGCGTGAACGAAGGACTGGGTGGCATACTTCACACCTCGAAAATCGAGGACGACCTTCCCACCATCCTCCAGCGCAGGCAACAGCCTGCGCACACGAAGATCACGCGCCTGATCCTTATCTTCGGCGAAAACAACTGGACCGATCGTGACTCTGATGACCTTCATGTGAATCGGATCTTCGGCCGCTTTACCGCGGGTCTCGGGATCTGCTCGCGGATCCACCGGAAGAACCGTTGGAAATCCTGAATTTGATTCGTACGAATCTCAACAGCCACCACGGTTCCCTGCCAGCCGGCGGGTAGAGTCCAAAGGTCATGCCGTTCCTCAAGAGGGTCCAGCACAATTCTACGTGATCTGCTGCGGCCTTTTGCGCGTCTCAGACGGTGTGCCGCCCGGCCGGACATCATCACGAAGTAGCCGCCCGGGCCTTTTGCGATACACCGCGTGATAAACAGAACCGCCCCTGCGTTGTCGGGCGTTCCATACATGCCGGGCCGAACACCCGTAATGCCAGGCACATGGCGAGCGCAAGGGCGCGAGAATCGTCCCCCCTCACATCCGGATACACTGAACCCAGGTGCGACGCAATTCCCTGCCCGCAGTCGGCGACAGCGATCGAGACGCGGCGATTGGCCCCGGATGTGTAGTTGTGCGCGCATACGAACGCACCGTCCGGGGAGCCGGCGTGTTCAAGGGCATTTCTGAGCAACTCGCTCACACAGTATTGCACCGCCGCTAGCGCATCAGGAAATCCGTCGAGATGAAGCAGGGCCGAGAGGTCTGCAATAACGCCCCTGATATCGAGGGCAGTTGAGACTCTGCGCAGTGGGAGGAAACGGCCTGCCTCTTCATGCTCGACGATTGAAAACCCAGGATCAATTCGGAGGTGCTCGAACAGTTTCATCCGCGCCGCATACCGAGCCTGCGGTCCGACATTCCGGACCGTGATGGATGTCGTATTCCGTCGACACCAAGCACCCCAGGCTGCCGCCATCGCCAAGCCATATGGCTCGATGTACATCCACCGGGGATGCAGGATTAGCTCTGCTCTGGCTTCAGTCCCTCCGAAGAAATCGTTCATCTCCAGAAGGTGATGGACGTTGTGGAGGCTTGTGCTGTTGGGAACCGAAAAGCGTGGCACTAGGTCCTCAATCTACACGCCGACGTGCCGTCCAGCTCCGCGACCCGCCGAACCCACGATACCGCCGAACGCGAGCACACGCGAGCGACTTTAGTAGCCGAGCAGCGTCAACGCAACATGGGCGACTTTAGCTGTGTTTGGCAAGAAGTAGTCTTCCAGCGGCGCGGCGTACGGCACCGGGGTGTCGGGCGACGTCACCCGCAGCACCGGCCCGTCGAGATGGTCGAACGCCTCCTCGTTGACGATGGCGGCGATCTCGCCGGCGATTCCCCCCGTGCGGGTGTCCTCGTGCACCACCATCACCTTGCCGGTCTTGCAGGCGGTGGTCACGATCGCCTCGCGGTCGAGCGGCAGGAGGGAACGCAGATCGATGACCTCCGCCTGCGCCCCGTGGTCGCGCGCCAGCGTCTCGGCGGCCTCGAGGCAGGGGTAGAGCATGGCGCCATAGGTGAGGATCGACAGGTCGCTCCCCGCCCGCCGCACCGCCGCCTTGCCGATCGGCACGACGTAGTCCTCCTCCGGCAGGTCCTCCTTGATGCGCCGGTAGAGGTACTTGTGCTCGAGGTAGATGACCGGATCGTCGTCGCGGATGGCGGCCTTGATCAACCCCTTGGCGTCGTAGGCGGTGGCGGGTGCCACCACCTTGAGCCCGGGGGTGTGGACGAAGTACATCTCCGGGTTCTGCGAGTGGAACGGGCCGCCGCGCACGCCGCCGCCGCACGGACCGCGCACCACCATCGGCACGCCGGCGCCCCAGCGGTAGCGGTTCTTGGCGGCGAAGTTGGTCAGCATGTCGAAGCCGCAGGAGATGAAATCGATGAACTGCATCTCGGCGATCGGCCGCATCCCCATGAGCGCCGCGCCGATGGCGGCGCCGATGATCGCGCCCTCGGCGATCGGCGTGTCGATGACCCGCATGGCGCCGAACCGTTCGAGCATCCCCTCGGTCACCTTGAAGGCGCCGCCGTAGACGCCGATATCCTCGCCGAGAAGGAAGACGTCCGGGTCGCGCTCCATCTCTTCCCAGATGCCGCGGCGGATCGCCTCGAGATAAGTCGTGGTCATCGTCCCGCCCCCGCGCTCTCCGCCGGCCACCAGGGGCGCTCGTACCCCGGCTCGCTGTAGACCCCCTTGAGGGTCTCCTCGGGTGCAGCCATCGGCAGGCGCCCGGCCGCGTCGGCGGCGGCGTCGAGCTCCGGGGCGATGGCCCGGGTGATGGCCTCGAGGTCTGCTTTGGTCGCGTGTCCCTTGGCGATCAGGAACCGCTCGAAGCGGTCGATCGGATCGCGCTTCGCCCAGGCCGCAAGCAGCGCTTTCGGTACGTAGCGCATGTCGTCATGCTGCGCGTGCCCCTTCATCCGCAGGCAGCGGCATTCGAGGAGCGTCGGCCCCTCGCCCCGCCGGCCGCGATCGAGGGCGCGCCGGGTCGCCGCATACACCGCCAGGACGTCGGTGCCGTCCACCGATTCGGCCGCGACGCCGTAGGCCGGGCCGCGCTCCGCGATCGAGGCGACCGCGAACTGCCGGTCGTTCGTCGTCGAGTAGGCGTAGCCGTTGTTCTCGACCACCAGGACGAACGGCAGCCGCAGCACCGCCGCGAAGTTCAATCCCTCGTGGAAGTATCCCGTCGAGGTGGCGCCGTCGCCGATGTAGGTCAGGGCGCAGCGCTTCTCGCCGCGCATGCGCGCCGCCAAGGCCGCGCCGACCATGACCGGGACTAGCGTGCCGAGATGGCTGATCGGCCCGATGAGCGAGCGCTTGTCGACGTTGCCGAAGTGCAGCGTGCCGTCCTTGCCGTGCGTCGGCGAGTCGTACCGCCCCATGTATTGCGCGAAGAAATCGAGCGACGTGACGCCGCGCACCAGCATCGAGCCGATGTTGCGGATCATCGGCGCCAGCAGGTCGTCCGGGGCGAGGGCGTACGCCGTGCCGACCGAGATCGCCTCCTGCCCGAGGCTCGAGTAGAGCCCCCCGGTGATCCTCCCCTGGCGGTAGAGGGCGGTCAGCTTGTCTTCGAGCATCCGGGTCAGGCGCAGATGGCGGTGGATCTCGAGGAGTTGGCCGCGCGTCAGGCCGGGGTTGACGAGCGGCGCCGCGGGGCCGGGCATCATCCCCGCGGGGATCGCCGCGCCGCCGCGCCCCGCCGTCGGTTTCGCTGTCACGCGCGCCGCGGCTCGCATCCTAGAGGTGGATACCCCGGTCATGGAGGGCCGCCGCCGCCTCGCCCATCGCCTCGGCGAGGGTCGGGTGGGCGTGGATGGCGTGCTCGATCTCCTCGACCGTGGTCTCGAGCCGCAGCCCCAGCACCCCCTCGGCGATGAGCTCGGTCGCCCGCGGCCCGACGATGTGCACTCCCAGCAGCTCGTCGTAGCGCTCGTCGGCGACCAGCTTCACGAACCCCTCCTGGGTGTTGAGGATGCGCCCCTTGCCGAGCGGCGGGAACGGGAAGCGGCCGACCTTCACCTTGTGACCGCGCTCCTTCGCCTGCGCCTCGGTCAGGCCGACGCTGCCGACCTCCGGCTCGCTGTAGGTCGCGTTCGGCACATGCTCGTAGCGGATCGGGTGCGGTTTCCTGCCGGCGATCGCCTCGGCGGCGACGATCCCCTCGTGCGACGCCAGGTGCGCCAGCATCGGCGTCGGCACGATGTCGCCGATGGCGTACAGCCACGGCTCGGCGGTGCGCATCATCGCGTCGACCTTGACGAAACCGCGCTCGACCACCGCCTTCGTCGTCTGCAGGCCGACATCGTCGGTCACCGGCCGCCGGCCGACGGCCGACAGCACCACCTCGGCCTTGAGGGTCTCGGACCCCTTCGCGCCGGTCACCTGGATCTCGACCTGCTTGTCGCCGACCTTGACGCTCTCGACCTTCGTCCCGACCCGCACCTCGATGCCGCGGCGCTTGAGCGCCTTGTGCATCTCGGCCGAGACCTCCTCGTCCTCGACGGGGAGCACGCGCGGCAGCATCTCGACCAGGGTGACGGCGCTGCCGAAGCGGGCGTAGATCGACGCGAACTCGACCCCGACCGCGCCGGCCCCGAGGATGATCATCGACTTCGGCACGCTCTCGAGGGTGAGCGCCTCGGTGCTGGTGATGATCCGGCGGCCGTCGGGCGTGATCCCCGGCAAGGTCTTCACCGCCGAGCCGGTCGCCAGGATGACGTTCCTGGCCGTGATGGCGATCGCCGGACCGGAGGCCGGTGTCACCTCGACGCGCCCCGGCCCCTTGAGCCGCCCATGCCCCTGCAGCACGGTGATGTTGTTCTTCTTCATGAGGTAATCGACGCCGCGCGCCTGCCGGCGGATGACGTCGAGGCGGAACTTGTGCACCGCGGCCAGGTCGAGCCCGACCTTCCCGGTGGTGACGCCGAAGCGCGCCGCGTCGCGGGCGGTCTCGAGGACGTCGGCGCTGTGCAGCAGCGCCTTGGTCGGGATGCAGCCGACATGCAGGCAGGTGCCGCCGAGGGCGGGCGACTTTTCGACCAGCGCGGTCTTGAGACCACACTGGGCGGCGCGGATCGCCGCCACGTATCCCCCGGGTCCCGACCCGATGACGGTGACGTCGAACGACTGCGGTTCAGCCACGTATGCCTCCGAAGAGCGGCGGTCCGGCGGGCGCCTCGTGAAGAGCGGGGATTATAACGGAAAACCCCGGGGGGGCCGCGCTCATGCCCGGCCGCGCTCATGTTCCGCCGCCGTCGCGCGCCGCCTGGAGCAGCCTGTCGATATCCTCCGGCCCGTTGTAGATGTTGGGCGACACCCGGATCAGGTTGTCGCGCAGGCTGACGACGACCCCGGCGTCCATCAGCCGGCGCCAGGTCCGGCGGGTGGCGTCGAGGCTGCCGGCCTCGAGCGCGACGATGGCCGACCGGCGCCCGGGGCGCAGGTCCGAGACCACGGCGAGCCCGGTCCCGGAAAGGCCCTTCACCAGCCGGTCGATGAGCCGCTCGGCGTGCGCCTCGACGGTGGAGACCCGCACCCGGTGGAGGAACTCCACCGAGGCGGCGAAGCCGGCCAGGTTGAGGAACGAGGCGGTCTCCCCCGCGTCGAAGCGACAGGCGCCTTCCTTGAAGCGCAGGACGTAGTCGAAGGGCCGGTTGAGGTGGGTCGCCCCCTCGACCGTCTGCCAGTTCACCTGCGCCACCCGCATCCGGTCGAGGATCCGCGGGCTGACGTAGGCGAAGCCGGTGCCGTACGGCGCCAGCAGCCATTTGTAGCCGCTCACTGCAAGAACGTCGACCGGATGGTCGGCGACGCGGAAGTCGATGGCGCCGATCGCCTGCGCGCCGTCGACCACGAGGAACACGCCGCGCGCCCGGCACAACTCACCGAGCGCCTGGAGGTCGATGCGCACGCCGGTGGCGAAGGTGACCAGGCTGCAGGCGATGGCCCGGGTGCGCGGCGTGACGGCGCGGGCGTAATCGCCGGCGGTGACATGGCGTCCGGCGGCGGGGGCCACGAAGCGGACCGCCACCCCGGCCGGCTCGAGGTTCACGAACGGCAGCGCCACGGCGGGGAACTCGCCACGCGCCACCAGGACCTCGTCGCCGCGCCGCAGCGGCAGGCCGAGGGCCGCGGCGTTGAGCCCGTGGGTGGCCCCGGCCCCCAGGGTGATGCTCGAAGGGTGACAGCCGATGAGACGCGCGGCGGCGGCGCGCGCCCGCGCCGGCAGCGCCTCGAACAGGTCGGGGGTGATCTCCTCGGGGTGTTCCTTGAGCCTGAGGGCGGCGCGCACCGCCTCGGCGGTTTCCGCCGGGAAGGGGCCCTGGGCGGCGCAGTCGAGGTACGCCCGGCCTCCGAATCCGGAGAAATGGCGCTGCCAGTCGCTCATCGGAGCCCGCATGATACACCTCGCCCCACGGGCAGCCCGCGCTATAATCCGCCCGCGCGCGGAGCCCGAACCCGCCCGACGATCCGATGACGAACCAGCCGGCCCGAGAACGCGACGAGCGCTTTCTGTCGCCTCCCCCCGAGGTGACCCTCACCCAGGCGTTCGCGCGGCCGTTCGACAATGTCGTGGCGACGGCGCGCACCTGCTACTCGGGCGGCGGGATCGTGCGCGACGAGCAGATCCTCGGCCCACCGGAGACGCCGCCGGGCGAGCGCGACGAGCGCCGCGAGCGCCGCGACGCCCTGGCGCGCGATCTCTACCAGGCGGGGCACCACACGACGCTGCAGCACGCCCACTTCCAGTTCGCGCTGGCGAACGTCAGCCGCCAGCTGATCTGGTCGTTCCTGCACAGCCACCCGTTCTACAACTCCGAGCAGGTCAGCCAGCGCTACGTCGCCGTGAAGCCGGGGCAGGTCGCGGTGCCGCCGCTGTCGGCGCCGGCCCTCGAGGTCTACCGCGAGACGGTGGGGCGCCAGCAGACGGCCTACGAGGAGCTCTGCGGCCTGCTGTTCCGGCCGGCGGCCGAGGCCTACTACGAGCGCTATCCGTCGCGTCGGCGGACAGCTGCGCAGTGGGACCGCGAGGTGCGCAAGAAGGCCCAGGAGGTGGCGCGCTATGTCCTGCCGGTGGCCACCTTCGCCCACCTCTATCACACGATCAACGGCGCCACCCTGCTGCGCTACTGGCGCGCCTCGGCCTCGGGCGACGTGCCGATCGAGCAGCGCCTGGTGGTCGGCCGCATGGTCGAGGAGCTGCTGCGTCTCGACCCGGGATACCGGGCGATCCTCGAGGAGCCGATCGCGGCCGACGAGCTGCCCGAGAGCCGCGCCCTGGCGCAGGTGGTGACGGCCGATGCCGCCGCGGGCGCGGGCGACGTGGACGGCGGCGCGCTGCGTCGCCGCATCTTCCGCGACGAGTTCGACCGCGGCCTCGAGGGGCGGATGTCGCGCCTGGTCGACTGGCCGGCGCGCAATGAAGAGACGCTGGCGCAATCGGCCCGCGAGGTCCTCGGGCTGCCGCGGGCGCGCCTGTCGGACGACGACGCCATCGCGCTGGTGATGGACCCCGGGCAGAACCGCTATCTCGGCGAGTCGCTCAACCTGACCACCCTCAGCAAGCTGTCGCGCGCCATGGCGCACTGCCACTACACCTTCCGCAAGAAGATGAGCCACGCCGGCGATTCGCAGAACCAGCGGCACCGCATGACACCGGCCTCGCGCCCGATCCTCGAGGCGCAGCTCGGCGCCGACCCCGACTACGAGATGCCGCCCCTGGTGGCGACCGACGCGGGGGTGGAGCGGCGCTATCGCGAGGCGATGGCGATCGCCTGGGACGGCATCCGCCGTCTTCTGACCCTCGGGACGCCGCCCGAGTTCGCGCTCTATCTCCTGCCGAACGCGGTGTCGATCCGGTTCACCGAGTCGGCGAGCCTGCTCGATCTCCGGCACAAGCACGCCATGCGCCTGTGCTACAACGCCCAGGAGGAGATCTGGAAGGCGTCGCTCGACGAGGCGCTGCAGATCCGCGCGGTCAACCCGCGCATCGGGGCGTGGCTCCTGCCGCCCTGCAACCTGAGACAGA
>Ga0210377_10000845_pt1 | contig 28998 bp, 20 predicted proteins | sample PLM4_65_b1redo_FD_155480 | JGI IMG/M metagenome (GOLD analysis project Ga0210377, IMG submission 155480) | Groundwater sediment microbial communities from an aquifer in East River, Colorado, USA - PLM4_65_b1 redo | ecosystem: Environmental > Terrestrial > Soil > Riparian zone | place: USA: East...
GATGTCGTCTGCCGGTATGGCGGGGAGGAGTTCGTCATCCTCATGCCCAATGCCCCGTTCGAGATCGGCTTCGAACGCGCCGAGGCGTGGCGGCAGGATTTTTCAGAGACTGCCATTGAATATGAAAACATGAAACTCTCCGCCACGTTCTCTGCCGGAGTATCGTGCTTCCCTCAGCACGGAAAAACCGGCGATTCACTTCTTCAGGCGGCGGATAAGGCTTTATATCGCTCTAAAAATTCCGGGCGTAATCGCGTAACCAGATTCGGAAATTAACCGCGAAGGAATTAAAAAATCCTTCGCGCTCTTCGCGGTAAAAATATCTAGGAGAAACTTATGCAAATAGACATTATCGGTGTTCCGATCGATCTCGGCGCGGATCGTCGCGGTGTGGATATGGGTCCCAGCGCCATACGATACGCGCACCTGCATCAAAAACTTCGAGACCTGGGATATACGCTCAAAGATAAAGGCAACATCGAAGTGCCTATTCAGGAAACATGTAATATTACCGACCCGAAGCTCAAATATATCGATTGCATCATCCCCATGGGACGGCGCATCGCAGGCTCGGTCGCAACCTCCATTCAAGGTAAACGATTCCCGCTGGTGCTGGGAGGTGATCATAGTCTCTCCGTTGGTTCGATCCGCGGCGCGGCGAAACATAAAAAGCTGGGCATCATCTGGATAGATGCGCACGCCGATTTCAACACCCCCGAAACAACCCCCTCCGGAAATATTCACGGGATGCCTCTCGCAGCATTATGCGGACTCGGCGATCCGCGCCTGGTCTCTTTATGGGATGAAACGCCTCCTGTCATAGACCCGAAGCGGGTCGCCGTTATCGGAGCGCGCGACCTCGACCCGGGCGAAAAACGCAACCTGCGTGAGGCCGGTGTGATGGTGCAAAGCATGGAGCAGATCGACCGTCTTGGCATGGTCGCCGCGTTGGAGAAAGCCATCGACCGCGTCAGCCGCGATGTGGATGGCATCTATCTCTCGTTCGATATGGACTCGCTCGACCCGCGCCACGCGCCGGGTGTGGGGACCCCTGTTCCCGGTGGCTTATCCTTCCGGGAGGCACATCTTGCCTGTGAGGTCGTTGCCGAAACAGGGAAGCTCATCGGCATGGATATGGTCGAAGTGAACCCGATCCTCGATGTGCAAAACCAGACCGCCATCCACGCGGTGGAGTTCATCCGCTCGGCGTTGGGCTCGCGCGTGTGGGGCGGGTAGATACGTGGGGCGGATTATCATCCCGCACCACGAAGTGTCAGAGTAGAAGGTGTGATTTTAACGGTAGCAAATTCATGTCAGGAAGAGAGGTGGTCTTGTTCTCCATCCAGAATAAGGCTAAAATGTCAGCATGGCTAATTTATATGGTCCTGTACTAATTGTCGAAGATGTCCCCAATGTCCTTGAATTGCTCGAAGTGACCCTGCGATTCAAAGGTTATGCGGTGATCACGGCGCGTAACGGTGAAGAGGCGCTCGAAGTGATCGCGCGCCAAAGACCTGTGCTGATCATTACCGATATTTTGATGCCGAAGATGGATGGATATGCATTTGTGCAGAAGTTGAGACTCAACCTCGAAACGCGCGCCATCCCTGTGGTCTTTCTCTCCGCCACCTATGTGACCCCCGAAGACAAGGATTTTGCCTTAAGCCTCGGCGCGGCGCGTTTCATGGAAAAGCCCATCGATACCGAGGACTTTTTGCTGACCGTTGCCGAACTGGTAACGCAACAGCCTTTCACGCAGCCGCACCCGCTGGATATGGAACGTTTTTACGAGGGGTATCGCACCCGCCTTGAGAACAAACTGCGCCATAAGAACACGCAGATCGCGCGTGCCGAAAGGTTGCTCCCCACGCTGCCACCGGATCAGAAGCCTGCATTTGAAGCATTGCTTCAGCAATCGGTACGTGACCGTGATGAGATCCAGACCGAGCTGTACGATATCTACAAGACCCTCGAAGGATTAAAAAAGTAAAATTTTCAGCGATGGGTCACTCCCATCGCTGAATTTATTTAAGGGACACAGCATGCAACAACCAACATTGGCTTATATTGAACGCCTCGCGCGTGAAGCCGGAGCGATCCTACACGCCGGTTATAACAAGGAACATCAGGTGGATTACAAGGGCGTCATCGACCTGGTCACGGAAGTGGATCACCAGTCTGAGGCATACCTGCTTGGAGAAGTGCGCAGGGATTTTCCGGAACACCATATCTTTTCAGAGGAGAGCGGGGTTATTCAAGGTAGCGACGAACATATCTGGTACATCGATCCGCTGGATGGGACGGTCAATTATGCCCATCACGTCCCCATCTTTTGCGTTTCAATCGCCTATGCCTTTCACGGCAGGACCAGTCTGGGCGCCGTGTACGATCCATTGCGCGACGAGATGTTCACCGCTGAACGCGGCAAAGGCGCGTATTTGAACGGACGGCGCTTGCAGGCATCTGCCGCGAGCGAATTACAAAAGAGCCTGCTGGTTACCGGGTTCCCATACGATGCCTGGAATACCGAACAGGATAATTTTGCCAACTTCATCAAGTTTGGAAAACTGACACAGGGTGTCCGCAGGCTTGGCTCTGCCGCACTCGACCTTTCGTATGTGGGGGCGGGGCGGTTCGATGGCTTTTGGGAACTCGCACTAAAACCGTGGGATGTCGCCGCGGGTGGTCTGGTCTGTGAGGAGGCGGGTGTGCTCGTCACGAATGTGGCTGGTGGTGCAGATTACATTTCTCCGCCGCAATCGGTGCTTGCCACAGCACCTGGAATCCATGCCCGCATGCTGGAAGAATTGCGCAAACGATAGCGCGCAGGAAAATCCAGCCGGCAAATTATGGATATGAAAGTTTAACAGATGGAATCCTCCCGGACCAGTACAATAAGAGAGAGTTCATCTGATTTATGTCACAATCCATCCCGATCAGCAAAACCAAGATCGTTGTGCCGAACCGCCGCGGTGAGATACTCTCACGCCCGCGGTTGCTCGAGAGTCTGAAGGGGTTGCTTGATAACAAACTCGTCCTCCTTTCAGCCCCCGCGGGGTATGGAAAGACTTCGCTTCTCATTGACCTGGCACATAATATGCAGATGCCTGTCTGCTGGCTGTCGCTAGACCTCCTTGACCGTGACCCTCAAAGATTTATCGCCTATCTGATCGCATCCCTGGCGGAGTGTTTTCCCGGCATCGGGGTGACATCCCGTATTCAGTTGAGCCAACTGAAATCCCTCGAACGCGATGTCGAAGGGCTTCTTGTCACGCTGACCAATGAGATCTACGACCAGGTGGAGGATGACTTCCTGTTCGTCATCGATGATTTTCACCTGGTGGATGATGAGCCGGTCATCTCGTCCCTGCTCAACCGGTTCCTCGAACTGGTGGTTGAAAACTGTCACATCATCCTTTCGTCGCGTACCCTGCCATTGCTCGATGATGTCACCCTCATGGTGGCGCGCGAGCAGGTGGCGGGTCTCAGCCATGTGGAACTGGCGTTCCTGCCACGCGAAGTGCAGGCGTTATACGCGCAAAATTACCGCGAGCATCTCTCCGATGAAGCTGCACATCAATTCGTGGAACAAACGGGTGGATGGATCACCGGCATGGTGCTTTCCAACCTGCCGAACATGCCGCGTGTCTCCGGTGTGGATACGTTTTCCTATCTCGGTCAACAGGTGCTCGATATACAACCCGCCCACGTGCGCGAATTCCTCATGCAGACTTCCCTGCCGGAGGAGTTCAACGCGGAATTCTGTGACATCATCCTCGGTCCGCTTCATTCCGGGCCTCAGGACTGGTCCGACCTCATGGGTTTGATCCTCGAAAAGAATCTTTTCGTCCTTCCCCTTGCAGATGGACGCTGGCTTCGTTACCATCCGTTATTCCGCGAGTTCCTCCAAACCCGCCTCAAAAAGGAACGCCCACAGGATGTGCGTCCCATCCTGGAACGAATGGTCAAAGCCTATGAAAAAGCCGGGGAGTGGGAAAAGGCTTATTTCACCTGCAGGCAATTGAACGATATCGAAGTGCTGGCGGGGGTGATCGAACGGGCAGGCACACCCATGTTGCAGAGCGCGTTCGTCACACTGGAAGGCTGGATCAACAGCCTGCCGCCGTCCATCGTGCAAACCCGTCCCGGATTGATCTCCCTGCGTGGACCGATTCTGACGATAAAAGGCAACCTGGAGGAAGCGAACGAACTGCTGAACAAGGCGGTATCCATCTATAAAAAGAATCGCGATACCGAAGGCTTGATCCTCGCCCTGATCCGTCGTGCCAATGTGCTCCGTGTTATGGGCGATTATTCGGCATCGCTTGAAGATATTCAGGAAGCTCTGCATTTGTCGGAGTCGGATTCTTCCTTCCAATCACATTACGCTGAAGCACTGCGTCTCAAAGGCTTGAATTTATACCGTCTGGGCGAATCGCGGCAGGCGGTCGAATCACTGGAACATTCTTTATCACTTTTTTCCGCCTTGAATGAGACGACAAGAATCCCGATCTTGTTAATGGAAACAGGGATGGTACATGGCGCTGTGGGTGATATCGATTCTGCCCGAAGTTCGTATCAGAAGGCACTGAAAATTAAACAGCAGGAGAGCGATCTTTATACCCAGGCTGATATATTGAACAACCTGGCAGTCCTGTACCATCAGATCGGTGAATATGAACTTGCCTCTGAAACATTCGAGTCTGGTTTGGTGTGCGCCCGCAAGAGCCGCAATCGCCGCACAGAATCTCTCATTATGGCTGGGTTGGGTGACCTTTACACTGAAGTGGAGGAATTCGATGCGGCTGCGCAAGCCTATCAGGAGGCAGAAGCGGTTGCCGGTGATCTTCCCAAACTTTTCATTACCAATTACCTCGTTGTTGCCAGGGGAAATCTCGCGCTGGCGCGTGGAAATTTGGATGATGCGAAGCAGATCCTGGCAGTGTTTCGAAAGAAAATGAGGAGTACCCAATCCTTGTATGAGCGCGGCTTGTGGACGCTGTTGGAAGGGAGATACTTTCTATACAGAAATGAATTAAGGAAGTCGGTCTCTCTGCTACAGGAATGCAGGGAATTCTTTGCCCAGGACGGACGTGATCTGGAGTTGCATTGGAGCATGGTTTGGCTTACTGCTGCCCTTGAAAGTTTGGGCCAAAGGGAGAATGCCCGCACCGAGATCCAGGGATTCCTTTCCGGGGAGGTTGTCCCCGATCATGCCCTGCTTGTTGCGCTTCGACAAGCTTCCCCGTGGCTCAAGGGATTGCAGACCGATCCGGTCGTTGGACGTTCCTTGAACAGTTTGCTTGAAAAGATCCAACGCCAGGGTATGAAGTTGCCCGCCATTCGGCGAACTCTACGCCGACATGCAAGTTTTGTTCAGGCACCATCTGCGAGTCTTATGATCCGCGCGTTGGGGAATCCCGAGGTCAGCGTTAATGGAAAGGTGATCTCCATGCCTGAGTGGCGTACACAGTCTGTCCGTGACCTGTTCTTCTTTTTTCTCTACAAGCAGGAGGCGGTCACAAAGGAACAGGTGGGCGCCGCGCTGTGGCCTGAAACCCGGGATGCCCAGGCGTTGAAAGCGCGTTTCAAGAATGAGATCTACCGTCTGCGGCGTGCGGTGGGACGTGATGTCATTGTCTTCGATGATGAGTATTATCGTTTCAATCGTGAAATGGACTACGAATACGATGTCGAGGCGTTTGATTCCCACCTGGTGCGTTCCTCCAAGACGACTGATCTATCCAGCCGCATCGAGCATCTCCAAAAGGCGATCGACCTGTTTCAAGATGCCTATCTTGCCGATGTGGACGCTGAATGGGCAATCCCTGAACGGGAAAGATTGGTCCATGCATATGCCTCGGCTCTTGAAGAACTGGCATACCGCTATTTGAACACCAATCAACTGGAACGCTGCCTGTCAATATGCCGGTTGGCGCTCCAACGGGACCGTTTCCACGAGGCAATTTACCAGATCGAAATGCGCGCCTATGCAGCGCAGGGGGATCGTTCTGCAGTGGCACGCCAGTATCAGGCCTGCAAAGCCGCCATGCAGGAGTTGGGGATTTCCCCCTCCAGGGAAACAGAACGGATCTTCCACGATTTGGTATTCTAAGCCGGTTTTTTTGGGGAAAATGGGGATATTTTGCACCCTGTTTTGCATCCTGGGAGGGGGTAATATTCGAGCATCTCAAAACAAAAGAAAGAGGTGTTCCCATGAAAACCAGACTTACCCAACTCGCTATCTTCGTCAACAAAATTGACCGCCGCCAACTCCAGTTAGCTTATTTCATTTTGATGCTGGCAGGAGCGCTTATCCTCAAGGCCCCATCCGATGGTGGTGTTGGTCCTTATTAAACCATCCCACACGGATTGAATGGAGAACCAACAAATGACGATTCTCACAGTGGATACCTATCCTGCTTCATCCCTGGGTTTTCGAAGAACCTCCATCGGACGGAGTGGATTGCACCGTTTGTTTGCTGCAGCGATTGTCAGCAATCAATTTCGTTCAACCTTGCTTCGGGAGCCTGAACGGGCATTGGCGAATGGTTATCTTGGACAAACCTTTTCCCTGACCGATCAGGAACGGGCAGTCATCCAAAGCGTACGCGCCGAGAATTTGACCGATTTTGCCCAAAAGGTCAACCGCGCACTGAAGAAGGCGTAAACGATCTGGATATATGCCTCAGGCTCACATCTGAGCCCCTTATAGAGATACCATACAGGGCGACGCGGCGGAACTGGGGGCGTGGTGAACAGGGAATCACTATGCCCCGCGTCCGTCTTTACTGTTGAATATGAAAAAAATGTTCCCGAACCTTTCAGAATCCGATCTAAAGCTTGATGCCACTCTTCAAGCTTTTACGGATTTAAACTTCATTCTCGATGCTGATGGGAAAATCATCGACTACAACCCGGGACCATTCCTTTTACATACCTTCCCTGAGCCGGTCGTCGATCAAAAGATTCAGGATTTTTTACCCTCCGATCTGACGGAACAATTCGAACGTGCCTTGCAGAAGGCTCAACAGACCGGAAACGCGGATACCCTGGAATACCGGATATTCATATCCGGACAGGAACACTGGTTCGATGCGCGCCTGATCCCGATCTCAAAGTCGCAGATGATGTTTACCGCCCGGGATATTACCAAATGCAAGGAAACCGAGAAAAGATTGAAAAGGCAGATGCAACAACTCTCCGCGCTTCGTTCCATTGATCTAGCCATCGCCTCCGGTCTGGACCTGAACCTGCTCCTCACCATGTTGCTTGACCAGGTCTCCACGCTGATGCAGATCGACGCGGTCTCAATTCTGTTGTTGAATCCCAAAACGAACGTGCTCGAATTCACTGCCAGCAAGGGCTTCCACTCCAACAGCCTGCAACATACCCGCCTGCGACTGGGCGATGGATGCGCCGGTCGTGTGGCACTGGACCGGAAAATGGTTCACATTCCCGACCTGAGGGAGAATCACATGGGGTTTGACCGTTCTCCACTCTTCCCGAATGAAAACTTTGTTGCATATTACGGCATGCCTTTGATGGCAAAAGGGCGCGTCCTGGGTGTCCTTGAATTCTTCCATCGCTCCCTCCTTTATCCTGATGCAGACTGGCTGGATTTTCTCGGCATGATCGCGGGGCAGGCCGCCATTGCCATCGACAATGCAATGATGTTCAAGGATTTGCAAAGATCGAACCTTGAATTGAGCCTGGCGTACGATGCCACGATCGAGGGGCTATCTCGTGCATTGGATCTGCGGGACAGGGAAACCGAGGAGCATACCCAGCGTGTTACTGATATAACAATGAAGCTGGCTGTTCGCCTGGGAATGAATCCTTCTGAGTTGGTTCATGTCCGCCGCGGCGCGGTCCTTCACGATGTTGGAAAGGTCGCCATACCGGACCGCATTTTGTTCAAGCCTGGTCCGCTCGCTGATGACGAATGGAAGATCATGCGCCGTCATCCCGGGATTGCCGTCGACCTGCTTTCCCCTGTCAGTTACCTGGCGCCCGCGCTGGATATCCCTCACTGGCATCACGAAAAATGGGATGGCACCGGCTATCCCGATCGGCTGGGTGGAGAGGAGATTCCATTCTCTGCAAGGATGTTCGCTCTGGTGGATGTTTACGATGCACTGACATCCGACCGCCCGTATCGCGGCGCCTGGTCGAAGGAAGATACAATCGAGTATATTAAAGGTCAATCAGGGAGACATTTCGACCCCAGGCTTGTTCCCGAATTTTTGAACCTGGTGAATGGTTATCACAGTTGAATTGTGCTTGACCAGCCCCTGATTATGAATTAAAATCCTTCCCTGCCAATGCCCTCGTAGCTCAGTGGATTAGAGCGCTTGCTTGCGGAGCAATAGGTCGCGTGTTCGAGTCGCGCCGAGGGCGCCATGATAAAAATTGGAGCGGATAACCGCTCCTTTTTTGTTTGAATTTCATGGCAATTAAAGGATTTTATTCGTTCCAATATTATGATTGACATTATGACAAAGCCACAAATTCTTTTGACAAATGACGATGGGATTCGCTCCCCCGGTCTCTGGTCTGCCGCCGCCTCTCTTTCGGACCTTGGGTTTGTTACCGTTACCGCACCGCGTGACCAATCCTCGGGCGCGGGGCGTAGTTTGCCCAGCTCATCAGATGGGATCATTCGCGAGGAACGGGTGCAGGTCAACGGTCAGGAATGGAGCGTGTTCGCGGTCGGTGGGAGTCCGGCCCAGTCGGTCCTCCATGGCGTGTTGGAAGTCCTGAAATTCAAACCAGACCTGGTCGTATCGGGGATCAATTACGGGGAGAATGTTGCATCCGGCGTCACCATCTCAGGGACGGTGGGTGCGGCGATGGAAGCCGCTTCACTGGGGATCCCTGCTGTGGCTGTTTCACTCGAAACCGATTCGAAGTATCACCTCTCCTATTCTGATGAAGTGGATTTTTCGGTGGCGGCGGATTTTGCTTTGCGTTTTGCGCGTTTACTTTTGGAGAAGAAGTTCCCTGCAGATGTACATCTCTTGAAAGTGGACGTGCCCTGGGATGCAACGGTGGACACCCCCTGGCAGGTGACCCGTGTGTCGGCGCAGCGCTATTACGAACCTTTTGCCCCCGACCGCAAATCATGGAGCGAGTCGGCCACGATCGGGTATCGTGAAGCAGGCCGGTTTGAGGATGAACCCGAAGACTCAGATGTATATGTTCTGAGAAAGAAGCGCTGGGTTTCCGTTTCCCCGCTCAGTCTCGATCTGACATCGCGTGTGGATTTTGCGGAACTTAATCGGTTGATGAGGAAATAATTAAACAAAAGGACACGATGGTTTTCCATCGTGTCCTTTGCTTTTTGAAAGAACCTCAATTGAAGTGGGGAGTGAACCTTGCCGCCAGTTTTTCCTTGGGCATGAAACCAGTAACGCGTTCCTTGACCTCGCCGCCCTTCATGAACAGCAGGGTGGGAATGCCCATCACGCCATATTGCATCACCAGGTTGGGATTCTCGTCCGCGTCGATCTTCACGACCTTCACTTTGCCATCCCATTCGCCAGCCAGTTGCTTGACAACCGGGTCGAGCATTTTGCACGGCTGACACCAGACCGCGCTAAAATCCACCAGGACAGGCTCGGTGGAATTCAATACTTCGTTTTGGAAGTTTCCTTCATCTACATGTAATAGTTCAGCCATATTTGCCTCCAGGTGGTTGGATGTATTGTATCGCAGATGTCTTACGTTGGAAGATCGTTAATCACAAAGCCTGTCAGGAATGTGAAGATTGATGAATCCCTTTGCGCTTATTGTCGCAAGAATGCGCTCCTCACGTTGACGATGCCTATTTCCCATGTTAGAATGCAGTCCGCTTTACCCCTTCGGGGCGCGTAGCTCAACGGCAGAGCAGCGGCCTTTTAAGCCGTTGGTTGAGAGTTCGAATCTCTCCGCGCTCACAGAATCCTCCACTGGGAGGATTTTTGTTCGTTGGTATCCTGAACGACATATGATGACACAGGGGAGAAAATCTTTAAGCCTATCGCCCACTTCATAATCGAACACACGTGCTATAATCTTTTTTGCCCATGTCGTTCGCACATCTTCACGTTCACACGGAATATTCCATGCTCGACGGCTTCTCGAATATCAAGAAGCTGATCAAGCGCGTCAAGGAACTCGAAATGCCTGCCGTGGCGATCACAGACCACGGCACAATGTTCGGCGTTATTGACTTTTACAAGGCGGCGACCAGTGAAGGCATCAAGCCGATCATCGGTGTGGAAGCCTACATGGCAGCGCGCAATATGGGCGACCGCGACTCCAAACTGGACCGTTCCTCCTATCACCTGCTCCTGCTGGCGGAAAATGAGACGGGATACAGGAATCTGCTCAAGATCTCGTCTGCCGCGCAACTGGACGGTTTCTACTATTATCCCCGCATCGACCATGACTTTTTGGCGGCTCACTCCGAAGGGATCATCTGCACCTCCGGGTGTATGTCCGCGGAGATTCCGCGGGCGTTGTTGAATGACAATCCCGAAGAAGCTGTCAAACGGATGAATTGGTATTACGATGTCTTCGGACCAGACCGCTTCTTCGTCGAACTCCAGCAACATAACATCAAAGAAATCACGGACTTGAACCGCAAGCTCGTGGAAATGGGCGCACGCTATTCGGCAAAATACATCGCCACGAACGATGTCCATTACATCAATCAAGGCGACTCGCGTCTACAGGATATTTTGCTCGCGATTCAGACGAATGCCCTGCTGACCGACCCTGACCGCATGCGCATGACGGATGACTCGTATTATCTGCGCACACCGGCAGAAATGAGCGCGTTGTTTGCGGAAGTGCCCGAAGCGCTGACTAACACGCTTCTGATCGCCGAACGCTGTAACGTGGATTTGGGATTCAAAGGTTATCACCTGCCCGATTTCCCCGTCCCGGAAGGGTTCACGGCTGAAACATATCTACGTCACCTTTGCAATGAAGGGGCGAAGATAAGATACGGGGATCGCGCCACCAGCCAACAGGTCCAGGAAAGAATCGATTATGAGTTGGGTGTCGTCCACAAGATGGGATTCGATGCTTACTTCCTGATCGTGTGGGATCTGTGTCATCACGCCAAGGAAAATGGGATCTGGTACAACGCACGCGGCTCTGCGGCGGGTTCGATCGTTGCCTATGTGTTGGAAATTGCGATGGTCGACCCGTTGCATCACAACCTGCTGTTCGAGCGCTTCCTAAACCCCGGGCGTATCTCGATGCCGGATATCGACCTTGACTTCCGTGATGACCGCCGTGCTGAGATGCTCGAGTATTGCACGCACAAATACGGGAGCGACAAGGTCGCGCAGATCATCACATTCGGCACGATGGGGACAAAAGCCGCCTTGCGCGATGTGGCGCGCGTGATGGACATTCCGTTGCCTGAAGTGGACCGTGTAGCGAAGTTGGTCCCGTTCGTTTCGGGGCGCAACACCACGATGGAAGATGCGCTGGCGATCCCCGAATTCAAACAGATCTATGATGAACAACCGCATTTGCGTGAATTGATCGATACCGCTGCAAAGATGGAAGGCACGGTCCGCAATGCGGGAACGCATGCCGCGGGTGTGGTGATCTCAGACAAGCCGATCGTGGAATACCTGCCGTTGCATCGCCCCACATCGAATTCAGAAGAGACACCCATCAAGACGGTGACGCAGTTCGAAATGGGTATTCTCGATTCGCTCGGCATGTTGAAGGTGGACTTCCTCGGACTCATCACCTTGTCCGTGATGGCGAAAGCCTGCGACATGATCGAGAAGCGGCACGGCATTAAATACGATCTGAACAACATTCCGCTCGATGACCCCAAATCATTTGAGTTGATGGGCAGCGGACAGACTGCAGGCGTCTTCCAGGTGGAAGGCGGCGGCATGACGCGTTACCTCGTGCAGATGAAGCCCAAGACGCTGGATAACATCATCGCCATGGTGGCGTTGTATCGTCCGGGACCGATGGCGTTCATCCCTGATTACATTGCGCGCATGCACGGCGAAGCGGAAGTGGAATATCGCCACCCGAAACTGGAACCGATCTTCAAGGATACCTACGGCATCCCGGTCTATCAGGAACAGTTGATGCGCGCCGCGGTGGAACTTGCGGCATACACACCCACTGAATCAGACGAATTGCGCAAGGCGATCTCGAAGAAGAAAAAGGAAGATATCGAGAAGCATCGCAACAAGTTCGTGAACGGCGCCGTAAAAGAGGGAATGGAAAAGGAGATCGCCGAAGCCATCTATAGCGACTGGGAAGAGTTCGCGCGCTATGGTTTCAATAAATCTCACGCCGCCGATTACGGTGTGATCGCGGTTCAAACGGCATTCCTCAAATCGCATTATCCCGCTGAATATATGGCGGCAACTCTTACGGCATCTGCGGGCGCCACCGAGAAGGTTGCATTGTATGTCGCGGATGCGCGCAGTATGGGTGTTCCTGTGCTGGCGCCTGAGATCAACGCCTCACATTGGGACTTTGCGATCGAAGATATCGCTCCTTCGACACTCCCTTCGGTCGCAGGGCAGGTTCAACCCAGTATCCGTTTCGGATTTGGCGCGGTGAAGAATGTCGGTGAAGCCGCGGTCGGACTCATCATCAAGGAACGCGAAGCGAACGGCAAATTCAGGGACCTCAACGACTTTGCGCGCCGCGTCGACCTGCGTGCCGTTGGTAAGCGCGCCCTCGAGTGCATCATCAAGGTCGGCGCGATGGATACCTTTGGCAATCGTTCTGCCTTGCTGGCATCGCTCGATCGCGTGGTGTCCATCAGCAACAATCATTTCCGCGCGGCGGAGGCGGGGCAGATGTCCCTCTTCGGCGAAGCCACCGGCGTGATCGAAGAGATCACACTTCCCGAAGTCAACAACGTGGATAAGCGCGAGATGCTCAACTGGGAACGTGAACTCATTGGTCTTTACATTTCCGATCATCCGCTCACACCGTATCAGGAAACGTTCCGGCAGATCGTCAGTTATTTCTCGGGTCAACTCAACGAAGCCCAACACGAAGAGAAAGTGCGTGTGGCGGGACTTGTCACCAGCGTCCGCCCGTATATGACCAAGACCAACAAACCGATGGGCTTCGTCACGCTTGAAGATATTCAGGGCAATATCGATCTCGTGCTCTTCCCGCGTACATGGGAGAAGACGCGCGAGATCCTCACGGTCGGTCAGATCGTGATCGTCGAAGGCAAGGTGGATACGAACAGCACGCCGCCGAAAGTGTTGGTGGATACCGTGCGGACCGAGATCAAGATCCTCGAACCACTGAAGGACTCTGCGCCTCATACGAAGCCGATGCCTGATTCCGATGTGGAGGCTTTTTCCCAGCCCAAACCGGACAGCCACGTCAAAGACCTCAAGATCCAATCCACGCAACCCAAATCGAGTTCCGTTCCACCCAAGCCTGATCCCCTTCAACAGGTGATTCAACCACCCAGGCAAAACGGACCGTTGAAGAAGAACATTCCCACCAAGCCAAGCGTCCCGCCGCCGGTTCGTCAGGTGGCTGAAGAACCAGCTACACCTTACACGATAGACTCTGACCTCGATGGGATGCCGCCTCCGCCTGATAATTTCCCCGATGACTGGGACACGCAATGGCAACCGTCCTTCGAGGAAGCAGTGATCGCATCGAAGCCTGAACCGAAGTTCAAGAAAAGCGAAGAGATCACGCCGCCGCGCATCCAATTGGAAGCGGTTCCGGTGGAGACAGCTGACGATATAAGGGAGCACTCTGAAGAGTATCTGCGACATGACGAGACGACGCGTGAAGCGTTGGTCACATCCATCTATATCCCGCTGGCGAAGGAAGAGGACAAGACCCATCCGCCGCAACAGATCACGGTCATCCTGCGCTCGACTGGTGACAGGGACCGCGACAAACGCCGCATCAAAACCATCTACGGCACGCTGATCTCGTTCCACGGACGGGACCGGTTTAGTTTTCAGGTGTTCGAGAACGGCTCCGGTTACCTGATCGACTTCCCCAACGACACCACGCGCCTTTGCCCTGAAATGCTCGAACGACTGAAAAAGTTGATGGGCGAGGAAAGCTGGCGCGTGGAGGAGATCACGTTCCAGTAGGGACGACCCTTGCGGTCGTCCTTATTTTTTAGATTCGATTAAGAGTTCTTGACTAGTCTTATCGAGGCTCGTATAATCCCAACCATTCAGGAGTAGTACGCAATCGCCTCTCTGACAGAAAAGAAGGTCACTGGCTGAAAGCCTTCACAGAAAAAGATTGCTGAAGTCGCCTGATACATTTGCCGAAGAAAATTAGCGAAAAGCCATCGCAGACCGCTAATAAAGTAGACCGGCACGGGATTGCCCGTTACAGCAAAGGCTGATGGTTGTCAGCTACAGAGTGCGCTCTTATCCTGACGGATAAAACGGCGAATTGAGGTGGTACCGCGACACGCTTGTCGTCCTCATGTTGGACGAGGCGTGTTTTTGTTTAAGTATGCACGTAGACAAGTAGACAGGTATACAAGTACTGAAGGAACGTGTTTACGTAAATCCGTGTGTACTTGTCTACCATGAGGAACCCGAATGAACACGAAGCAAGTTATCCAATCACAATATCTGGCGGCATTGGAGATGCTCAAGCAGGTCATTGTTCAATGCCCGGAGGCGGTATGGGACGCCCCGGGCGACAAATTCAAATTCTGGAGCAAGTCCTATCATGTGCTGTTCTACGTACATTTGTATTTGCAGGACGCCGAGAAGGATTTTATTCCCTGGGAAAAGCACCATGACCCAGATGGCGATGTGCCGTTCACAAAAGAGGAAGTGCTGGAATATCTGACTTTTGTCGAGAAACAGGTTGCGGAGCGTGTCCCACTGATCGATCTGGAAGCAGAGTCAGGCTTCCACTGGTACCCGGTCAATAAACTGGAATTGCAGTTCATCAACATCAGGCATATTCAACAACACGCTGGTGAGTTATATGAAACCCTCGGCACTCGTGAAAATATAGAACTTGGCTGGATCGGTTTCAGCAAAACCATGAAGGAGCAGGAATGACCAAACAGGAATTACCGAAAGCATATGATTTCAAATCCACCGAGCCGCGCATTTATGCGATGTGGGAGGCGGGTGGTTACTTCAAGCCGCACAATGACCCGAACAAACCGGACTTCGACCCGACGGTCAAGCCGTTCGTGATCGCCATCCCGCCGCCGAATGTGACGGGTGAACTGCATCTCGGTCATGCCGCGCGCGTCTCCACCGAAGACCTGATGATCCGTTATCACCGCATGAAGGGTTACTCCACTTTATGGGTTCCCGGTACCGACCATGCCGGCATTGCTACACAACTCATGGTGGAACGCGACATCCTTCGGACAGAAGAAGTGACCCGCGAAGAAATGGGACGCGAGAAATTTCTCAAACGCACCTGGGAATGGAAGCATAAATACGGAGGTGTAATCACCACCCAGATTCGCCGCCTCGGTGCCTCCTGCGACTGGGACCGCGAACGCTTCACCCTGGACGATGGGCTGAGTCGGGCAGTCCGAGAGGCGTTTGTCCACCTCTACGAAAAGGGACTCATCTATCGCGGACCCCGTTTGATCAACTGGTCACCGGGTCTAAAGACCGCCGTCTCTGATCTCGAAGTGGAATATGAGGAAGAAGAAGCACGGCTGTATTACTTCAAATATCGGCTCGCGGAGTCGACGTCTCAGACGTCGGAGTCCGAGTTTATCCCTGTGGCAACAATCCGTCCGGAGACGATCCTTGGCGATACGGCGGTGGCAGTGCATCCCGAAGATGAACGCTACAAGAAGTTCATCGGCAAGACATGCATTGTGCCGATCCTTGGGCGCGAGATCCCCGTGATCGCGGATGAGTACGTGAGCATGGAGTTCGGCACCGGCGCGTTGAAGATCACACCCGGCCACGACCCGAATGACTACGCCATCGCGCATCGCCACAACCTGCCCATCATCTCCATGCTCGATAAGGAAGCGAAGGTCAACGAAAACGGAGGGAAGTATCAGGGTCAGGATCGATTCGACGCGCGTAAAAATCTCTGGGCTGATATGAAGACAGCCGGTCTCGTCATCAAGGAAGAACCGTATCGCACCACCATCCCAAGATCGCAGCGCGGCGGAGAGATCGTCGAGCCGATGATCTCCGAGCAATGGTTCGTGACCATCGAGCCGCTGGCGAAAGCCGCCCTCGACGCCGTGAAGGATGGTCGCATCAAGATCGTGCCCGAACGTTTCGAGAAGACCTATTACAACTGGATGGACGCTTCGCGCATCAAGGATTGGTGCATCAGCCGCCAGTTGTGGTGGGGACATCGCATCCCGGTGTGGTATTGCCCCGATGGACACATGACCGTGACGCGCGAAGACCCGACCGAATGCGGCACCTGCGGCTCCAAGGATATTCATCAGGATGAAGATGTGCTCGACACATGGTTCTCATCCGGCTTGTGGCCCTTCTCCACGCTGGGCTGGCCCGATGAAACGCCCGATTATAAATATTTCTACCCCACTTCCTACATGGAAACCGCGTATGACATTTTGTTCTTCTGGGTGGCGCGCATGATCATGAGCGGACTCGAATACACCGGGAAAATCCCCTTTGATACCGTCTACCTAAGTGGCCTTATCCGCGATGAGCATGGGCAGAAAATGTCCAAAACCAAAGGCAACGTGATTGACCCACTCACTGTCATGGATGAGTATGGAACGGATGCGCTTCGCTTCACGCTGTTGGTGGGTTCCACGCCCGGGAACGACACCAATGTCGGCTTGAAGAAAGTGGAAGCCAATCGCAACTTCGCCAACAAATTATGGAACGTGGGACGCTTCTTGATCACAGCGATCAGTTCCCTCACCCCAACCCCTCTCCCTCAGGGAGAGGGGCGAGGGAGTGAGGGAGAATACTCTCTGGCTGACTCTTGGATCTGGGCAAAGCTACAACAACTCATCCGAGACGTGGAGCGACAGTTCCAGAACTTCCAATATGGGCAGGCTGGTCAGCAGATCTATGACTTTATCTGGTCAGACTTCGCCGATTGGTACGTGGAGATCGCCAAGCTGGAACTCGCAGAAGGTGGTCCACGCGCTGCTCGTGCTGCAGATACCCTGGCACGCGTGTTCGATATTTCGCTGCGTTTGCTGCATCCCTTTACGCCGTTCGTGACCGAAGAGATCTGGGGTCACCTGCGTAGTGCTTTGCGTGAAACGTCATTGAAAGATATTTGCAGTGACTGGCCCAATGCTTTGATCGTGGCAAAGTGGCCCGAGATTCGCGAACCCGAAGGTTGGGAAGCGGACAAGACCGCGGACTTCGGGTTGATCCAGGAGATCGTGCGCGCGATCCGCAACCTGCGCGCGGAGAAGAACGTGGCTCCGAGCAAAAAGATCGCCGCACAGATTGCCGCAGGCGCAAAAACTGATTTACTCAAAGAGCAATCTCAAGTCATCGCATCCTTGTCCGGGCTCGACCATTCACTATTTACGATCCACTCGTCACTGCCTGATAAGCCCGCTGACTCCGCCGCGCTCGTGATCGGCTCCGTGGAAATCTACCTTCCGCTCGCCGGCATGGTTGACCTTGCCGAAGAGAAGACGCGTCTCGAAAAGGAACTCAAGGAAGCCGAGTCCCACATCGAAAGACTCGAAAAACTCCTCTCCAGCGACTTCGCCAACAAAGCCCCCGCCGCGTTGGTTCAAAAGGAACGCGAAAAACTGGAAGGATATAAAGATACTGCACAGAAGATCAAAGCGCAGTTGAAGTAGGGAATGAAACAAAGAACTCCGAGTTTTCCAAAAACTCGGAGTTCTGCTTTCAAATGCACGCTATAAGCGTGACCTACTGCTTTTTCTAAGGTGTCCACATTGCTTGCCAGGTATTCTCCAACAAGATAGAGAGTTCCCAGATCGTGACTTTCACCTGTCCGGTTGGAAATGCATCACGGCAGAGTTGTGTGTACTGCAGGGATGAACTGGATGGATGGTACGACGGCAACTTCATTGTCATTCCGCACATCGGCGACTCGGACATGATATCCATCTCTGCACTCATCTTGACGGATGGGTCGGATTCCACCGTGAACTGATATCCATATTCATAGCCCTGAGAACCATCGATAAAATCGGGCGTCTTCACATCGTCCCAGATGATCGCTTTGGCAGATGTTATCTTCAACGGGTAGCCTGCGATCTCGAATTCGCTGTTCACAGTCCAGGTCTGTCCATGTTGTGGATTCGTCCCTGCATCGAACGTGAAGGACATTTCTTCGGGTGTTGCCTGTCTCGGCTCCACATACATCGGAGCATAGTACACTACCGCATTTTCAACCACCACGGTCAGGGGTCCATCCGCTGGTTTGGAAGCCGATGTATATTGGAATAGGCTTCCGACACGGTGTTGGAACGGTTGCAGGACAAAGTTGCCGATCAATTGGATCTTCTGTCCCTGTGAGTCGATCACATGTGCACTGACAGGCATGATGGATATCAGGGACGGGTCTCTGTTTTCCATGTCCATGCTGAAGTAGAAGATGGTTGCTGAGTCCATAGGTGCCAGCTTTTCAAGAGTCATCTTCACCACCGGAGCAGGGATGGCAGACATTTCGGCAACAGGTGAAGCCGCGGGTTCTTCAGTGGGTTGCGTCTCCGTGGGCTGTTCCACTTCGATAACGGGAGCACCCACCACGGTCCCGGCGGGGACCGAGATCAACTTGAACGGCACTTCCCAATTCTCGGGCACATCACCCAGTTTAGTGAATGGGATACATTTCAGTACCATCGTCAACTCGCTGACACCTGCCGGGACCTGCACTGCATACACAGGCTTCATGGCATATCGGTTCTCGAATTGAAACTCACCGGCATAATCGCGCCTGACAATGGTTCCATCAGGCAGGCGCAGGTCGGCATCCGCATCAGACCAAAAATTATTGTCGGGATGATACGAGCCGCACATTTCCGGCTGGTTGCTGTAATTCTCTTCAACACCATCCACTTCGTATGCTAATTCCACGCGATCTTCATAGACGAACGCACTGGTGATCGTTATTGTTATACCCTCGCGCATTACGGAAACAGGTTTCTCCAGCATCCGCAGATTACCGGTATTTTCCACCAATCCAACTTCGGGCACATAACCAAATATTCTTCCAAGCGCCGCGGCAACGCCAGGAACGCTTACCGCCAAAACCGCCAGCACCATTACAAAGGCAACCGACCAGGCGGGTTTAAACATTAACCGAGACTTCATTTTTACTGGACCTCTCACCAGTTCATTGCGTAATGTATTGACAAACTCAGGGTTCGCGTTCGGCACATCCACCGCCTTGCGGACCTTCTCTTCGAATTCGGGGGAAGGATTCAAATCGTTCATACTCACTCCAGCTCGCTCTTCAGCCGTGCCAGCAAACGATACACGGATTTTTTCACAGCGTCCTCGCGCCTGCCCAGCAGGTCGGCAATTTCCACAAAGGACAGGTCAGCCACATACCGCAGGCGGATCAACTCCTGCTCATCCTCGTCTAAATGATCGATGATGGACCTGATCCGACTCAACTCTTCAGCCCGGATCAACGTGCCCAGCGCGTCCTCCCTCTCAAGGATCTCTCCCACCGCTTCCAACCCGACCTCGCGCCGGCTCCGGCGGAAATGATCGTTCATCTTGCTGCGGGCGATCCTGAACAACCACGCCGAAAACTGACCTCGTTCCCGGTAACGCCTCAGCGACTCATACGCCGACATGAACGTTTGCGAAGTAATATCCTCTGCTTCATGGGCGCTGCCCACGCGGCTATAGACGTAACGATAGATGGGCTGTACATATCTGTCGTACAACCTTCCAAACGCGACAGGGTCGTCCAGCGCGGCAGTCACTAAAGCGGGGATGTCGTCTTGTGCCATCGTCTGCATTTTCCGATCTACACCAAATACTATCATGCAGTTCCTTTCCTCATGAGAATTAATAAGTGAATGCATTCCATCTGTATAACGGTGGAAAAGCCAAAAAGGGACAAACTCACCCCCAAAAGGAACGCGGAAACAAGTGGGTTATTTTGCTATAATCAATTCATTCTGCATTAAGGAGGAAAACAATGACCACTTTCGAGATCCTACGATCCCTCCAAACGGAGGTGGGGACGCGCCGTGCTGGCACGGATGGGGAACGCCGCGCACAGGATTGGCTTCGAGTCAAATGCGAACAACTCGGCCTGCCCGTGGAGATGGATGAGTTCACCTTCATCGGCAGTGAAAAGTATCGTCCGCTGATGACGCTGGTGATGTTCCTGATGATGGCGGTCGCGGTCGGATTTTTCATCGCGGGTCAGCCGCTCACCGGAATGGGTATCTTCCTCGTATATTTCCTCATCATGAACTTCCGCAGGAAACTCGAACTACGGCTGGCAACCACGCGCAGTGAAAACGTCATTGCGGGGTTGAAACGTCCCATCTCTGAGTTTGTAGCGGATGATAAGAAAGGCACTGCGGTGCTCGTCTGCGCGCATTACGATACGCCGCGCAACTTCCCGGCATGGTTCCCAAAGGTGCGCGATGCGTTCCGGGTGTTGAGTCCGCTTTCATCGCTGGGTGTACTTTTATTCGGAGTTTTTATCGCGTTGAATATTATCGGCAGGTTGATGCCCCCATTTGGTTTTCTTGTCCCCGTTTCTTCCTGGTTGGGTTGGCTCGCTTTGCTGTTCATCCTGCCACTTTTTATTGGTATGCCTTTCTTCAGCATTTATAATCTGGTCAGCCAAAAGACCGACAGCCCTGGCACGGACGATAACGGCTCGGGCACTTCAGTCGTGATGGACCTGGCGCAGCGCTTCCAGCAAAAGCCGGTCGATAACATCGAAGTCTTCTTTGCGTGGTGGGGCGCGGAGGAGTTGGGTTTGTTCGGTTCACGTCAGTTCGTGCGCCGCTTTCACAACAAACTCAACAAGGAAAATTTCCATATCCTCAACATTGACTGTGTGGGAGTGGGGGAATATCTCACCGTCCATGCCGGGCAGGGAGTTTGGAAACGCCGCTCCACCGACCCGGAAACTGTCGCGCGAATCGAGAAGCTCGCCGCCAGCCTTGGCATCAAGACCATCCGTTCGTGGGAATCTCCGATCTCCGGCGGTTCCTCCGATCACGCCGAATGGGTGGACCGCGGCTATCGTCATGCCACGTCGCTCATCCGCGAGGGCTACCGTCCGCTTTCGTTGCCGGCGCGTATTTACGCGTGGATCATGCGGATTCCCTATGCCAATCAGCTTGAGTTGAACCACATCCATTCCCCGGCGGATACGCTTGACGGCATTAAACCAGATATCCTGCACGGAACGGCTGATTTAGCGGAATCATATATTCGTGAGATCGACGCGGGCGTCAAAGCAGGGTAACTTTTCCTGGGAGTTCATTCTTCATCATGCGTGTCAATGTGTCCCGGCTTTTCCTTGCCCAATTCCAATGACCGTTGATATGCCGCCCAGACGGCGCGCGAGATCGCGGTGCGGAATCCCGCCTTCTCGAGATAATACAACGCCTCAGCGGATGTCCCGCCCGGGGATGTCACTTGATTACGCAATGTGGCAGGATGGCGCCCCGCCGCTTCATAGAAAGATGCGGAGCCTTTGATCGTTTGCAGGACCAGTTGCTCGGCGATGCGGCGCGGGAATCCCATATGCACACCCGCGTCGATCAGGGCTTCGGTGAAGAGGAACACGTAGGCGGGACCAGATCCGGAAAGAGCCGTTGCCATATCCAGATAACTTTCGTCTTCGACAAAGACTTCCTCACCGAGCGCGCCGAGGATCCCGCGCGCCGTTTCCTGTTGTTCTTCCGACACTTCTTTTGATAAGTCCAAACCGTGATGCCTTCGCCGATCTGACCCGGCGTATTTGGCATGGACCGCACGACTGCCTTGTGTTTCAGACCTGCGCTGATCTTCTTGATATTCGCCCCGGCGATAATGGACAAGACCAACGCGTCTGGACGAATGCTTTTGAGCCCTTTCATCACTTCGCTGAGACGTTGCGGCTTGACTGATAGCACGACCACATCAGCGTGCGAAACAGCAGATGAATTATCCGTTGTGGATTTGATCCCATATTTCTTGCTCAATTCATTCCCGCGTTCCCCGCGTGGACCTGCCGCGGTGATGTTTTCCGGCTTTGCCAGTTTCATGCGTAACAAGCCCGCGATCATGGCTTCTGCCATCACGCCAGGACCGATGAATACGATTTTATTTTTGAGCATGGGTTCCTCCAATGTTCTATGTTATGTCACCCTGAGCGTAGCGAAGGGTCTCTCGCATTATCGCGGAGACTCTCACCTGCACTTGCATGATTTGCTTAGCAAATCATGCAAGTGTCAGTCGCAGCGATCGCTCCCTCACATCGTCCCGACACTTGCACCAAGCACAAGTACGGTGTGTCCTTCGGGAGAGTGACATGATGGTAATTATAAACAAATGAGCGGACGAAATGTCCGCTCATTGATACTTCTACTGACAACTGGCTGTCGAACTACGAATAAGCCATCTGTTCGACTTCAACACGCTGTTTCTTCAACTGCTTCTTTGCCATTCTCGAGGCAAGCATGTTGACTTGTCTCTTCTGGGCGGAGCGGACGATCAACTTCAGGAATTTCTGGTGATTGTACGCCGGGTCATTGATCAAAGAGAAATCGGCTGAGCCCGGTTCATCCGGCGCGTAGAAGATGCCACAGTTCGGGTTGATCTCGAGCATGTGGATCGTGCCATCGGCAGACATGCGATAATCACAGCGGGCGTAGCCGTTCCCGTCCATGGCTTTGAACAGGCGGGTGGTCTGCTCGCGCAGGGTCTTCTCGATGCGCCTGTCATTCACCGGCGCAACCGACATCTTCTCGTACTCGACCCACTTCATGTCGTAATGCTTGAACGATTCACCGTTGGGGAAGATGAATTCGACCGGTTTGAAGGTGACGGGGTTGTTTTCGTCATCCGGATTTTCCGCGATGAGACAGGTGAACTCACGTCCTTCGATGAACTCTTCAAGGAGCGCACGACCGAATAACTCGATCTCGCGTCCCACCTGGACTTTGAGCTGCTCCACGTTCTCGCAGCGCGAGTCGCGTGTGATGCCGACACTGGCGTAACCATGAGGCGGCTTGACGAGCACCGGGAAGCGCAAACGCTTTGCGACGCGTTCCACATCCTCCACACGATCGACCATCACCCAATTCGGTGTGGGGACATTGGCTTTCTTCGCATACGACTTCATTTCCTGGCGGGAGGGATCGAAGAATTTTGAATTGGCACCGGTAAATGCTGCGCCCATTTTTTCGAGGAGTTGCACAAGTCCGATCCCTGAAAGCGCGTCGTCGGGTGTGCCGTCGCAAAGATTGAAGAATACATCCACACCTTCATTCATCAATTCGCGAATTTGTTTTTCAACGTTCCTTGGATTCACCGGATGGTGTTTCCATTTGAGTCCGTTCATGTGCGGTGATGGATCGTATGGCTTGTCGTTCGGGTCGTCCGGCGTACTTGATAAAACACAGAGATACATGTCGAGTCCTTTTCTTTCGTTTCAATCAATCAAGATGGATATGTGTTGTTGTTGCTTTATCTTGATTGCGTTGCATGTTCATCATACATCATGTTGTTGATTCTTTTTTTTGATTCAATGATTTTGTTTATTGAATCATGTAATGATGATATACAACTATATAGATTGTATCTATTATTCAATTTATGTAAAGGTTTTTTGATGATGATTAACTTAAAATTTTTGCAAATTAATTAATCAAGAATTTATAAATCGATTCATTGAATCGATGATGGATCATGATGTAATAACATGAATAATGATCGTGATCGATAAATAATAAATTTGATGTATGTTATTTATGCGCGTGATTGTTTGATAAATGATCGTTTGTGTTGTGAGATTTGGGAAGTCGTCTTTGTCGAATTGTATGATTGGGTTTGAAGAGCGATTTGTTTTATGAAAGATGAAATGCCCAGTATGGTATCCGCCTCTGAGGTGATTAGCAAAAAACAGGACAAGCGGTACAATTAATTCAAGAGGACAACATGACACTTCATTCCGAGATCTTCGAACAACCCGAACGACTTGCTTCATTGCTTGAGAACCAGAAACAAACCGTACTTGAGATCGCAAAGGCCATTCAATCGCGCAATGTGGAATATGCTTTTCTTGCAGCGCGCGGTACATCCGATAATGCCGGACGGTATGCGAATTATCTTTGGGGCGCGCACAACCAGCTTCCGCTCGCTCTGGCAACTCCCTCCCTGTTCACGTATTATCAGCGACCGCCGCGTTTGCAGAATGCGCTTGTGGTGGGTGTATCCCAGTCGGGGCAATCACCGGATATCGTCAGCGTGCTGGAAGAGGGACGCAAACAGAACTGTCTCACGCTTGCCATCACGAACATTCCTGATTCCCCGCTTGCCAAAGCCGCCGATTTTGTCCTCGATGTGCAGGCAGGCCCCGAGGTGGCGGTCGCCGCGACCAAGACCTACACGACCGAACTCATGGCGATCGCCATGCTCTCTGTAGCACTCAGTAATTCAGATGAACGATGGACTGAACTCGCCTCCGTTCCCCGCTGGGCGGAACTTTCCCTCGCGCTCGATGAGACCATCAAACAAATGACGCAACGCTATCGCTATATGAACCAGTGTGTTGTGCTCGGGCGCGGTTTTAATTATGCAACTGCATTCGAATGGGCGCTCAAACTCAAAGAGTTAACCTACATCATTGCCGAGCCATATTCATCGGCTGACTTCCAGCATGGCCCCATCGCGATGGTCGAAGGCGGATTCCCTGTCATGGCAGTTGCGCCCAAAGGCAAAGTGCATGATTCAATGAAGGAGATGTTGACCCGCCTCCGCAACCAAAAGAACGCGGAGCTTGTTGTCATTTCAGATGACAAGGATACCCTCGCGCTTGCCCAATCGCCGATCAAACTCCCGCCTCAAATGCCCGAATGGCTGACACCGTTGGTGGGCATCATCCCCGCTCAATTGTTTGCCTGTCATCTCACGGAGGTCAAAGGCTACGATACCGAAACCCCGCGTAATATTACCAAGGTGACTGAAACCCATTAACCCGTCATTGCGAGGGCGAAGCCCGAAGCAATCGTGCGACGAATTACATATGGGCTACCGCTAATAAGATTGCTTCGTCGCCCTCGCAACACCGCATGATTTGCCAAGCAAATCACGGTGGGTGCAGGTGTGACGAGAAATTACTTCTTCATCTTCAATCTCAACGTTACGATCTGATACGGTCTCACATTTAGGATGACCTGATTCGACTCAACCTGCAATTGAGATTGATCCTCTTCGAGCAGATTTGTCTCCCACGCGCACTCGACCTCGCCTCCCACCTGGACCCTGACCTGTCCCCGTTTCCTCTGGCTTTCATATAAGCGGACGATGAGTCCATCACCGTCTTCGGCTTGCTTGACTGTTTCAATAATCACGTTGCTTGAGTCGCAAGAGACAAGTGAAGAGTGAAAAGTGACGTTCAACGTTCGACCTTTGACCTTTGACTCATAAACAATAATCGGGTCATTGAGTAAATATGCTTCGCGCTGAGTCTCCTCATTCCAATTTCCAATATGTGGATAGAGACTGTATTTGAATTGATGTTCGCCAAAATCCGCCATTGGGTCGGGCATGGTGGGCGAGCGGAGCAGGGTGATGCGCATCACATTGTTGAGGATGTCGTGTCCGTATTTGCAATCGTTGAGCAGACTCACGCCATAATCACCCTCGGACAGGTCCACCCATTTTTGAGCGCAGCTCTCGAAGCGAGCCCAGTCCCAACTGGTGTTGCGATGGGTGGGACGAGTCACATTGCCCCATTGGATTTCATACGTTGCTTGCAGGGCGAGAATATCCACCGGAAAAGCGACCTTGAGCATCGTGTGGCGTTCCGTCCAATTAATGGAAGTGTCAAAGTCCAGCCGCGGGGAGTTGTGATTAAGTGAAACCCTTTGCGTATATTCACTGTTCTGAATCTTGCGCTTGATCTCAATTGTCTGCCTTAATTCGCCAAATTCAATGGTTTTGATAGATTCCGCAGGCTCTGCCAGCCACATCTTGTCATCATAGAAGATATCCACATCCCAGGCATCCCAGGATTTCGGACGGTCTTCGAAGGCTTGGAATTGGTTGGCGATGCTGTTTGGAGCGAGAACTTCGCGCTTGGCTTTCTTGTCGAAGATTCTTGTGATGTCGCCATTGGAGTTGAATTCGACAAGGAGAAAATCGTTTTCGAGTGACGGGTGTCGGGTAACGTTTGACGTATGACCTTCAACCTTCGACGCCTTCTTCAACGCGATGACACTGTAGGGTTGTAATTTACCTGCATCCACCCACAGACCAGACTCCGTTGGTTGAACGGGAACAGTATCCCCGTCGCGCGTGAAGCGCTGCAATGAGTCGCCGGGGACGAAGACCAGGCCTCGTTGCGTAAACGAAGTCGGGTTGACGAGGATCAAGTCCCCATCCAATTTTTGAGTGAGAGCTTGCAAAGCTTCATCACGGAGTTGAGTAACGTTCGTGGTGAGTTCATCATATTGCGCCTGCGACTCTTCATAAACGGGACCGATGCTCGAGCCGGGGATGATGTCGTGGAATTGGTTGAGGCAGATGGTGCGCCAGGCGGTTTGAAATTCAGTAATTGGATATTGGTAATTACTGATTAGTGTTGCATAGGCGGCGATGAACTCAGCATCATGGAGGAGGAATTCGCTTTTGCGATTGGCACGTTTGTTGCGGGCTTGCGACGTGTAGGTGCCGCGATGATATTCGAGATACAACTCGCCGTTCCACACGGGCATCATTTTTGAATCGGTGAGCGGCTCAATGGACTCGAAGAATTGCTTGACGCTTGATTGTTTGACCTGTGGCAGCGTGGGGAAGTTCTTCATCACTTCGATGTTCTCCAGCATCTCGCGCGTGGGACCGCCACCGCCATCGCCGAAGCCGTATGCCATAAGCAGGTCTTTATGCAATTCCTTCTGCTGGAAGTTTTGCCATGTGCCGAGTGTCTCCTTCGCGTTTGCCATGGAGTTATAGGTGCTGGCAAATTCACTGCCGAATTCCTTGACCGTGCTAAAGTGTGTGAGGATCTGTGTGCCGTCGATGCCCTGCCACATGAAAGTGTCATAAGGCAGGCGGTTGTATTGACTCCAACCGATCTTGATGGTCATGAAATATTTGAGACCTGCCTGTTGGATGAGTTGCGGAAGTGCCCATGCATAACCGAAGACATCGGGCAACCACAAGACAGGACTCTCTGCATCCTTGCCGAAGTGTTCACGGAAGAATGTGCGCCCAAGAAGGAATTGCCGTGCAAGAGACTCCGCACCGCTGAGATTGCAATCGGCTTCGACCCACATACCGCCCATCGGTTCCCAGCGTCCCTCATTTATTTTTTGTTTGATGGATTCAAATAAGGCAGGCTGATCTTCTTTTATATATTGATATAGCTGTGGTTGTGATTGCGAGAAGTGATAATCTGGAAATTGTTCCATCAGGCGAATCACATTATGGAAGGTGCGTTCGGATTTTCTTCTGGTTTGACCAAGTGTCCACAGCCAGGCGACGTCAATGTGCGCGTGACCCGTGGCATGGATGACCACATCCAGCGGCGTGCCTGCCTTTTCAATACCTGCTTTCAATGTTTGCGTTGCAGCTTCAACGCTGACATAAAATCTACCATCCCCAATCGGGTCGCGGGTGTCGAGTGTATTGAAGGCGTCATTGAGCGCGTTGAAGAGATGATGTTTGGCAGGATTGTTGCTATCGAGATCGTTGGCAGTCTCGAGCGCGATGCGTGAAAGTACAATAAAGTCGCGTGTGCATTGATGGATCTGTACAAGCGCACAGGGCTTCATGTACAGTTTGGTGAAGGCATCGCCATTAGCGAATCCGCCGAGACCTGTCCAGCCATGAAGCGCGAGCGTATGTTCTTTACCATCGAGCCACTCAGGCTTGAGCAGGAATTCCTGATGATGACGATCACATGTGGCGTATGGTTCACCATCGATGTAAGCGAGACATTCAGGATGTGAAAAATCTCCTGCATCACCGAGCGGAAGATATAACGCGATGGGTTGTGCTGCATCCATGTATTCGGGAAGCGTGAACGTTGTCCGCAAGATGAAGTCCTGCATCCATGAGCCCCAATATTCGTTGGAGTCGATCTCCTTCCATTGCGAGTCATCTACATTCACCTCAATAGGTGGATGTGTCGTTGGGTTTGCCAATTCTTTATATAGGAACGAAGGCAATGCTTTACGCTTGATGTAAACCAGCGATGAGATGAGTTCGAGTCGTTGTTTGATCTTTTCGGGTGTCCAGCGTTGACGATGATACATGGCGTTTATTTCACTCTCTTTGACATGATGATATCGGGCTTGCCTCTTCCATTGGCATCAGGGACGACGCCTGTGATGACATATCCCAGCTTTTGATAGAACTCGAAGGGATGTCCCTTCAAGTTGCGGATGTTCTTGATCTTGTCCCAAAGGTTCTCATACAGATCTACATCTGATAACGAAGTCATATTGTCTTCATCGTCTGAACCGAGCGTGATAGTGAGTCCGCGGCGTTGACGGACCTGTTCTTCGAAGTCCTCGACTAACGCACTGCCTATTCCTTTTCCCCGCATGTTTGGTTGCACTGCCAGCGGATGCAATTCCCAGACGTTGCCGTCATAGCCCGGAATGCCGCCAATGATGCCGAGTAGATTTTCCTGTTCGTCGAGCGCGATTCTACAAATGCGCTCAGCCTCAAGCATTTCATGAACTTCCTTCGTCGCTTCGTCTGGTGTGGGCCATGCATGGGGCCAGTGCTCGCGGAAGGCATCCACAAGGAGTTGAGCGGCCTGGTCGATGAGGTATTCATGATCTGGTTGAAGGGAAACAATTTTCATTCTCAACAAACATCCTCTGAAAGGATCAGAACCACA
>Ga0210377_10000846_pt1 | contig 28960 bp, 29 predicted proteins | sample PLM4_65_b1redo_FD_155480 | JGI IMG/M metagenome (GOLD analysis project Ga0210377, IMG submission 155480) | Groundwater sediment microbial communities from an aquifer in East River, Colorado, USA - PLM4_65_b1 redo | ecosystem: Environmental > Terrestrial > Soil > Riparian zone | place: USA: East...
TGTTCCCCAGGACCCAGACGCCGCTCGTGTAGACGAACCGGCGCAGCCCGTCGGACCCGGCCACGGCGTCGAGCAGGAACGCGACGAGCCGCCGGTCGATCGCTCCCATTTCGGGGGACGGTTCCGCCGCCGCGTGGATGACGGCGTCCGCCTTCTTCACGAACGGCGCCAATCCCTCGGGTTCCGCGATGTCCCCCTTGACTGCCTTGGCCCCGAACCGCTCGATCAGGCCCGACGTGTCGAGACGGCGCGTGAGCGCCGAGACGTCGTGCCCCGCGCGGCAGAGCGCCGCGACGACTGCGTTGCCGATGTATCCCGTGCCGCCCGTGACGAAGACCTTCATGGAGGACCTCCCTGAGCCTGTCCATGAATGGCCATCTGCTGTGTTGTCAGTCGGTCTTGCGTGCTCACGTACGACTCAGTACGCTCCGCGCGCAAGCCCTCCTTCCGCCTTGCATCTGGCCATCCCTGAACAGGCTCCAACACCCCAATACTCGGACACACTCCCAGAATGTGCACCGATCCGATCGCCTAACGATACGGAAACCGCGGCGACATTTCAACACGGGTGGCCTCGATGGGTGGTGCGCGGCGGGTGCGTCAGGAGCCGTTCGTCGGCTGAACCACGAAGGGAAGAGCATCGAGCGAAGTGGCGCGGCACTCGACCATGACGTAGGTGTAACGGTGATCCGACCATTGGAGGACGTGACGGCCCTCGACATCGGAGGAGTGAAACAGCACGTTCTTGAAGGTCCGAACGTTGGCGCCGGGGAAGAGAACCTCGCGCGAGGCGGCCACGAGCAGCGAGGCGTGGTCGCCTGCGATCAGGTACGCCAGGACGGCCGCCGGGTTGCGGCCCGAGACGACGTCGGCGCCGACCAATCGGACGTCGGTCGCACGCTGGGCGGGGACGTGGATGGGGTAGGGGAGCCGCTCCTCCAGCCAGCGCGTGACCGCCCGGATGTCGGGGTTCTTGATCTGCAACCGCGTGGCGTCCTTCATGTATCGCTGGTGCGCGGCGACGGCGACCTTGACCAGATCGGGCACCTCCTGATGTGGGATGGCGAAGAACAGCGCCAGCGCGGCGACGGCCGCGGCCATGCCTGGCGACGCGATGCCCCGCCAGCGACGCCGGGCCCCGAGGAGCCGCTCCGTCTCCCGGGACAGCGCGTCCAACACGTCCTGTCGCACGCTCTCCGGCGCGGGGGGCGGGGTGGCGACGGGCCGGACGAAATTCTGAAACGCCTGTTCGGCGAGCAGGACCTCGCGGCAGGGCGCGCACTCCTGAAGATGGGCTTGGACGCGGAGCGATTCCTTGACGTCCAGCTCTCCGTCGAGGTGGGGGTGGATCAGGGTCCTGATTGTCGAGCAGTCGTACATCCGAGATCGCCCCTGATGCGAGTGGGAGCGCGATAAAAAAAGCCGGGCCCCCGACATGTCAATAATCTCCGACCACGATTATTGCCACCTCGGCAGCCCGGCTGTCTTTAAGCCAGAAATCTGGGCTTGATGAATCAAGTCCCTACATCGGCCAAAGATCCGGTGCTTTGCGTCCTACCGTCGCCGGTAGTTTGCCATGATGGAAGGCGTCTTGCGTCTTATGGTACGGTGTCGGCCGTGATGTTCGGTCCTCTGCTCCCCATGACGTTCCGGATGCTCTCTGATACCACGGGGGAACCGGTGACGTCAAGCGACACCCCGGCGCGGGTTCCGGCGATGAAAATGCTTGGCGAGCGCATTCCCCGCAGATTGCTGTGGGGAGCTGCAATTTACAGGAATTCCGTCCTCGGCTACTCTCTCCTCGTCTTTCGTCGGTCATCCGTTCGGTCCAACACGGGAGAGGGAGATGGCGGAGTCGTCGCGGGCGTCGGTGCGGTGCGGCATTATTCTGTCGGGGGGCGACGGCGAACGGCTGCGGCCGTTCGTGCGGCGGCTGCGCGGCGACGACCTCCCCAAGCAGTACGTCGACTTCACGGGCGCGGGGTCGCTGTTCGAGCACACCGTCCGCCGCGCGGAGACGCTCATCGCCCCGTCGCGGCTCTTCACGGTGGTGAGCCGCGACCACTTTGCCTACCCCGAGGTCTGGCGACAGCTCGCCGACCGGCCCGGGGGGCGGGTGGTCGCGCAGCCCGAGAACCGGGACACCGCGCCGGGCCTGCTGTTGCCGCTCGCGCACCTCTCCGCGCGGTATCCCGACGCGGTGGTGGCCGTGTTTCCGTCGGACCACCACCTGGACGACGACGGAACCTTCATGGCGCACGTGGACCTCGCGTGCCGGGTGGTGGAGCGGCGGGTCTCGCACGTCGTGCTCCTGGGCGTCGAGCCGACGGGACCCGACCCCGAGTACGGCTACATCCTTCCGGGGGATCCCGCCTCCCACCCCGCCGTGACGGGGCTGCGGCACGTCAGGCGCTTCGTGGAGAAACCCGACGCGGGCCGTGCCGGGGACCTGGTCCGGCGAGGCGGGCTGTGGAACACGTTCGTCATGGTTTTCCGCGCCGAGACCCTGTGGGCGTTCGTGCGCGAGGCCGCGCCGGTTCTGTCCGGCGCGTTCGGGCGGATCCGGCTAGCGGTCGGCACGACGGCGGAGCGGGCCATCACCGAGGAGGTCTACCGCCGGCTGCCCCCGATGAACTTCTCCCGCGGGCTGCTTCGCGCGCTCCCGTCGCGGGAGTTTCCCTGGCTGACGGTGCTCCCGGTCCGCGGTGTGACCTTCAGCGACTGCGGGGCGGAGGCTCGGCTGTCGGCGGCGATGCGGCCCGCCGAGCCGCTTGCCCAGCCGCTCTGCGCCTAACAGGCTGCTGAAAAACTCCGGCCTTTTCAGCTTGATCAGGCGGGGCTGCGCGTCGGCAGGGTGCGGAGGTAGTGGATGACCTTCCAGGTTTCGTCCTCGGTGATGACCGAGGGGGAGTAAGAGAACATCCGGGTGCCGGGGCTGCCGTTTCGGATCACCCAGAACAGCTCGCCGTCGGTTCGTAACTCGTGGAAGCGGGGAGTCGTGAAGTTCCGGGGGCGTGGGTTCAGCTCCAGGCCCGCCGGGCCGTCGCCGCGTCCGGACATGCCGTGGCAGGTGAAGCACGTGCCCTTGCTCTGGTAGATCCGCTCGCCCTCGATGATCACCTCGTCGCTGATGGGGAACGGGTTGGTCAGCTTCTTGGCCTCGCCTGGCGCGCGGGGGATGGTGATGTCCCGCTCGCCGGGCGGGCCAGCTGGTTCGTCGGGGCCGACCATGAGGAGGAGGTAGATGGTGGCCGAAAAGACGACGAACACAACGAGCAATTGGAACACGGCGCGTGACACGGGCTACTCCTCCGGCGCGCGGATCAGGCCCTTCCAGATCGGCGGGCCCTCCGTTTCCCAGTTCTTCGTGGAGAGGAAATTGATCCCGTGGTACAAGTTGATTTTGAACTTGCCGCCGCCGAACCGCTGGGTCAGAAAGCCTCTGACGTCGGCGACCTCGCACACGTCGAGCGCCGGGTACGTGTCCATCCAGTGGAACTGGACGACCATGCCGACCTTCTCCTGGGCGAGGACCTTCACGGTGGCGTCCTCGACGATCGCGGCCAAGGCTTCCTTCATCTCGTCGGGGGTGGGCAGGCCCTTCACCGCGGCGTGCGAGAATTTCTTGACGTGCTCCTTGTAGAGCTCCCACGTTAATCCGGTATAGAGCTTGTCGGTTTGGAGCATGGGGCGCGTCAGTCCTTGCGGACGCCGTGGCGGGGGTCGACCGGCATGGACGTCTGGCACTGCGGGCACTTCACGTAGACGATGTTGTCGAACAGGCCGATGCTGTAGTGGTGGCTGAAGAGATCGTACGCGGCGCCGCACTTCTTGCACGTCGTGACGGTCTTCGCGACGAGATCGAGGACCAGCTTCCGGAGTTCGCTGACTTCCTCGCGGACGCTGTCGAGCGCGTCCCGGGTCTCGGTCAGCCGGTGCTCGACGGCCCGGACATCGGTCGTCCCGAGACCGTCCTCCGCGCCCGACAGGGCGTGTTCGCTGCTGTTCATAGCTCTCCTCATTCGGTACGGTAGCGCGTGATGATACACGGTTCGAGAGCCGTGGACAAGGTCCCGCCGGTCCATCCGCCGCGCCGCGCATTATAGCGCAAGCGGCCGGGGAATGGAAAGGCCGCCCGCCAGTCGAGGCGCAGCGCGAGCGTCATGAGCCTTGTGATTTGCTCGTCGTTTGACTATGCTGGTGCCAGTCCGTCCACTGTCCCGGTCAACGGTCAGGAGCGTCCATGGACCCGATGAGTCTGGTGAACCTCGACCCGTGGTATCTGTTTCTCGGCCTGATCTTCAGCGTGATCGGGTTCGGCTATTTCCGTTACGGAAAACGCCAGAGCGATGGTCGGGCGATGCTCGTCGGCGTGGTGTTGATGGTCTACCCCTATTTCATTACGAGCCCCCTCGCGGTTGTCGGAGTCGGCGTGCTCCTCATGGCGAGTCCCCTCGTGGCCAAGCGCCTGGGGTGGTAAAGCACGGATGACGAGAGGCCGCTCTGGCAAGCTGAAATGGGCGCTGGCGCTCGCGGCGCTCGCGTTGATTCTGGGCGGGGGAGCCTGGTACTGGATGGCGCGCGACGGCGACGCGCCCGAGTACCAGACGGCCCTCGTCTCGCGCGGTGAATTGATTCAGGCCGTGACGGCCACGGGGCAGCTCAACCCGGTCGTCAACGTTCAGGTGGGCAGTCAGATTTCGGGCATGATCCAGAAACTCTTCGTGGACTTCAACTCGCGGGTCACGGCGGGGCAGGTCATCGCGCAACTTGATCCCGCCACGTATCGGGCCGCGCTTCGCCAGGCCGAGGGCGAACTCGCCAACGCCCGAGCCGCGTTGGAACTGGCGCGGGTCAAGGCGGCGAGAGCGGCGGAGCTGCGCGCCAAGGACCTGATCCCCCAGGCCGACGACGATCAAGCGCGCGCCGACCTGCACCAGGCCGAGGCGGCGGTCGCGATCAAGGAGGCCGCGGTGCAAAAGGCCCGGGTCGACGTGGACCGCTGCACGATCGTCGCGCCGATCGACGGCATCGTCATTTCCCGCAACGTGGACGTCGGCCAGACCGTCGCCGCCAGCCTCAGCGCGCCGACGCTCTTCGTCATCGCCAACGATCTGACCAAGATGCAGATCAACGCCAACGTCGCCGAGGCCGATGTCGGAGGTATCGCGGTCGGCCAGGACGTGGACTTCACGGTGGACGCCTTTCCCGCGCAGCCGTTTCACGGCAAGGTGGCGCAGGTGCGGAACGCGCCGATCACGGTGCAGAACGTGGTGACCTACGATACGATCATCGAGGTCGGCAACCCCGAGTCGAAACTCAAACCGGGGATGACCGCCAATGTGTCGATCATCGTCGCGCGCCGCGAGGGTGTGTTGACCATTCCCAACGCCGCGCTGCGGTTCCGCCCGCCGAACGGCTCGGGAGGCGGCGAGCCGAGGGGGTCGATGCCTCCCGGCCAAGGAAGGGATCGGAACGGCACGCAGCCCGACGTGGCAACCGCGAGGCGGCCGGGAGGCGAGCGAGCGCCGACGCGGACGGTGTACGTCCTGCCTGCCGGTCAGGCAAACGGTGCGCCGACCCCGGTGCCGATCAAAACGGGGATCAGCGACGGCGTGTCCACCGAAGTCATCGAAGGGCTCAACGAAGGAGATCGGGTTGTTGCGGGCCTCCGCGTCACCCAATCGGGTTCGTCGCCCACGACGAATCCCTTTGGCGGCATGCGGCGTTTCTAGGAGGGTGTCAAAGTAAAGTATTGGGGTGTCGGAGCCTGTTCAGGAATGTGTCAGATGCCAGGCGGAGCGAGGAATCCCCCCGGAGCGTACTGGGAGACTCCTGGAGGTACGAAGCATTCCCGGGGGATTGCGGTCGTACGTGAGGAGGGATTCCGAAGTGACAACGCCGCAGATGGCCATTCATGAACAGGCTCCTAGGCTGAATCGGGATGCCGGCGATGGGCGCACTGATCAGGCTGGACAAGGTGTCGAAGACGTATCGCACCGGCGACATCGAGGTGCATGCCGTGCGCGGCGTGAGCCTCGACATTGGCGCGGGCGAGTTCGTCGCCGTCATGGGCGCGAGCGGGTCGGGCAAATCCACGTTGATGAACATCCTGGGCTGCCTCGACCGGCTCACCAGCGGCCGGTACGTTCTCGACGGCGTGGAGGTGTCCGATTTGGACCGGGATCAGCTCGCCGACCTCCGAAACAAGAAATTGGGGTTCGTCTTCCAAGGGTTTCATCTCCTTTCCCGCACCTCAGCGCTGGAAAACGTCGAGTTGCCGATGCTGTACGCGCGAGGGTTCACGGCGGCCTTGCAGCGCGAGCGCGCCCTACGGGCGCTCGATCTCGTCGGGCTCGCCGACCGGGCCGACCATCACCCGAATCAATTGTCCGGCGGCCAGCAGCAGCGCGTGGCCATCGCCCGGGCGCTGGTCAACGAGCCGGTCTTGCTGCTCGCCGATGAACCGACCGGCAACCTCGACAGCCGCACCAGCGTGGAGATCATGGGCGTCTTCCAGCGTCTCAACGCCCAGGGCATCACCATCCTGATGGTGACGCACGAACCCGACATCGCCCGGCACACCAAACGTACCATCGTGATGCGCGACGGGTTCATCGTCGCCGACGCGCCCGTCCGCGAGCGGCTCGACGCTGCCGTCGAATTGCGCCGCCTGCCGCCCGTTCAGCCGGTGGGGCCGTGACGCGATGAGACCCTTGGCCACCGCGAAGATCGCGTGGCGGGCGCTGCGCCGAAACCCGATGCGGTCCGCGCTGACGACCCTCGGGATCATCGTGGGCGTGGGAGCGGTGATTGCGATGGTCGGGATCGGCAACGGCGCGAAGGCCCAGGTGGAGGCCCAGATCGCGAGCCTCGGCCGCAACGTCATCCTCGTGTTCTCGGGCAGCACGACGAGCAGCGGGTTGCGCACGGGCTGGGGCGGCGCGGGCACGCTGACGGTCGAGGACGTGGAGGCGATCCGGCGCGAGATTTCCGGCGTGGCCGGGATCAGCCCCGAGGTGCGCACGATCACCCAGGTGGTCGCCGACAATCAGAATTGGGCCACCCAAGTGCTGGGGGAGTCGCCGGATTACTTCGAGATTCGCGGATGGGCGGTGGTCGAAGGCGAACCGTTCACCGAGCGTGACGTGCGCAGCGCCAACAAGGTGGCCGTGATCGGCCGAACCACCGCGCAGCAACTCTACGGCGGGGAGAGCCCGATCGGCCGGGTCCTGCGGATCAAGAACGTGCCGTTCGTTATCGTGGGACTGCTCGCGCCGAAGGGGCTGTCCGTGATGGGCACCGATCAAGACGACGTCATCATCATGCCCTACAGCGCGGCCATGAAACGGGTGATGGGCACCACCACCCTGCGCTCGATCAACATCCAAGCGGCCAGCGCCTTGCTCTTGGCCTCCATGCCGCAACAGATTACGGAATTGCTGCGCCAGCGCCACCGAATCGGCCCCGGGCGTGACGATGATTTCACCGTGCGGACCCAACAGGACATCGCCGAGGCCGCGACCGAGACCTCGCGGGTCATGACGACGCTGCTGGGCGCGATCGCCAGCGTCTCGCTCATCGTGGGGGGCATCGGGATCATGAATATCATGTTGGTCAGCGTGACCGAGCGCACGCGCGAGATCGGCATCCGCATGGCGGTGGGCGCCCACGCGCGCGACATTCTGATGCAGTTTCTCCTGGAAGCGATCGCCCTGAGTATGGCGGGAGGGGTGATCGGCATCGCGGTCGGAATCGTCACGGCCAAGGTGTTGTCGGCGGTGGCCAACTGGCCGACCCTGATCTCGCCCGGATCGATCGCGGTGGCGTTCTTGTTCAGCGCGGCGGTGGGCATCTTCTTCGGGTTTTACCCCGCGCGCAAGGCCTCGCGCCTCGACCCTATTACGGCGTTACGCTACGAGTGACGGGAGCCTGTCCATGAGCGGCCATCTCGGGAAGCAGCATTCGTCCGTCACGCTAGAGCGGCGTTGTCAGTCGGTCTTGCGTGCTCACGTACGAACCAGTACGCTCCGCGCGCAAGACCTCCCTCCGCCTTGCATCTGGCCACTCCTGAACAGGCTCCTTCGAACGGTCATTGTGATCGTCGCTCTGACGCTGAGTGCCTTGGTGGCGAGCGCCGGGGAGGCGCCCGATGTTCAGTCGCTGACGCTCCGGGAGTGCATCGAGCGGGCGCTGGCCGGCAATCTCGATATCAGGATCGAGCGCGTCAATCCCGCGATCCAGTCCTGGAGCGTTGTGCTCGCGCAGGGCGTGTTCGACCCCTCGCTGGTGGGCGAGTTGAGCTACCAGGACGCGTCGGAGCCGCTGGCCCCCGAGCGGGCGGCGGCGCTCGGGCTTGCGACGCTGGAGCAGCAGCAGTTACAGACGCGCGCGGCGCTCACCGGCACGCTGCCGATCGGCACGCGTTACGAGCTTTCGGCGTTCGACACGACGCGCTCCTCGGGCACGCTCGCCCCATCGTTCGTGTACACCGGCACGACGAGCCTCACGTTGACGCAACCCTTGCTCAAAAACCTCGGCCGCTCGCCGAACACTGCCGCGATCCGCCTGGCGCGAAAAGACCGGCAGATCGCCCTGGAACAGGTTGCGCGCCAGGTGATCGATACCGTCAGTGACGTGAGCCGCGCCTACTTCGAGTTGGTGTTCGCCATCGAGGACCACAAGGCCAAGCTCGAAGATTTAAACCGTGCCAAGGCGCTGCTCGCGGACAACCGCACGCGGGTCCAGATCGGCGTCATGTCGCCGCTGGACGTGACCCAAGGGGAAGCGGGCGCGGCCGAGCGCGAGGAGGCGGTGATCGTGGCCGAGCGCGCCATCACCGATCGCGAGAACGCCTTGAAGCGGCTGATCGCCGCGGACGTGATGACCCTGCGCGGGGTGTCGCTGCGGCCGGCGGAGCCGCTGTCCGACCAACCGGTCGAGACCGACGCGGCGAGAAGTATCCGCACCGCGCTGGAGAGCCGACCCGATGTGGTCCAGTCCCGTCACAACCTGGAGCGGCGGGGCATCCTGCTCGCGTTCAATCGCAACCAACTCTGGCCCGAGATCGATCTGCAGACCAGCTATGGATTGAACGCGCAGGGGAGTAGCGTGGGCAACTTCGCCGACCACGTGGCGGACCGGGACAATCCCGTCTGGAGCATCGGCGTCATCGCGACGATCCCGCTGGGCAATCGCCGGGCCAAGGCGGCCTACGAGATCGCGCGCCTCGAAGAGGAGCAGGCGGTCCTGACCATCAAGCGGTTGGAGCAGGACGTCGTTATCCAGGTGGACAATGCCGTGGGTCAGGTGCAAACGAACTCTCAGCGCGTGGCGGCGACGCGGGTCGCGAGTCGGCTGGCCGAGGAATCACTTAAAGCCGAGGAAGCCAAGCTCCGTGCGGGGGCGTCGACGAGTTTCCTCGTCCTGCAGGCCCAATCCCAACTGGTCGCCGCCCGCTCCGCCGAAATCCGCGCGCGAGCCGACTACAGCGAATCCCTCGTCGAACTCGCCAGGGCCGAGGGCACGACGCTGCAGCAACACCGGATCGTGCTGGATGGCGAGTCGTAGGAAACCGGCCGGCCGGCTCGGAGGCGGCATAATCGGGAGGTCAGGTGTGCGAATCCTCGGGGTGACACGGTGTTGACCCTCTTCGTCGTCCGCGACGGCCACGTCGAACCGGGACCCCTTCAGTCCGAAGCCATTGCCCGCCTGATCGAGACCCGCACGCCGTTCTGGCTCGACCTCGAGGGCGCGACCGACGGGGAATTCGGTCTGTTGGAGACCGTGTTCGGCTTCCACCCCCTCGCAGTGGAGGACTGCCGGATCGCCAACGAGCTGCCCAAGCTCGACGACTACGGTGGCCACCTGTTCACCGTGCTCCACGAGGCCGGTTACGACGCCGCGTCACGATCCGTGACCGCGATGGAACATCACTTTTTTCTCGGCGAACACTACCTGGTCACCGTGCACGACGGCCCCTCCCCCGTGATCGACGAGGTGCGACGGGAGGCCGCGCGGGACTCGATGTTGTTGAAGCGCGGCACGGACTTTCTGCTCCACGGGATCGTCGACCGGATCATCGACCGGTATCTGTCGCTGCTGGACGAGGTCGAAACCATAATCGACGACCTGGAAACGCGGGTCGTGGCGCGCCCCGATCCGGCCGTGCTCGCGGACGTGTTTCGCGAGAAGCGCCACCTGCTCCACCTCATTCGCAGCGCCCACCTGCAGCGGGACGTGATCAACCGCCTGAGCCGTGAGCCGTTCGCGCCGGTGAGCGAGAAGGCCCGGCTGTACTTTCGCGACGTGTTCGACCACGTCGTACAGGTGGCGGCGATGGCCGAGTTTTACCGGGAAACGCTGGCGGGCGTGCGCGACGCGTATCTGTCGGCGGTGTCCAACCGGCTCAACGAGGTGATGAAGGTTCTGACGATCGTGGCGACGCTCCTCCTGCCGCTCACGGTAATCACCGGGATCTACGGCATGAATTTCGAGGACATGCCGGAGCTGCGGTGGCGCTACGGCTATCCGGCCACCCTCGTGGGGATGGCCGCCGTCATGCTGGGGTTGGCGTGGTACTTCAAACGGAAGGACTGGTGGTAGCCCCTCGTCCCCTTTTTCCTACCGCTTCCCCGGCCGCGCGAGGGTACTCATGATGTCGGCGGCGACTTCCTCGACGGCGCGGGAGGTGACGTCCAGCACCCGCCAGGCGGGGTGGGCGGCGAACAGGCCCCGGCAGTAGTCGAGCTCCTGCGCGATCGTTTCGGCCTGGGCGTACCGCAGGTCGGGTTGGTGGAACTTCTCCACCCGGGCCGCGCGGATCGTCGCCAGCTTGTCGGGCGAGATCACCAGGCCAACGATCTTCGCCGGGTCGATCGCGAACAACTCCTTCGGCGGCGCCAGGTTCAGAATGATCGGGACGTTCGAGACCTTCCAGCCGAACTGCGCCATATACATCGACAGCGGGGTCTTGCCCGTCCGGGAGGCGCCGATGAGCACGATGTCGGACTGGTGCAGGGTCTGGACGCTCTGGCCGTCGTCGTGGCCGACCGCGAACTGGACCGCCTCGATCCGGCGGACGTACTCCTCGTCCATGCGGTGGAGGAGGCCCGGCTCGGCCTTCGGCGTCGAGCCGAAGAACGTTTCCAGGTGGGCGAGGAGCGGCCCCATTAGATCGATCGCCGGCACGCCGTGGGCGAGCGTGAGCTCGAGCATCAGTTTCCGATTGCGGGCCGAGACGAGCGTGTGCAGGATCGTGCCGTGAACGGCGCCGGCCTCGAGCACGGCCTCGCGGAGGTGCTCCTCGGTGCGGACGTGCGGGCGCCGGACCGTCACCACGTCGCGCGTCTCGAATTGCGAAAGCGCCGCCACCGCCATTCTGACGGCGGTCTCGCCGGTGGCGTCGGAAACGAGGAAGACGTAGAGCGTGCCGCCAGGGTCACCCGCCGGAGCCGTCGGGCGAGAAGCGGGCGTAGACTCCGCGGTCACGGCGGCCAGGACACGTCGATCGTGAGGGTTTCCGCTCCGCGGGCGACCCCGAGGCTCGCGTGGTCGCCGGGATGGTGGGCACGGATCCGTCGGATCAGATCGACGGGTTTGCGGACCGCCTCGCCGTCCACCGCCACGATCAGATCGCCCTCCCGCATGCCGGCGCGCGCCGCGGCCGAATCGGTCTCCACGTCGTTGACCGCCACGCCGCCGTTCCCGGGCTCGATCCGGACGCCCAGGCGCACCTTGGAGCCTTCGAGGTCCTCGTAGCCGGTCGCCCAGACGACGTCGGCGACGGGGAGCGGCAGCGCGACGGGTTCGACGTTCATCACGAGGTCGGGACGATTGGCCGGCGCTTCCGTGACGGGGGTGTGGGGCACGATCGTGACGTAGGGGACGGGCGCCCGGCGGAAGGCCCGCCGCGGGATGCCGAAGCCGTGCGCCACGTGGCCGCCGCCCGCGAACACGACGAGCGTCTTGTCGCGGCCGGCCGGACTCGTCACAAACTCCGCCACGGTCTGGGCCATCGTTTCATCCCATAGCAGCATTGTCCGATAGAACGTTTCAAAGCCCGCGCCCTTGGCGTGCGCGCCGAACACCGCCTCCATCTGCCGGCGGTGGAACGGGTCGCTGGTGTCGATGTCGGGAATCAGGGGGCGCTCATCCGCCGGGAGGGCGGACGGGCCGCCCTCCGCCAGCGCGCGCGCGGTGCGCTCGGAGGCGTTGAGCGCCAGCAGGGGAATCCGGCGGTCCCGGATGAAGGTCAGGATGTCGCGATAATAATCGTAGTCCTCGGTCCAGTTCTCGTACCAGACCGTCTGGAACGCCGGCTCGTCGAGGTCGCCGCGGCTCCAGCGGTCGAGGTCGGGCTGGGACGGGCGCTGGAACATCTCCATGCCGACGGCCACCTTGCCGGGAAACCGGTCCGCGAGCGCAGTGAGAATATCGAGTTGGACGCGATGGTGCCGGACGTTGTTGTGGGATTCGCCCACGTAGACGATGCGGGCGCCGGCCAGGAGGTCGAAGAGCTGCACGCGCGTCAACTCGACGCCGGTCGGCACGTGCAGGATCATTCCCTCGGCCAGTCCGTCGATCCGGCGGTATGGCGACTCGCCGAGATCGGGGGAAAGCGCCGTGGACGCCGACGGGGCCGGGGGGTGTCCGGGCGGAGGATGCGCGCCGCGAGGGGCCGCGCACCCCGCGAGGGCGAGCGCCACGGCGAGCGCCGGGAGCGATGCGCGGATCCCGCGTCTCATCGTGTGCGCCACCATATCACAGCGGCCGGAGCGGTGGAAAGCGGGCGGGGTCAATCCGCTTCGGGTTCGGTATTCCCGTGGCGGTGGGTGACGCGGTCCTCATCGAACACGTCGCTCATCTCCTCTTCCATCTCCCGCGCCGCCCGCCACTTGGCCAGGGGGTCCGCATCCGCGTGATCGGTCGTCTGGTCCTTCGCCGCCGGTTTCGTGTCGCTCGCGGGGACCATGGGAAGCGCGTGCGGTTTCGTCTCGGCGTCACCGTCCTTGCGTGGAACGGCATCCCCTTTCGGCTGTTTGCTCATACCTCCTCCTGCATCTGTACCTGCACCAAGCATACACCCGATGGCGGTGTGATCGCCAGCGCGTGGGCTTCCGCTCGACAGGAGTCTGTCCGAGTATTCGGGGGTCGGAGCCTGTTCAGGAATGGTCAGATGCAAGGCGTCGCGAGAACCGGAGCGGAGCGTACTGGGTCGTACGTGAGCACCGGAAGCGCAGCGGCAACGCAGCAGATGGCCGTTCATGGACAGGCTCCTACAGCCGCAACCGCAGGAGACGGCGGAGAAGCTGGACCGCGAGGGCGATGAATGCCCACTCCCGAGGGGTCGGGGGACGGGTCAACCCGACCCGGAGGTTCACGCGCCTGGACCACCGCCAGAGGCTGATCGCGGCCAGCGCGATCAGGAGCAGGACGATGGGGTGAAAGAGGAGACGGATCACGTCAGTGGGCCGATCGATGCGCGACGGAAACCATGGACCTATTAAAACACATCGGGTTCCCGCCCCGCACACCCACCCGAGGGGAGGACGCTCCGGCGCTCAGGCCTTGAGCAGGTCCTCGATGGTGAACAGCGCGTCGATCGGGTACCCCGCCGCGGCGAGTCGGTCGCGGCCGCCTTCCTTGCGGTCCACCAGCGCGAGGACCTTGACGATGACGCAGCCGGCCTCCTTGAGGATGCCGATCGTCCGCTCGGTCGACGCGCCGCTGGTGAGCACGTCGTCGACCACCACGATGCGCGAACCCCGCGGGAGGTTGCCCTCGATGTATGAGGTGGCGCCGTGGGCCTTGGGTTCCTTGCGGACGACGAAGGCCGCGATCGGCCGGTCTTCCTGGTAACTGACGACCGCAACCGCAACCGCGATCGGGTCGGCACCCAGCGTCATGCCGCCGATCGCGTCGACCTCGTCGTCGGCGATCGCGTCCAGCACCAGGCGCGCGATGAGGAAGGCGCCCTCGGGGTCGAGCGTCACCTTCTTGCAGTCGATGTAGTAGCGGCTCTTGCGGCCTGACGAGAGCGTGAACGTCGGTTCGCTGCCGTAGAGGAAGGCGTCGCGCAGTTTCTTGAGGACCTGGTGGCGGATGCCGAGGCGTTCGTGTCGTTCCATCACGGCGTCGAGGTCCCGATCGGCGCGTGGCCCATCTGGCTCGGATCGAGGCCCTGCGCGCGCAGCAGGAACACGAAGACGACGGCCTGGATCAACCAGCCGAGGGCGCAGACGCCCACGGCCCGCGACGTGCTGCGGTAGTCCAGCGCCTGGCGGACCGCCACGACCGTCGCGATCAGCATCCAGACCGCGGCGACCAGGAACACGCCATCCCTCGCGCCCGGGATGAGCCCGAACACCCGCACCACTCCGGGCGCGCTCGCGAAGCCGATCGTCCGAAACAGTTCGCCCAAGTCGGAGCGGGTTTCCGGCTCGGGGAAGAGCTTCACCCCGATCGCGTACGTCAGCAGCGCCCAGATGAGCCAGCCCCCCACGGCGCCGACCACGCCGACCGCGACGGCCTGGAGGCCGCCCCACGCGAGGGCGCCGATACCCGCGGCCACGCCGGAGAGCACGACGACGCCCGCCGCCTGTCCCGTGGCCCGGCGATCCGCCTCGACCTCTTCGTAGAGCGAGGGGTCCAACCGCGCTGCGCGCACCATCCGAGCGACAAAAACCATGCCCATCCCCAGCAAAATTGTCCATCATCATAGCAAAGCGCGCGGCGGACTACAATCGCGCCCGCGCTGGGCGACGTTATGGATTCTCGATCCCGGGCGCGAAGCCGTGGCGGGTGGTGTTCTCGCTCCAGCTCTTGGGGAGGAGAAATTGCGGCAGGTAGTCCGGTCCGCCCGCCTTGGACCCGACGCCGGAGAGGCGGAATCCCCCGAAGGGCTGGCGGCCGACCAGGGCGCCCGTGATCGGGCGGTTCACGTACAGGTTGCCGACCTCGAACGCCTCGGCCGCCTTCTTGATGTTCGCCGGGCTGCGCGAATAGACGCCGCCGGTGAGGGCGTAGTCCACGCCGTTGGCGAGGGCCAGCGCGTGGTCGAAGTCCTTGGCGACCAGGATCGACAGAACGGGCCCGAACAGCTCCTCGCTGGCCAGCGGATGATCGGGGGGCACGGGGCCGAAGAGCGCGGGCGGGACGTAGTAACCCGGCAGCGGCGGCGGGGAGGCGACGCGCAGGGCGAGGCCGTCGGCGACGCCCCGGTCGATCATCGCAAGGAGCCGGTCGCGCGCCGCGGCGTCGATGACTGGACCCACGACGTGGGCCGGGTCGTCCGGCGGCCCGATCGCGAGGCTTTCCACCGCGTCCCTGAGGCGCGGGATGAACGCGTCGCAAATCGATTCGAGGACGATCACCCGCGAGCACGCCGAGCACTTCTGCCCCTGATAGCCGAAGGCCGAGGCGAGGATGCCGGGGATCGCCTGGTCGGGGTCGGCCGTCCGGTCCACGATGACCGCGTTCTTGCCGCCCATCTCGGCGATCACGCGCTTGACGTGCCGCTGGCCCGGGGGCGTGCGGCCCGCGCGCTCGACGATGCGCAGGCCGACCTCTTTCGAGCCGGTGAACGTGATGAAGTCCACCAGGGGATGCTCGACCAGGTATTCCCCAACGTCGCCCCCGGGGCCTGGGAGGAACTGGAGGACGCCCGGCGGCAGACCCGCCTCGGCGAACAGCGCGGCGAGGCGCGCGCCCAGGACGGGGGACAGGCCGGAGGGCTTGAACAGCGCGACGTTGCCCGCCACGACGGCCGCGGCGATCATGCCGGCGGGGATCGCCAGGGGAAAATTCCAGGGCGAGATGATGAGGCCGATCCCGCGCGGCTGATACCAGTACAAATTGTCCTCGCCGGGGAGATCGCTCAGCCGCTGGACGCGGCCCAGTCGCCGCATCTCGCGGGCGTAGTATTCGAGAAAATCAATCGCCTCGGCGACGTCCGCGTCCGCCTCGCGCCACCCCTTGCCCACCTCGAGCACCTCGAGCGCGGCGAGGTCGAACCGCGCGGCGCGCACGAGCCGCGCGGTCTCGCGCAGGATGTCGGCGCGCGCGTCGACCGCGACCCGCCGCCACGAGGCCAGCGCCTGCTCGGCGGCGGCCAGCGCCCGGTCGGCGTGTTCCCGCGTCGCCGAGGCCACGCGCCCGATCCGTTGGGAGGGGTCGGCGGGGTTGACCGAGACCGTTGTCCGCTCGGTCTCGACGGGCCGCCCGCCGATGACCAGGGGCCACGCACGATCCAGCCCGGCCCGCGCGCGGTTGATCGCCCCTCGCATCGCCTCGCGGGCCGCCGCCCGCGAGAAGTCGGTCGGGGGTTCGTTCGCAAAAGGGAGAGGAGAGGGTGAGGGGGGAGTCGCGGGAGAGAGGGATAGCGAGACAGGCGGCGCCAGCAGCGCGTCGGCGTCGCGTCGCTCCTGGAACCGCCGGCGCAGGAACGAATCGTTGGCGCTGTTCTCCAGCAGGCGCCGCACGAGGTACGCCATCCCGGGGATCAAGGCGCCGACCGGCGTGTACACGCGCACGCCGAGTCCCATGTCGGTCAGCGCCGCGGCGATCGGGTCGCCCATTCCGTACAAGAGTTGCAACTCGTAGGCGCGCGGCCCGAGCCCCCGCGCGCGGGCGTGCGCGACGGCGACCGCGAGGCTGCGCGCGTTGTGCGAGCCGATCGCGGGGCGGACGGCGGGCGCGCGGTCCAGCAGGAGCCGGGTCAGGCGCTCGAACTGGGCGTCGGTCGCGGCCTTCTCGGTCAGAACGGGGATCGGCCAGCCCTTCTGGCGTGCCGCGATCACCTCGGCGTCCCAGTACGCGCCCTTCACGAGGCGGATCGTTACGGGCCGCCCCCGGTGCTCGGCCCAGTCGATCACGCCGCAGAGGTCCTCCTCCGCGTCGCGCAGGTACGCCTGGATCACCACGCCCGCGCAAAGTCCCGCGAACGCCTCCTCATCCAGCAGCCGCCGGAAGAGTGCGAGCAGCAGGTCCTTGATCGCGAAGTGCTCCATGTCGAACTGGACGTGCGCGCCGAGGTCTAGGGCGCGGCGCAGAATCGGGCGCGCCCGATCCGCGAGGCGGTCGAGGCTCCCGGCCCAATTCGCGGGGTCGAGCTGGGAGTTGAGCGAGGAGACCTTGATCGACACCTCGGCTCGTGGAGATTCCGACAGGGGATGATCGGCCGGGAGGGGCGCGCCGCGCGCGGCGTCGGACAGGGCGGACAGCAGGCCGAGATAGCGGTCGCGGTAGCCGTCGGCCTCGCGTTCGCTGACGGCGGTTTCGCCCAGGAGCGCGACCGAGACGCCCTGCCCGCGGCGCCAGACCGCCCCGGCCGCGTCGCCCGCGCCGTCGATCGAATCGGCCGCGATGAAGAGCCGGGCGAGGTGCACGACCTGGTCGGTCAGCGCTCGCCCCGCCATCCGCCCGGCGATCGAGTCGGGGGAGAGGCGGCGCAGCCCCCATTCGAGGACCTTCGGCAGCGGGAGGCCCTCGAAGTATTCCGCGAACACGGCGACCGCCTCGGCGGGATCGGGGAGCGTGGGCAGGACATCGACGAACCGGAACAGGGCGGTCTTGAACGCGTCGTCGCGCACCGCCCACTCCATGACCTGGCCGCCCCATCCCGCGGGGTCGAAGATCGACGTGCGGCGGTCGCCGACGCGCTGCAGCAGCTCGCGCCCGATGCGCCGGATCTCCGGTTCCTGATCGCGCGGCGTCATCGCGCCCCCTCCCCGGCGACCGGAAAGCAACTATCTCCCGTCGCACTAGAGGGGAAGGTGCGGTACCACATCACGGCGAGCAGCGTCTTGCTGTCCACGATCTCGCCGCGCCGCACCATCTCGACGAGGTCGTCGAACGGCATCGTCACGACCTCGATGTTCTCGGTGCCGTCGGGGCGCGCGTGCGGGTCGGGCCGGAGGTCGCGCCCAAGGAACACGTGGATACGGCCGGTGGAAAAGCCGACCGAGTGGTAATAGCCGAACAGCGGGTCGAGGCGGGCCGGGCGCAGGCCGATCTCCTCGGCGCACTCGCGCCGGGCGGTCTCGTCGGGCGCTTCGCCGGGCTCCAAAATCCCGGCCGGGATTTCGAGGATCGCGCGCTGCAGGGCGGTGCGGTATTGGCGCACGAGGTACACCGTGCCGTCGTCGGCGAGCGGGAGCACGCCGACCGCGTCGGGCGGCACGACGATCTCGCGCCGCCCGACGCGGCCGTCGGGCAGGCGCACCGTCCGCTCCTCGGCGCGGAGGTAGCGGCCCTCGTAGACGACCGTGGTGCGAATCAGCGTTTCATCGAGCGGCATGGAGGATCCTTGCGGGCGCAAACAGGTGGAGGGCCAGGCCGAGGCTCAAGACCGGCAGCGCGAGCCACACCCGGGGGCCGATCGTTTCGTGTCCCCACCCCGCGCCCAACGCCACGGCGACGAGGGGATTGACCAGGGCGTAACTCGCCACGCGATGCGCGGGTTCCACGGTGAGGAGCCAGGCGAACGCGGTGAAGGCCACGGACGAGCCGAAGACGGCGAGGTACAGCATGGCCCACCACGACGCGGCGCTGGCGCCGGCGAGCGAAGCGGGCGCGAGGTCGCCGGTCGCGGCCCCGATGAGCGCGAAGACCGCCCCCGCGGCCGTCATCTGGATCGCCGACGTCAGCACGGCGTTGGACGGGAGGTCGGCGAGGTGCGACGCGCTGCTGGCGATCGACCAGAACAGCGTCGCAAGCAACAACAGCGCGACGCCGGCGCCCGGGCGCAGGACGGACCCGCCCCCGGCGCCGGTGAGGATCGCCACCCCCGCGACCCCCAGCGTCATGCCAAGCACCTGGGTCGGCGACGCGGGAACGGTCCGGCGCAGCGCCGAGTCGAACAGCGTCACCCAGAGCGGGGTGGAGGAGACGATCAGCGCCGCGAGGTGCGAATCCACGGTCTGCTCGGCCCAGCCCACGAGGCCCGTGCCCCCGATGAGCAGGACGCAGCCGATCACCGAGGCGTTCGCGACCTGGCGCCGCGACGGCCGCCGTGGCGTCTCGCCCGTGATCCCGCACAGGACGCGGTAGAGCGCCAGGTTGATCAGGCCCGCGAGGAGAAATCGGCAGCCGAAGAGCAGCGACGGCGACATCGTCGCCACCCCGAAGCGGATCGCCAGGTAGGTGGATCCCCAGACGAGGTACACGGTCAGATAGGCGACGGGGACCAGCCACCGCGCGGACGTCATCACCATTCGGTATGTCCCTCCCGTCCGGCGAAATCGTACCACAGCGCCGCGTGCAAAGGCCATCGACATTCGCAGCTTCGTTCCGTATAATGCGCACCTTGCATGGCGGAGCAAGGCACCGCCTGCGCGGGGGAGGGACCGATGGGGGGCGACGGGGCGTCGGCGTGGGAACGCGTCTTCGAGGGCGCGCTATGGCGGAGCCGGTTCATCGTCTTGTTGGCGGTGGTGTCGAGCCTGATCTCCGCCGTCATCCTGTTTCTGATCGCCACCGCCGACGTGATCGGCGTCGCCGTGAAGGCCGTCACCTACGCCCTGGCCGAGGCCCACACGCCGGATGAGTATGACGCCTTCCACAGCCTGGTCGTGGGCCACATCATCAGCTCGGTGGACGATTACCTGCTCGCCACCGTCCTCCTCATCTTCTCGCTGGGCCTCTATGAGCTGTTCATCAGCAAGATCGACGTGGCGCAGGAGGACGCGCGCCACAGCTCGAAGATCCTGCTGATCCAGACCCTGGACGATCTCAAGGACCGTCTCGCCAAGGTCGTCCTGATGATCCTGATCGTCACGTTCTTCAAGAACGTCATTCATACGACGTTCTCCGATCCCCTCGGCATCCTCTATCTTGGGGTCGGGATTCTCTTCGTGGCGCTCGCGCTCTACTTCACCGGCAAGAGCGTCCACGGGGGCGAGAAGTGACTTGGACGCGCGTTTCCGATCTGGCGCTCGCGCGCTCGCACCCGGCGGTGGCGGCGCTCGACGGCCGGATCTACGCGATCGGCGGCGGCGGGCCGGGCTTCGCGAGCCTGGACTCGGTCGAGGTCTTCGACGCGAAGACCGGGCGCTGGTCCGCGGTACGGCCGATGCCGACGCGACGCTCGGGCGCGATGGCCGTGCCGCTGGGCGATCGGATCGCGGTGATCGGCGGGGGCTTTAAGAAGCCCGACGGCAAGTTCACGTTCCTGCGCACGGTCGAATTCTACGAGCCGGCGGCGGACCGCTGGTCGCGCGGTCCGGACATGCTCCAGCCCCACGACTACCCCGCGTGCGCCGTGCTCGACGACTGGATCTACATCGTCGGCGGCCATCATCCCGACGCGACCGAGGGCGGGCCGCAGACCGATCCGGGCTTCTCGTTCGCGGAGCGGTGGCGTCCCGGCGACGCGGCCTGGCACGAGACGGCCCCGCTGCCGACGCCCCGCTTCGCCGCGTCCGCGCTCGCGCTGCACGGCCGGGTCGCCGTGGCGGGCGGGGTCGCGTTCACGCCCGACGGGTTTTGCGAGTACGACCGGGTCGAACTGTACGATCCCCGGCGCAACGCGTGGGAGCGGGCCGTGTGGTCGCTGCCTTGGGCGGCCGCGGCGCACGGCTTGGCCGTGCTCGACGGCCGGCTCGTGCTGTGCGGCGGGTTTTCCGGCGATGCCGGGATCGGCACGCCGGCGGCGGCCTGCGACGCCTCACCCGGCGGCCTCGGCGCGTGGCGTCCCCTGCCCGCGCTGCTCGAGCCCCGCGCGGCGATGGGCGTCGCCGTGCTCGACGGGCGGCTGTATCTCGTCGGCGGATGGGCGGCGGATCGGTCGGTGATGGCGAGCGTGCGCGCATGGCGCGATGACTGATCCCTCGGTCCGGACCTGCGTGGTCGGGATCGTCCTGTTTCACGGCGTGGAGGAGCTTGATTTCGCCGCGCCGTACGCCGTCTTCGCGGCGATGCGCCGCCTGCAGATCCAAACCGGCGATCCGGAACTGCCCGAGACCCACGTCCTCGCGATCACGCGAACGCCCGGGATCGTCCACGGCGCGAACGGTCTTCGCTTCCTGCCCGACTACGATCTGACCATGTGCCCCGACCTTGACGTCTTGATCGTGCCGGGATCCGGTGAAATCGGGGAGCCGACGGTTCCCGAGATGGAGGAGGGTGGTCTTTGGGAGTTCGTCCACGATCGGGCGGCGCAGGTTCGCGGCCTGGCGGCGGTCGGGACCGGCTCGTTCGTCCTGGCGAAGGCCGGTGTGCTGTCAGGTAAGGTGGTGACGACGCACTGGAAATACCTCGATCGACTGGCCCGGTTCGAGGGGGTGACCACGTGCGGGACGGGCGTGGTCGAATCCGGCATGGTGTGGACCGCGAGAAGCGGGACCTGGGGCGTCCGGCTCGGGCTCGCGTTGATCGGCCGCCTGTGGGGCGACGCAGCGGCCCGTCACGTGGCCCGGGAACTCGGCGAAGAGGAGGGAGCCCCCCCGCCCGCGCCGTGACAACGGCAGACCCATCGCCTATAATAACGCCGCCGATGGCGCCCATCCGTCACATCCACCTCATCGCCGTGTGCGGCACCGGGATGGGGTCGCTCGCCGGCCTGCTCAAGGCCTCGGGCTACCACGTCACGGGATCGGACCTCAACGTCTACCCGCCGATGAGCACCTGGCTCGCCTCGCGGGGGATCGTGCCCTACTCGGAGTTTCGGCCCGAGCACCTCGACGGCGCGGACCTGGTCGTGGTCGGCAACGCCGTGTCCAAGACCAACCCCGAAGTGGTCGCGATGCTGGAGCGGGGCCTGCCCTACCGGTCGTTCCCCCAGGCGCTCGCGGAGTTCTTCATCGGCGACCGGCACGCGATGGTGGTGGCCGGCACCCACGGCAAGACGACGACGAGCGCGCTGCTCGCGTGGGTGCTGACCGCGGCGGGGCGCGATCCCAGCGCGATGATCGGTGGGTGGGCCAAAAACTTCGACGGCAATTATCGGCTGGGCAAGGGGGAGCACGTCGTGGTGGAGGGCGACGAGTACGACACCGCTTTCTTCGACAAGGGCCCCAAGTTCCTGCACTATCGCCCCCGCACTGCGATCCTCACCAGCGTCGAGTTCGACCACGCCGACATCTACCGCGATCTCGACCACGTCGTGTCGGCGTTCACCGCGTTCGTGGGGCTGATCCCGCGCGACGGCCTGTTGCTCGCCGCGGACGGCGACGCGACGGTCGCGTCGGTGGCGGCGCGCGCGGGGTGCCGGGTCGAACGGTACGGGTTTGAGCCGGGCGGGGAATGGACGGCCGAGCGCCTCCGGGCCGAGGACGGCGCCATGGCGTTCGACGTGCGGCGCGCGGGGGTGGCATACGGCGCGTGTCGCCTCCCGCTGCTCGGCCGGCACAATGTGATGAACGCGCTCGCGGTCGTCGGCGCCGCGCACCACGCGGGCCTGACGTCCGGCCAGATCGCGGCGGGGTTTGAGACGTTCGAGGGGATCAAGCGCCGCCAGGAGATCGTGGGGACGGTCCGCGACGTCATCATCATGGACGACTTCGCCCACCATCCGACCGCCATCCGCGAAACCCTGGCTGGGATCAAGATGGGATACCCGTCCCGGCAGCTCTGGGCGATCTTCGAGCCGCGCTCGGCCACCAGCCGCCGCAGCGTGTTTCAGGACGCGTTCGCCGAGGCGTTCGATCTGGCCGACCGGGTGATCATCGCCAGGCCGTTCGCCTCCGACAAACTCTCCGACGCCGAGCGGCTCGACGCCGCGCGCTTGGTCGCCGATCTCGGGCGCCGGGGCGTGCACGCCGCCCTGCTGCCCACCGCCGACGACATCGTGCGGACGATCGCCCCCCAGTTGGCGTCGGGCGATCTGGTGTGCGTGATGTCGAGCGGGGGATTTGACGGCATCCACGGCAAGTTACTGGCTGCGGTTGCCTCGCTGGCTCCCGCGGCATGAGGCCGCTTCGTAAACCGCCGGCCCTCAAAAAGGGAGATCTGATCGGCGTGGTCGCGCCGGCGGGCGTGGTCAAGACCGAGGACCTGGGCAACGGCGTCCGCCGCCTCGAAGAGCTGGGCTTTCGGGTGGCGCTGGGCCGGTCGCTGTACCAGAGCGCGCGCTACCTGGCGGGCCGAGACCAGGACCGCGCGGCCGATCTCGCCGAGATGTTCGCGAACCCCGAGGTCAAAGCCGTGGTGGCCGCCCGCGGAGGGTACGGGACGTCGCGGGTCATTCCCCTCTTGGATGCCAAGGCACTCGCCCGGTCGCCGAAGATCTTCGTGGGCAGCAGCGACCTCACCTTGCTTCTCCACTTCCTGCGGAGCGCCTGCCGCCTGGTGACGTTCCACGGGCCGATGGTCAGCCCCAATTTTGGCAAGTACTCGTCGCCGACGACGAACGGCGAGTTCGTCCGCATCCTGGGCGCCACCACGCCGCCCGGCCCGATCGACGTCACGGGCGTCAAGGTGCTCAAGGGCGGCAGCGGCGAAGGCGTCCTGACCGGCGGCTGCCTCTCGCTCGTGTGTCAGACGATTGGGACGCCGTATGAAATCCAGACCGAGGACGCGATCCTGTTTTTGGAAGACATCAACGAGCCGCCGTACCGGATCGACCGGATGCTGACCTACCTCAAGCAGGTGGGGAAGTTCGACGGGGTGCGGGCGGTCGTGTTCGGGCTGATGCCGGACTGCCATCCCTCGCCGCAGGAGCTGTACACGCTGGAGGACGTGATCCGCGACGTCCTGGCCGACCTGCCGTGCCCCATCCTCTACGATTTTCCCTCCGGCCACGGCGGCACCAACGTGACCTTGCCGTTCGGCGTCCGCGCCGCGGTGGAGGGATCCACTCTCAGTATTCTTGAAGCTCCGGTGAGCTAGAGACAGGTCACCGTGGCGGTGACCGTGGGAGGCAACGAGGCGTTGCCCGCGATGTCTTTGGCGATGAACGTGAAGTCGACGACGCCCGAGCTTGCGTCCATGGTTGCCGTCCAGGTCGTCAAGTTGTCGGTGCCGACCAGCAGCCGTTCGAAGTTGGCGGGATCGATCGAGACGATCGCCGTGTCCGACTCCTTCGTTCCCGTGAACGTCGCCCGGGGCGGTCCCACGGTCGAGGCGGCGCAGGACGCCGTGGTGATCGCGGGTTCTGCCGGTGGCAGCGTGTCCCTCATGATCTGGTACGACGCGGCCGCGCTCATGCGGCCGGCGTCGTCGATCGCGACGAACGCCAGCGGGTTGAGCTTCTCTGACGGCAGCGTGACGGGATACTCCCATCCGGTGTCTCGGCTTCGCGGCACGATCTCAACGCCGTTGAGGGCAATCGAGGTTCCGGCCGGCTTCAGGCCCGCCAGGATCACGCGCATGGCATTGGTGATGAGCGGCGGGAAGGGCTGGAACGGGATCGACACGGCCCCGACCTCGGTGGACGACGTGCTTCCGCCGGAGACCGCCACGGTGTACGAGTACTCGGGGCACGCCGGGTCGGCCGCCAGGCAGGTGAGCAATCCCGCGTGCCGGAACGCGGCGCCGGTCACGCCGGAGAACCCGCCGCTCGACGGCTCTCCGGCGTTGAGCGACCGCCACGTCACGTCGTAGCTCGCCGCGCCAAGCACGGGGGTCCAGGTGATCGTGTTTTCGCCACGGCTGGCGATGATGGTCACCCCCTGGGGGACGCCGGCGACCGACGCGGCGGGCGTCGCGTACACGCGGGTCGACGGGCGGCCGTTGCCCTGTATGAACCGCGGGGTGACGAGGAAGCCGTAGCGCCAGCCGTTCTCCAAGCCGGTGATCCGGTAGGGGAAGAAGAACGGGGACCCCACATACAGGGCGAGCGACTTGGTGTAGGTGATACTCGGGTCGGCGGCGTCCGTCCAGCTCACCGTCACGCGACGGTCCCCGGCCGTTGCGGTGACCGTTGCCGACTGACCCGGCCGTCCGCCGACCTCGGCCGACGCCGCACTTTCCACGCCCTTGGACGAGACGGCGGTCACCACGTAGTGGTAGTCGGTGCCCGCCTCAAGTCCGGCATGGACATAGGCCGTGGCGGCGCCCACCTCAATCCGGGACCCGTTGAACGGCGTCACGCCCGCGGTGAAGCTCCAGTAGACCCGGTACGCGGTCGCGCCGGTCACGGGATTCCAGGACAATGCGTTGTTGTCGAGGCCGGGCGTTACGGACACGCCAGTCGGCGCGCCGGAGGCCGCGGACGGGATCGCCGACAGGATGACGGAGGAGCCGTCCGTGCGGGTGACCGTATACGTGTGGAGGATGCCGTTGGCGAGGGGTGCGTGCGTGACCGACCCGGGTCCCGACGCGTCCGTCAGGTGCGCGGCATCGGTTGCCCATTCGATGAGATACGAGTATGCCCCGCTCACCAGATTCCACTCGATCGCCACGGCGCGGTCCTCCGCGGTGACCGTGACGTTGGTCGGAACGCCGACCAGGATGGGGGGCGCGACGATGTCGGTGGTGGACGGTGGCGGCGCCCCGCTCGCGGGGGGCTGAGCCGGTGGAGCGGGCGGCGACGGCATCTCAATCGGGCTCCCGCACGCGGTCAGCGAGGCGAGCGCGAAGAGTAGGGCCGACGCGGCCCAATGAGGAACGGGTTTAGGGGGACAGTCGGCGCAGGTGGGGGACCAGGTCTGACAGCGCCACGTCGGACTGGGCTTTGGTCGCCATGTCGCGAACCACCGCCGTCCCCTTGGCGATCTCGTCGTCCCCCAGAATGACCGTGTAGCGGACGCCGAGCTTGTCCGCCCGGCGCATCTGGCTCTTAAGACTGCCTTGGTCATAATCGGTTTCGGCCCGGATTCCGGCGTCCCGCAGGGCGGTGACGAGTCCGATCACGCGGCGCTTGGCGTGGTCCCCCAGCGTCGCGATGAAGACGTCGGCGGACGGGGAGGCCGGATTCCCCTTGGTGAACAGGGCGATCACCCGTTCTATTCCCAGCGCGAACCCCACCCCGGGGGTGGGCGGCCCGCCGAGGCCCTCCACGAGGCCGTCGTAGCGGCCGCCGGCCGCGATCGTGTTCTGGGCGCCCAGGCCCTCCGCGGTGAACTCGAACGCGGTCTTGGTGTAATAGTCCAGGCCGCGGACCAAGCGCGGCTCCAGCGTGTACGCGAGACCCACGTCGTCTAGGCCCGCGCGTACCGCGTCGAAGTGGCCGACGCACTCCGGGCCAAGGTAGCTCGTGATGGCGGGCGCGTCGCGGGTCAGCGCGCGGCACTCCTCCCGCTTGCAATCCAGCACGCGCAGGGGGTTGGTCTCGATCCGCCGCCGGCACGCCTCGCAGAGACCGGACGCGCGGGTCATGAGAAAGGCCTTCAGCGCGTCCCGATACGCCGGACGGCAGAGCGGGCAGCCGAGGCTGTTGAGGAGCAGCGTGACGGGCGCGACCCCGAGCGCGCGGAAGAACCGGTCGAGCAGGACGAGCTGCTCCACGTCGAGCAGGGGGCTCGCCGAGCCGATCGCCTCGGCTCCGACCTGATGGAATTGGCGGAACCGTCCCGCCTGGGGGCGTTCGTGGCGGAACATGGGGCCGACGTAGTACAGCTTGGTCAGCGGCGACTCGGTCCAGAGGTGGTGCTCGATGTACGCCCGGATCGCGCCCGCGGTGCCCTCCGGTCGCAGCGTGAGCGACTTGCCGTCGAGGTCCGGGAACGTGTACATCTCCTTCTCGACCACGTCGGTCGTTGCGCCGAGCCCCCGCGCGAACAGCTCGGTGGCCTCGAAGATCGGGATCTTCATCTCGGCGTAGCCGAAGGTGTCGAGCAGCGCCCGCGCGGTCGATTCGAGGACCTGCCACGAGGACATCTCGCCGGGAAGAATGTCCTTGACGCCGCGGATGGCCTGAATCTTGGGAGCGCTCACGTCACCGTTCCGTCCGATTGGGCGCTCATCGTACCGTTGACGGGCGCGCGAAGTCAATTTGCGCTGATTTGACAGTGTTCGCGCCCATTTGCTATAAGGGACGAGCCTGCGGCGGCGTACCCAAGTGGCTAAGGGAGCAGTCTGCAAAACTGCGATGCGGCGGTTCGAACCCGCCCGCCGCCTCCATCTTTTCTCCCCCTGCGCGATGTTCGGGTCAATGCTGTGGGGTCGCACTTGGGATTTGCGATTCGTTGGCGGATTCGACGCGGCGTTTTTCAGGAAATCACAATCACAAGCCCGCCCCCAGACCGCCTCCGCCCCCAGACCGTTTTCCGCGGAGGAGTTGATCCGCCGCGCGATCCCTCGCACACTGCTGGAAGGAGTGCTCGCGGCGCACGGCAATGTCATGTTAGTATAGTCAGCACACAACGCGTGAGGTCGACCATGACGATCACCGATCATATCGAAATCAACCCCAAAGTCATGATGGGGAAGCCGGTTATCCGCGGGACCCGCATTCCGGTGGAACTGATTTTACGAAAGCTCGCCGAGGGTGCGTCGGAAGCTGACCTGCTCGAGGCCTACCCGCGGCTGACCCGTGAAGCGATTCAAGCGGCCATCGGCTATGCGGCCGACACCGTGGCCCACGAAGAAACCGTTCTGCTGGAGCCGTCACGGAAGCGAGCCAAGCGCTGATCGATGCGCTTTCTCGCTGATGAAAGTTGTGACTTCGCGGTGGTGCGTGCGTTGCGGGCGGGAGGGCACGATGTCGTGGCGGTGGCCGAGGTGGCTCTCAGTGCTGATGACAGCGCGGTGAGCGATCTTGCGGTGCGCCAGCGGCGGATCTTGCTCACCGAGGACAAGGATTTCGGCCAACTGGTGTTTGCTCAAGCGCAAACTTCCGGAGGCGTGATGTTCATCAGATACCCAGCGGCCGCGCGCCGCACGCTTCCGAAGGTCATTCTGGATCTGGTCGCCGAGGTCGGATCCGATCTGAGTGGGTGTTTTGTGGTGGTGCAACCAGGGCGCATCCGCATGGTTCGTCGCCCCAGTCGTTGATTCGGTAATCAGGTCAATGCTTATGTGGGCGCACGGGTGATTTGCGATTCGCTTTCGGATTCGACGCCGCGTTCATCAAGAAATCACAAATCGCAAGCCGGACTCTAGACCGTATCCCCTTGCGGGCTCCGGCGGATACCGGTATCCTGCGGGCGTGTCGTGTCGACGGGTCTTGACCGGGCGGTTCTCGAAGGGGATTTCGTTCCATGGATAAACGGCTCGTCATGGCCTGGCGCCGCGGGTTCGAGACCGCGTGGGAGATGGAGCGGGTGCTCACGACGCGGGAGCCGGTGGATGTCCAGCGTTCACTTGGAATCGCGCTCGAACTGATCGAGGTCGCGCTCCGGCGCGATCCATCCGGCGGTCGGTCGGACGCATGGGAGCGCGACGTGGAGCGCGTCCGTGAGCGGTGGCGGGCGCTCAAGCGCGCGTATCATCGGTGAGCGGGCGCAGTTTCAGAGCGGCGCTGTCCGACAAGATTTCGCCGATGTGCTCGAACGCCCCGATATGGTCGTCGAGTTCGACACGCTAGTTCGAGCGGCCCGGCGTTCGGCCGGCGCTACGGATTAAGCCCAGCCGGACCATCCCCGACGAGGCGGAGCGGTCCCCCTCCCCAGCGGTCCTGAATCGAGAAAATAAATCCGTCCCCTTTTTCTTTCTGCAAAAAGAACTGATGCTGAACCACCTTCATAATACCTTCACGAGACACGTCATTTCATTCTACGTCGTGAATGTCAGATCCTGAAACTTTGATCCGCTCACCGGCTACTGGCTGGAAGATCCCAATTGACGGATTGCCCCTGTTCCGGAAGCTCCTGCGGAGAGCGTGAACGTGATGCCATCCTGGAGCGTCATAGAAGTTTTGATGATTTGGGCGCGATCCACGACTTGGATCGTGCCCAAATAGAGGTGGTTACTCGGCATGTAGACTGCTGCAAGCTCACGGTGCGTGCCATCTGGCTTGATGAGGGCGAACTGCCCTGTCAGGAACCCTGGGCTGAAACCATTATTCTGAGATTGCTCAACCAGAACAAACTCCTTGAACCCTGAGGGATTATTAGGATTGAAACTGTCCACGACCTTTCTA
>Ga0210377_10000847_pt1 | contig 28955 bp, 26 predicted proteins | sample PLM4_65_b1redo_FD_155480 | JGI IMG/M metagenome (GOLD analysis project Ga0210377, IMG submission 155480) | Groundwater sediment microbial communities from an aquifer in East River, Colorado, USA - PLM4_65_b1 redo | ecosystem: Environmental > Terrestrial > Soil > Riparian zone | place: USA: East...
GGTCGCGGTCGCGGTCCTTCTCGGCGGGAAAGCGCCGCAGATACCGGTTCCAGTTGTCGATCCCCTCGGCGGCGATGCTCTCCTGCTCGTCGCGGCTCAGCGGGTGGTCGATCGGCAGCTTCACGTCAGGCTCCTCAAGTCAGGCTCCTCAGGGTGTCGTCCAGCCGGTTCAGGACCTCGTCGATCTGCTCCTTCGGGATGAACAGCGCCGGCTCGATGCGCAGCGTCTTGGCGTTGATGAGCGTGCCGGCGAGCAGCACACCGCGCCTGAACAGGCCGGCCGCCACCGAATAGCCGAACTCGGTGGTGCTGAACTCGATGCCGATGAGGAGCCCCTTGCCGCGCACGTCGGTGACCACGTCGCCGTAGCGCGCCTGGATCTCCCGCAGGCCGTGCAGGAAGTACTCCCCCTTCTCGGCCGCCTGCCCCGGCAGATCCTCGGAGAGGGTCACGTGAATCGCGGCGATCCCGGCGGCGCACGCCAGCGGGTTGCCGCCGAAGGTCGACGAGTGCAGGAAGGGGTTTTTCTCGAGCACTTTCCAGATCTCGGGTGTCGAGACGAAGGCCGACAGCGGCATCACGCCGCCGCCCAGCGCCTTCCCCAGGCACATGATGTCGGGCACGACGTTCCAGTGGTCGACGCCGAACATCTTGCCGGTGCGGCCCATGCCGGTCTGCACCTCGTCGGCGATCAAGAGCACGTCGAACTCGTCGCAGATCGCCCGCAGGCGCGGCCAGTAGTCGTCGGGCGGCACGATGGCGCCCGCCTCGCCCTGCACCGGCTCGGCCACCACCGCGGCGATGTCCAAACCCACGTCGCGTGCCTTGCGCAGCTGCCACTCGACCTCGCCGGCGTCGCCGAACTCGACGAAGTAGACATCCTGGAGCAGCGGCTCGAACGCGACGCGGTATTCCGCCTTGCCCATCAGCGACAGCGAGCCGTACGACTTGCCGTGGAAGCCGCGGATGGTCGAGATGAAACCCGACTTCTCGGTGTGCAGCCGGGCGAGCTTCATCGCCCCCTCGATCGCGTCGGTGCCGTTGTTGATGAAGAAGCACTTTTGCAAATTACCTGGGGCGATCTCGCCGAGCAGCTCGGCGAGGGCGCCGCGCAGCGGGTCGAGCAGCTCCTGGCTCGACATCGGCATCCGCTCGAGCTGGTTCTTCACCGCCTCGACGATGCGCGGGTGGCGGATCCCGGCGCTGTAGATGCCGAAGCCGCCGAGGCAGTCGATGTACTGCCGGCCGGTGATGTCCTCGATGAAGGTGCCTTCGCCGGTCCACTCGACCGAGGCGTACTGCTCCGCCTCGGCGACCGACTTGCGGTAGGCCAGGAAGCCGGTGTTGAAGTAGGTCGAGAACGAGCGGACGGTCTCCTTGATGATGCGCTGCTTCTGCGCGGCCGTCAGCCGCGTCTTGCGGGCGATGATGTCGAGCCAGCGTCCCGACTCGCGGATGACCTTTTCGACCGGCATCCGCCGCGCCCCGCGGCGCGCCCGGGCCTTGGCCCTGGCCTTGGCGCTCTTGGCGATGGCCGGCCGGATCGGCTCGACGACGGTGAGGGCGGCCTGGTCGACCGGCGGGCGCGTCGCGGCCGCCCCGTTACGCGCCCCCGAGGCCTGGCCACGCGGGCCGGCCAGCAGGGGGTGGGAGGGCACCGCCAGCGCCTTGGCCGCCGCCCGGGCGGCGGCTTTCGGGTCTCGCCTCACACCGCTCTTCATCGCACAACCTCAAAAAAATCACCGACTTACATAACTTACAGCCGGGGGGCCCCGAGGCAAGGAGCCGCTAGAGGTCGAAGAAGACTGCGAGGGCCGTGCGGGTCATTGGGGTACCCCGAGGACAGGCGGGATCGTAGCAGACCGCTTCCAAGGGGGTCAAGGCTCGGGGTCCATCTGGCGGAACGATCCGAGATGATCGCAGGACCCCGCGAATGTCGGCAAAGCGTTGATTATAAATACCTTGCTTGAGTTGCAGGGACCGCGTCGAGATCAGTCGGGGCCGACCATGCCGGAGGCGATGGCCCAGCGGACCAGCCCGGCGACGTTGTGGACGTCGAGCTTCGACATGATACGGGTACGGTGCGCCTCGACCGTCTTGACGGAGAGCTCCAGCTGCCGGGCGATGTCCCGGTTGGTGTGGCTGGTGGCGATGAGCCGCACGACCTCGCGCTCGCGGGGGGTCAGCCGGGCGGCGGGATCGACCGGGTGGGTCTCCGTCGCCGGGCGCTTCTCGAGGTAGCGGGCGACGACCGAAGCCGAGATGCGCGGGTCGAGGTGCATGCCGCCGGCGCGGGCAGCCCGGATGGCGGCCACGAGATCCCGGGCCGGGGCGTCCTTCAGGACGTAGCCGGTGGCGCCCGCGCGCAGGATCGACTCGACGTAGTCCTCGCCGTCGTGCATCGACAGGGCGACCACGCGGGTCGCGGGCAGGTCGGCGCGGATGTGGCGGGTCGCCTCGACGCCGTTGACCCGCGGCATCGAGATGTCGAGCACGACCACGTCGGGTTTCAGGGCGGTCGCCTTGCGCAGGGCGTCGCGGCCGTCGCAGGCTTCGCCGATCACCCGGATGTCGGCCTCGCGGTCGAGGATGGCCCGCAGGCCCTGGCGAAGCAGGGTGTGGTCGTCGACCAGCAGGACCCGGATCCTGGCGGCGCTCAAGGCAGCAGTTCTCCGGCCATGGCGATGGCGGCTGGGAACCTGGGCGGCTGGTTGGAAATCGGCACTGTCGGCAATCGTTCTCCCGCGGCGAAACGGGAGCGCTCCCCGAGACGGGAAGGTCCGGCTATTCTCGCCCCCGTACACTCAAGGTGTCAACGCCGGCCGAAACGTCACGCCGCCGACGGCGTGATTCAGCGCGGCAGGCGGGCGAAGACCGCGGCGATCCTCTCCGCCGCCCGGCCGTCCCAGAGCGGGATGACCGGCGGGCGGCGCCGCGGCGCGCGCAGGACACGCCGGGCCGCGGCGACGATCCGATCGGTGTCCCGGCCGACGAGCCGGTTGGTGCCGCGGGTGACGGTGATCGGCCGCTCGGTGTTGTCACGCAGCGTCAGGCAGGGCACCCCGAGGATGGTCGCCTCCTCCTGCACGCCGCCCGAATCGGTCAGGATCACGGCGGCGCGCTTCTGGAGATGCAGGAAATCGATATAGCCGAGCGGCGCGATCACCCGCACGCCGGGGCCCGCCGCTCCGGCGCCCGCCGCCCCGGCGGCGTGGCCGGCACGCAGGCCGAACGCCTCCAGCCGCTTCGCCGTGCGCGGGTGGGCCGGGAAGATCACCGGCATCTCCCGGCCGATCTCCACGAGGGCGGCCATGATGCGCCGCAACACCGACTCGTCGTCAACGTTGGCGGGCCGGTGCAGGGTCAGAAGGGCATAGGGGGCGGCGATCCCGAGGCGGCGCATCACGTCGGAGCCGTCCGAGAGCCGGACGAAGCGCTTGAGCGTGTCGATCATGACGTTGCCGACCCGGTGGATGCGGCGTCGCTCCACCCCCTCGGCCAGGAGGTTGCGATCGGCGTCCGGGCTGGTGGTGAACAGAAGGTCGGACAGGACATCGGTGACCAGCCGGTTGACCTCCTCCGGCATGTCGCGGTCGCGCGACCGCAGACCGGCCTCGACGTGCGCCACCCGGACGCGCGGCGACATCTTCGCCGCCACGAGCGAGCAGCCGGCGGTGGAATTGACGTCGCCCACGACGATCACCCAGTCGGGCCGCTCCTCGTCGAGCACGCGCTCGAAGGCCTCCATGACGCGCGCGGTCTGCACCGCGTGGCCCGCCGAACCGACGCCGAGATGGATATCCGGCCGCGGGATGCCGAGCTCGGCGAAGAAGACATCCGACATGGCGTCGTCGTAGTGCTGCCCGGTGTGGACCAGGCGCACCTCGAAGAGCCGCGGGCGGCGCCGGAACGCGCGCATCAGCGGCGCCACCTTCATGAAGTTGGGACGAGCCCCGGCGACGACCACCAGGCGCAGCGGCGGCCGGCGCCGTGCCGTGGTCACAGGCGGGCCAGCTCCCGGGCGAGGACCGCGGCGACCCGCTCGACCTGCGCCTCTTTGAGGTGCGGATGGAGCGGCAAGGTCAATACCTCCCGCGCCGCCCGCTCCGACTCGGGGAAAGCGCCTTCGCCCAACCCCATGGCGGCGTAGCACGGCTGCCGGTGCAGCGGCACCGGGTAATGGATGCCGGTCTCGACCCCCTCCGCCTGGAGGGCGGCGCGCACCCGATCACGGCCGCCGGCGGCGGCGCCGGCCACGACACGCACCGCGAACTGGTGGTAGACATGCTCGCTCCCCTGGCGCACCGCCGGCAGCCGCAACAGTCCGCGGCTCTCGGTCTCGGCGAGGGCCTGGTGATAGCACGCCGCCAGGGCGCGCCGCCGCCGGTTCCACTCCTCGAGGTGCCTGAGCTTCACCCGCAGGATGGCGCACTGGATCGCATCGAGCCGTCCGTTGTATCCCTCCTCGGCGTGGAGGTACTTCGCCGACTGGCCGTGATCGCGCAGGCGGCGGACCCGATCGGCCACCGCGGCCGAGCCGGTCGTCACCAGCCCGCCTTCGCCGCAGCCACCGAGGTTCTTGGTCGGGTAGAACGAGAAGGCCGCGGCGACTCCGAAGCTCCCCGCCCGCCGCCCTCCCTCGGCGGCGCCATGGGCCTGGCAGGCATCCTCGACGACGAACAGACCGCGCGCCGCCGCCAGGGCCAGGAGCCCCGTCATGTCGGCGGTCTGCCCATAGAGATGCACCGGCAGCAGGGCGCGGGTGCGCGCCGTCACCGCCGCCGCGGCGCGTTCGGGATCGAGCGTGAAGGTCGTGGGATCAATATCGGCGAAGACCGGGCGCCCCCCGGCCTGGGTGATCGCCTCGGTCGTGCCGATGAAGGTGAACGGGCTGGTCACCACTTCGTCGCCCGCGCGCAGGCCGGCCGCCATGAGGGCGAAGCGCAGGGCGTCGGTGCCGCTGCTCACGGCCACGCCGTGGGCCACGCCGCAATAGGCGGCGAAGCCGGCCTCGAGCTGTTCGACCTCGGGCCCGCCGACGTAGCGCCCCGACGCCAGCACGCCGAGAACGACGGGCTCGATCTCGGCGCGGATGGCCCGGTACTCCGCCTGCAGATCGAGGGCGGGCACAGGACCGGTGTCAGGCGCGGGGCTTGGGCTTGCGGGCGGTTTCAATCGCTCTGTTGGGCGGAGACCGCGGCGGCTGCGGTCCCGGCGACCAGGATGCTGATGATGGCGATGCCGCCGGGGCGCTTCCAGAAACTCTTCTTCCCCGTCGATCCCGATGCCTGCGAGACCGCGTTCGGGTCGGTGAAGGTCAGCTTCGCGCCGCCCTTGAAGAGCGGCCCGTCGGCGGCTGCCCCGGATGGCGCGCGCACCGCGAAAGACATGTACAACCGCTGGTTCTCGGCCAGATCGATGAGGCCGTCGGTGACGTAGACCCGGGCGGCGGCGTCGATGGCGATGTCGTAGGTTCCCGCCGGCAGTCCGCTCACCTCGTAGGCGCCGTTGTCGCCGGTGAAGTTGCTCACGTAGCGCCGGCCGGTCTGGACGTTGATCGCGGTGACCGTGGCGCCCGAGAGGCGGGTGACCTCATCTTCTTTGAAGAGCACCCCGCGAATGATCCCCAGCCCCTCGTGGGCGGGTGTCTTCGAGGCCTCCCCCGCGCCCTCGGCGGCCGCGGCCATGACGGCGAGCGGGGCGGCGGCGAGCCAGGCGGCGATGGCGAGCGCAACGCCGCGTCCGTGGCGCGCGAACCGGGTGCATGTCATGACCGGGGGACTGTAGTGGAACCCCCGGTCGAGGTCAAGGGTCGGGATTTGTCTGTCAGGACTTCATGAGTGCGCCGACGATCAGCAGCCCCCAGACCGAGCGGCAGACGTGGAAATCGCCCAGGTCGGAGGCCTCGCACATCTCGCCCAGCGCGGTCGGGGTCCGGCACATCCCCAGCAGCCGTCGCTCCCCCGGCAGGAGGGGCAGTCCGGCGGCGATCTCGGCCGCCGGCGAGGTGGCCAGGTACTCGGCGTTCAGCCCGCCGACCTCCTCGTAGATGCGGGCCCACGACCCGATGCGGCGCAGGCCCTCGATGACCAGGACATCGCCCGGCAGGTCGAGGGAGATCGTCTCGACCGGCACCGGGCCGGGAGCGAAGGCCCATGAGCCGTTCGTCCGCTCGAACAGCGAGAACAGGATCTCCCGCACCTGGACCCGGACCCATTTGTCGATGTCGGCCGGTGTCAGCATTTTGGAGCGCACCATCACCTCGCCGAGGCGATCGCGCGTCGCCAGGGCGATCTCCAGGGCCCTGAGGACCTGCTTCACCGGGACGACACCGGCCTTGAGGAGGATCTGGTTGAAACGGTCGTCGCGGTGATTCGAGCTGGCGAACTGCACCCGGCCGTCGCGGAGCTCGACCAGCTTGCGCGCCGTGCGTCCCATGACCGTCAGCACCCCCGTCACCCGGCGCGACGCCAGGTCGTGGAGGAGATTCGGGATCGTCCGCGACTGGATCTCGCCGCGCAGCGGTTCCGTCCCCTTCTGCGACTGGCCGTCGGGGTCCTCGGGCGTCCTCAGGGGCAGGGCGGCACTCATCAAGCTCCAATCTAGGGTCGGCCCGGCGCGGATTCAAGGCGCGCCCGGGGCCGCACGGCGCGCCGGATGCCGGCGAGCGGCGCTACTGCGCCGCCTGCAGGGCGCGGGTCGCGGCGGCGGCCGCCGACGGCCCGTCGGCCGACTCGAGCGTGCTGCCCGGCGACCGCGAGGCGGCCGTGAAGGCCTGCTTCGCCGCTTCCGGATCGCCGCGCCGCAGGGCGCACAGACCGCGGTAATAGAGGACGGTGCCGCGCGCGAGACCGCTCCCTTCCGGAAGGTCGGCGCGGCCCAATCCCTCGCTCACCGCCCGGTCCCAGGCGCGGAAATGCATGTAGGCCAGCCCGAGGTTGAGCTGGGCGACGCCACGCGCCGCATCGTCGACGGCGGCGCGGGAGCGCAACCGGTACTCCGCCAGGGCGCGGTTGTAGAGCCGTCCCCGGTCGGTCAGCGCCAGAAGCGCGGGGGCTTCGCCGGGTGCTATCCGGACCGTGCGTGTCCCCTGTTTTCCGAGAACGCTCAGCACCACCGGCGCGCGCACACCGGCGCCGCGGTCCGCGGCCGCCGCCAGCGCCGCCATCGCCTGGCCCGCGCCGGCCGCCCGCTGCTCGCCGACCGAGACGATACGCTCGCCGCGCACAATGCCGGCCTGCGCCGCCGGGCTGCCCGGGAGGACGCGCGCCACCACCGGGCCGCCCGGCGGCAGCGCGGTGTCGGCGAGGGAGAGCCCCCAGAAGGTCGCGCTCTCGGGCGGGGCGCTGTCGAGCCGGGTGACGAAGTCGCGCACCTCGTCGTCGCGGCCGAGCTTCAGCCGCACGCGGTCGGGCGCGGCGTGCAGGACGGAATAAAGGGCCAGCGTCCAGGCGCCCTCGGGATCGGAGGCGTGGGTGAGGCCGGCGAGAACGAGATCGGCGCCGGTCTTCTCGGCCGCCTCCTTCAGGATGTCGGGTGGCACCAGCGTGCCGGCGCGGGCTTCGCGCGGGTCGGCGATCATCCAGCGGACGATCGCGTCGCGCACCGCCTCCTGCGCCGCCGGCATGCGCACCACGTTGAGGCTGCGCAGACCGCGGTTGAGAGCGTCGATGAGCGGCTTGTCCTCGTCGCTCCAGACCGCCCGGCCCCACTCGTCGAGGCGGAAGGTGCCGGCGTAGAGCAGCGTCGGGCGCAGCCGCACGGCCAGGGTGTTGAGCTCGCCCGGTGTGAGCCGGATGCGCTCGCTCCAGCGGCCGACGTCGGCCTTGACCACGGTGATGTCGCGCTCGCCGCCGCACAGGCTGCCGAGGGTCAGGGGGGTGGCGCCCTGGCGGACCCCGTCGACCAGCACATCGGCTCCGGATGGCACCGAGTCGATCTGCAGCCGTCCCATCGATTCCTCGAGCACCACGGGCGAGAAGCGCAGCGGCCGGTTGGCCGGGTCGAGGTCGACCTTGACGGTCAGGGTCTGCGGCCGGTGACAATCGCGCTCGAAGGTGACCCGATGCTCTCCCGCGGCGACCAGCGGCACGACGAGCGGCGCCGAGGCCCGCGCCGGATCGAAGCCGAATGTGGCGGCAAGGGCCTCGACCTCAGGTGTGGCCGGACCGGCCGTGAGCCCCGCGGGGGCGCCGTCGAAGGTCACCCGAACGCCGCTCGGGACGGTGATGAACTCGACGCTGCGCCGGTTCGGCTTCAGCCGCACGGTACGATCGAGCCGCCCGCCGCCCGCGATCACGAGAGTCTCGGTGTACGGTTCGTAGCCATCCATCGCGACGGCGAGAGTCCGCGAGCCCGCCAGCAGGCCGATGCCGTCGGGCGCCGACGGGTCGACCGGCTCGCCGTCGATGCTCACGCGCGCCCGCGGCGGCTCGACCACGAGGGCGAGAACGGCGATCATCCGGCGCCGGACCTTGTCGAACAGGTCGACGACCTTCGGCGACAGGGTCTGCCGGTCGATGGTCCAGCTCGGGTCGAGGCGCAGCAGGGCTTCGAAGTCGGATTCCGCGGCGCCGCTGTTGCCGAGATTGAAATGCGCGCGGGCCCTGAGATCATAGGCGGCGCACAGGAGCTTCTGCTCCTCGGCCCCGAGATCGGCGGGGCGCACCGCGCGCCGCGGCTCGATCACCGGCTGCAGCTCGGAGACGGCGGCGGCGAAGTCGAGCTCCTCGATGCGGTCACGCGCCCGATCGTAGGCCTCGCGCATGCCGCGCAGGCCGGCGGTCAGGTCCTCTTCCTGCTGGGCCCATGCCGGCGGCACGGGGGCGGCGACCATCGCGACCGCGACCACGACCGCGATCAACACCGCCGTGCAGGCGCCGCGCCGGAGCCGCATCGGCCTCATTGCAGGCGCACCAGGAGGCCCGACTTGCGGCCGCCGAGGTAGAGGCGGCCCTGTGGATCGACCGCGAGGGCGCCGATCTCGCCAATCCGCGCCGCCGCGTCCTTCGGCAGCCGGATCACGGTGAGCGGCTTGCCGGCGGGGTCGGTCACGAACACGGCACCGCCGCGCGCGTCGAGGACATAGAAATCCCCCAGACCGTCGACCGCCAGGGCCGCCGGCTCGGCGATGCCGGCCGCGGCCAGGTCGACCCGGCGCACCTCGCGCCCCTGGCTGAGCACGACGACCAGACGGGCGCGCGCGTCGAGGGCCATGACCGACCCGTCGTCGCCCGCCGCCACGTCGACGAAGCGCCCGTCGCCGCCGGCGGGCGGCCGGGCGGCGGCGACCAGCTTGCGATTGCGGTCGTAGACCAGCACGGCATTCTCGCGCCGGTCGAGCAGGTGGACCCGGCCGAAGGCATCGACCGCGATCGGCCCGAAATCGGCCGGCGGGCGTCCCTGGGCGCCGGGGAGATCGGCGCCACTCCAGTTGCGGGCGTTGACGGCGATCTGTGCCTTCCCGGAGATGAACACCGCCAACCCCTCGGCCGCCGCGACATGGTCCGGGCCGGGGTGGCTGATCTGCTCCTGGATGCGGCCGCGCGCGTCGAACCGGAAGACCGCGGGGGTGCGCGGGGAGGCCGCGATCAACAACCCCTGCGCGTCGACACTCAGGTCGTTGATGCCGCGGATGACCCTGGCGGTCCCGGCCTCCTGGGCCAGCCCGGTGCCGTACTCCGGGTCGACCTTGTAGAGCGCCGTCCAGTCGGCGACCGCCGCGGATCCGGCGGCGTCGGGCGCCGGACGCGGCGCCGCCTCGGAGGGCAGCAGGCGCAGACGGTGCAGCAGGGTCAGGCGATCGAGGGCCGGCGCCGCGAACGGCGAGTCGGGCGAGCGCAGCCGCAGCCGCTCGAGGGCGAGCATCGCCTCGGCCGCGTCGTCGAGGCGCGACAGCGCCAGACCGTAGCGGTACATCGCCTCGCCGGCGAGCGGGCTGTCGGGGTGCTCGGCCAGAAGGCGCGCGAACGACTCGGAGGCGCGCGCCGGGCGGCCGCGCAACTGGTCACATCGCCCTGCCGCCATGGCGGCGTCGTCGGCCGCGTCGCTGTCCGGGTAGATCTGCATCGCGGTCGCGAAACGCCCGCATGCCTCGTCGAGATCGGCCTTCACCCGCGCCGGTTCGAGACCGATGTAGCCGAGCCGTACCAGGGCGTGGGCGGCCTCGGGCGAACCCCGGTGGGATTGCGCCAGGCGCGCCAGGAGATCCGCCGCCTGCTGCAGCGCCGTGCCGCTGGCCGAGCCGATTTGCGCCCACGCGGTGACCGGGTAGATCATCTCCGCCGCCTTGAGAAGCGCCGCCGGCGCCCACGGGCTCTGGGGGAAATCGGTGTAGACGCGGCGCAGGATCCGGGCGGCCTCGTCACGCCGGCCGGCGGCCAGCGCCGCCGTGGCCTCGGAGTAGAGCCGGGCGTCGAGCGGCGCATCCGCCGCGGCCGCCGGTGACTCCGTCTTCGGCGACGTGCTGGCCGGCGCCCGTGCCGGCGCCGCCGGCGTCGCGGCCCCCGCCGGGGCGGCCGGCGACGCCGCGGGCGGGATCCCAAGGACGAGCACCGCCAGCACGACAAGCGCCCGCGTCCGGTGTCGACCAGGCGGCATCAGAATTTCACCACGACGCGCTCGGCGCGGCCGGCGGCGATCGAGACGCCGACCTCGCGGCTCGCGCCGGTCGGCACGAAGACCACCTTGATGCGGTGGCCGCCCGCGGCGATCGGTCGAGCGAGCACCGGCGTGACATCGACGTAGACGCCGTCTATGAAAACCTTGCAGTTGCTCGGCTGGGCCAGCACGGTGAGACGTCCGAGTTCCGCGAGGGCGATCGCCGGTGTCACGGTCCGGCCGCCGGTGACGTTCACGGTGGCGCGTTCGCGCAGGAAGACCTCGTCGTTGCGCAGGGTCAGGGCGTGCTTCCCCTCGGGCAGGGCGAAAGGCTCGCCGGCGCGGCCGATCCGGCGCTCGCCGGCATAGATGTCCACCCCGTACCCCTTCGGCCGCGCGACCAGCACCGTGCCGCGCGGGACCGCATCGAGGGCGACGCTGGCCAGCGCCGCGGCCAGGGCGGCGGATCCCTCATCCGGATCGAACTCACGCTTCCAGGGCCGGTGCCCCTCGAGGCGCAGCTCGACGGTGCGGCGCTCGCAGGTGTCGATCTCGATCTCGACCGGCGTCCTCTTGCCGGTGTCGCGGCCATCGAGGACGAGGCGGGCGCCCGCCGGCTGCGAGCCGATCGCGACGACCTCGCGCCGCGCCCGCAACTCGAGCACCAGCGGGCCGGCGAAGGAGGCGAGGTCGGCCGCGGTCATCTCGGCGGTCGCTTCGAGGCAACCGGCGCGGGCGCGGATGTCGTGCGCTTTCGGGTCGTCGAGCGACAGGACCACGCGCGGCTCCGCCAGCGGGATCTCGTCGAGGAAGACCGAGCCGCCGTGCGGCATGGTCTCGACCGCCACGGTGATCCGGCGTCCGGCGGCGCCGGACACGGCGCCCGGTGCTGTGCCGATCCCGGCCGAGTGCACCGGGCCGGCCGGGGCCTGGCGCCGGCCCGGCGGCTCGGAGCGGTTGGCGCCGCGCGGAAAGACGAGCAGGCCGGCGGCCACCGTCACCGCAAGCGCGGCGATCTTGAACGGGTGATGCGCGAGAAGCGCCGGTGACGGGGCGACGCCCGGCGCGCGGGCGCCCGGGACGCCGGCGGGCCGGGTGCGCGCCGCGCGGGCCGATGGCGTTGCCGCGTCGGCCCGGCGCGCGGTCGATGCCGGCGTCGGCGCGGTCACGGCTGCCGGACGCGCGGGCGACGGCGCTGCGGCCGGGCGCGTGAACGGCCGCGACAGCGTCTCCGGCGCCAGCATCGAGAAGGCCTTGCGCAGATCGACGACCAGCGCCGCCCCGCTGTCGTAGCGGCGATCGGGCGCCTTGGCGAGCGCCTTCGCGAGTACCAGGTTGATCTCCGGCGGCAGGGCCGGATTGTGGGCGGCGGGCGGGCGCGGATCCTCGTAGAGGACGCGGTAGATGATCGTCGAGATCGAGTCGGCCTCGAACGGCCGCACACCGGTCAGGAGCTCGTACAGCACGACCCCGAGCGAGAAGAGGTCGCTGCGGCCGTCGAGCGCGCGCCCCTGGATCTGCTCCGGCGACATGTAGCTCGGCGTGCCGAGCAGGACACCGGCCTGTGTCAGGTGCGCGCCCGGGTCCTTGGCGAGGCCGAAGTCGGTGATCTTCAGCGTCCCGTCGGCCAGGCGCATCAGGTTCGCCGGCTTGATGTCCCGGTGAATGACCCCCGCCGCATGCGCGTGGTCGAGGGCGGCCGCCGCCTGCACGACCAGACCGAGCACATCTCCCGGCGGCAGCAGCGCCCCGGGGCGGGCGCGGCGATCGAGGGTCTCGCCGTCGATGAACTCCATGGCGATGAACGACAGGCCGTTCTCCTCGCCGACGTCGAAGATGGTGACGATGTTGGGGTGGAGGAGCCGGCCGGCGGCCTGGGCCTCGCGCAGGAAGCGGAGACTGGTCTCGCGCGCCTCCTGCTCCGAGGTGCCCGGAGGGAGGGCGATCGTCTTGATCGCCACCTGTCGCTCGATGGTGGGGTCGTGGGCCAGGAAGACCTGCCCCATAGCGCCCCGTCCGATCTCGCGCAGGATCTCGAAGCGCCCCAGTTTCTTCGGGATCATCGGTCCGCCGCGGCTCCCGGATGGATTCTAGTGTCGCCTCCGGGGGTCGTCAAACCGCCCCGCGGCCGATGACGGGATCGTAACGCCTGCGCGCCGCAGGCCTCAGACGTGCGTGTCGGGATCGATGCCGGCCGCGAATGTCAGGAGCGGCAGCTGCTCCTCCCGCCCGCTGCGCGGATCGCGGAAGCGGATGAAGCCGAGCGCCCGATCGGTCCCCTCGTACAACGTCTCGGCAGTGGCGGTCAGGTGCCCCGCCAGATCGCGACCGAGCGCCGCCGCCGAGGGCTCGTCCCCCGCCACCACCGCCGACAGCCCCACCGGAACGTGGATGCCGACGGAACCACCCTGGCCGCGGCCGCGCATGAACCCTTCCGCGGCGGCGCGCAGCGTCTGCATCGCGGAGCTGAATGCGATCTCGCCGTACTTCTTCCGGAACACGTCCATGGCGCGCGGGTCCCAGCGCAGAATGACGATGTGGCCGCCCGCGGCCGCAACACTGAGCCCCGGGTCGGTCACCGCGGCGCGCGCCGCCGTCTGCGCCTGCATGAGCCGGCGGATCGCCTGCTCGAGGTCCTGGGTCCGGAACGGCTTGGTGATGTACTCGTCCGCGCCGCAGTCCTTGCCCCAGAAGACATCCTCCTGGCCGGAGCGCGCCGTCAGCAAGATGACCGGCGTGTGCCGCGTCGACGGGTCGGATTTCACCCGGCGGCAGATCTGGAACCCGTTCACCTTCGGCATCATCACGTCGGCGATGATCAGATCGGGGTTCCCGGACTGGATCCGCTCCATGGCGCGCTCGCCGTCCTCCGCCACCAGGACGCTGTAGCCCAGGGTCTCGAGGCTCATTTGCAGGATGTCGCGCACGGCCTGCGAATCGTCCGCGATCAGGATGGTGGCGCTCATGAACCGACGTCCTTCCCGCCGAGCATCTCCTCGACCTCGGCGCCGAGCGCCTCCGCCAGCCGGCGGTCGTTGTGGTACGGCGCGGTCCCCTCGTCGATGAGCCGGACCATGCCGTCGACGCCCTTCTCCATCAGCCCGAGGACCTTGACCTGCTGCGGCTGCAGCCCGCCGAGTCGACCCGACTGCAGCAGCTCGACGGCACCGCTGATCGATGTCAGCGGTGTGCGCAGATCGTGCCCGAGCTGGCGGATGACCTTCCCCTCGGCCGCGCCCGCCTGCGGATCGCCGGTCTCGGCGATGGTGACCGTGAGCCGGCCACCGGCGCCTCCGGAAGGTGCGGCCACCAGCGCGTAGAGCCGCGCCTTGTCGGTCTGCACTTCCACGAGGCGCGCCTGCGGGAGCGCCGCGTGCCGCGCCGCCTCGACCAGGGCGGCGATGCCGCGGACCAGCGGCGGGTCGTCGGATCGACCGGCGGCCAGCGATTCGGGCGGCGCCTCGACCGCGAGGCTCTCCCAGCCGCCGACCTCGACAATCCCGCCGGAAGCATCGACGACCAGGTAGGCCGTTCCGGCCGGCTCCGGCGACGGGCCCTTCTTCTCTTTTTTCTTCACCAGCCGCAGGGACATGACATCCACCTCCTGAACCGCGACGGGGCCGCCCGCCATCCCCGGCGGGGATGCCGATTCCGTCATCAATATAGGGGCCGATCGCAAGGACGCAAGGCGGACGGCCAAACCCGCGCGCCGCGGTCGCCCCGGCGCAACTGTTGCGGTTGCAAGCCCGGCCCGCGCCGGGGCATCGCCGCTCCCGCCGGCCCCGCCGGCCGCCACCGTCCCGCCGTCGATATCCGCCGTCGCCGCAACCGCCCGACGGAAAGGCCTTCCGCGGGATGTCGGTAACGGACCGGAGGCACCATGCGGGTGTCCCGCCGATGGCCTGCCGGAGCCACCGCGATGGCAGCGCGATTGCAGCCCTGCGCCTCCCGGCGCTCGCGGGAGTTCGCACGATGGAATCGACGCCGACTGTTGCGGCACAGGTGACGGACGGCCGCGATGATCGCCGCCGTCAGGTGGTCCGGCGGGCCGATCTCGACTCCCTGGTCATCACCCTCAAGGCGCGCGGCTTCGAGGTGATCGCCCCGGTCCGGCGCGACGGCGCCATCGTCCTCGCCGCCATCGACAGCCTTGCGGCGCTGCCGCGCGGCTGGGCCGCCGATCAGGAACCGGGCCGGTACCGTCTCCGGCCGGCGGCCGGCGGCGCGTTGTTCGGCCCCGGCCCCGCGGCCACCTCGTGCCGCGCCTTCCTGCGTCCCGCGTCGGAGCGGTTGTTCGCCGCCCGGCGCAGCGGCAGCGGCTTCCAGGTCGAGACCGACGACCCCCCCGTGCCGCGCTACGCCTTCGTCGGCATCCGCGCCTGCGACCTTGCCGCAGTGGCGCGGCTGGATCGGGTGCTCAAGGGCGATCGCTTCCATGACACCGCTTACCAGGCGCGCCGGGACGCCGCCTTCTTCGCCGTCGTCGATTGCCGCGAGCCGGCGTCGACCTGCTTCTGCGCCTCGGTCGGCGGCGGGCCGGTCGCCGCCGCCGGGTACGATCTGCGCATCACAGAGATCACGGAGGAGGGGCACCGCTTCCTCCTCGAGCCCGGCTCGGCCGCCGGCGCCGACATCCTCGCGACCCTGCCGGGCATCCCGCCGGACGACGCGACGCTCCGGGCCGCAGGCAGGCCGGCGGCGCCGCAGGCGCGCTCGCTGCCCGCGGATGGCCTGGCCGGGCGGTTGTGCGCCGCGGCCGAGCACCCGCGCTGGCAGGCGACCGCCGCCCGCTGCCTGGCGTGCGCCAACTGCACCATGGTCTGCCCGACCTGCTTCTGCACCACCGTCGAGGACACCAGCGGCCTTCTGCCCGACCAGGCGGCGCGTTGGCGCCGCGCCGATTCCTGTTTCACGCTCGGTTTCTCGTACATCCACGGCGGCAGCGTGCGCGCCACTATCGCCGCCCGCTACCGCCAGTGGCTGTTGCACAAGCTGGCGACCTGGCACGACCAGTTCGGCACGACGGGATGCGTCGGCTGCGGCCGCTGCATCGCCTGGTGCCCGGCGGGGATTGACATCACCGAGGAGGCGCGGGCCGTCGCGGCCGCGCCGGGATAGGGACCGTGGAGGGCGCCGCATGAACATCGAGAATCTCGAGAAGATCCTGGTCGAGCATCCGTTCCTGAAGGACCTGCCGGTGGACCACATCGGCACCGTGGTCGGCTGCGCCAGCAACCGGGTCTTCGCGGCCGGCGAATTCCTCAGTCGCGAGGGCGAGCAGGCCGATCAGTTCTTCCTCCTGCGCGAGGGGCGGGTCTCCCTCGAAGTGCACTCGCCGAACGCCGGGGCGCTGCGCATCGAGACCCTGACCGACGGCGACGTGCTGGGATGGTCGTGGATCATCGAGCCGTACCGCTGGCATTTCGACGCCCGCGCCCTCACCCGGGTCAGGGCGATCGCCCTCGACGGCAAGTGCCTGCGCGGCAAGTGCGATTCCGACCACGAGCTCGGCTGGCGGCTGCTGCGCCGCTTCGCGCGCGTGATGGAGCAGCGGCTGCAGTCGACGCGCCTGCAGCTCGTCGACGTGTACGGCCGGCGCAAGGAACCCGCCCGTGAGCATGCCTGACACCGCCCCGCGCGGATCGTCGGCCGTCGTCGTGTCGCCCGCGGCGCCGCGCGGCGGGCCCGACCCGATGATCCCCGTCCCGGCGCGCATCCTCAAGGTCCGGCGCGAGACCCACGACACCTGGACGCTCGAGGTCGGGCCGGTGGAGGGCGACCTCCTCCCCTTCGCCCCTGGACAGTTCAGCATGCTCTACGTCCTCGGCGTCGCCGAGCTGCCGATCTCGATCTCGGGCGACCCGGCCGAGACGCGCCGGCGGGTCTACACGGTGCGCTCGGTCGGTGCCGCCACCGCCGCTCTGGTCGGCCAGCCGGAGGGAGAGTGCATCGGGGTGCGCGGGCCGTTCGGCGCCCCCTGGCCCGTCGAAGCGGCGCGCGGACGCGACCTGCTCCTGATCGCCGGCGGCATCGGCCTGGCGCCGCTGCGACCCGTCCTTTACCACGCCCTGGCGCACCGCGACGACTACGGCCGCGTGCTGGTCCTGTACGGCGCCCGCAGCCCCAGGGATCTGCTCTACCGCAAGGAACTGTCCCAATGGGGCCGCGAGCGCGGCGTGCATGTCCTGACGACGGTGGATTACGGCGGCCTGCGCTGGACCGGGAACGTCGGCGTCGTCACCACGCTGTTCCGCCGCGTGCCGCTCGATCCCGGCCGGACCACGGCCATGGTCTGCGGCCCCGAGATCATGATGCGCTTCGTCGTCGGCGAGCTCGAAACGCGCGGCGTCGGTCCCGACGACATCTGGCTGTCGATGGAGCGCAACATGAAGTGCGGCATCGGGCTGTGCGGGCACTGCCAGTTCGGGCCGATGTTCGTCTGCCGCGACGGGCCGGTGCTGCCGTACCGGCGCCTGCGGCCATGGGTGACGCGTCATGAGATCTGACGCGCGGCGGCGGCCGCGGATCGCGGTGTTCAAGTTCGCCTCGTGCGACGGCTGCCAGTTGAGCCTGCTCGACGCCGAAGACCAGCTTCTCGATCTGTCCGGGGCGTTCGACATCCGGTACTTCCCCGAGGCGAGCAGCCGGATGCTGCGCGGCCCGTACGACATCGCCCTGGTCGAGGGCAGCATCACCACCCACGCCGACGCCGATCGGATCCACAAGGTCCGCCGTCTGGCGCGCACCCTCATCGCCCTGGGCGCCTGCGCCACCTCGGGGGGCATCCAGTCGCTGCGGAACTGGCAGGATGTCGGCGCGATGGTGCGCGCCGTCTACCCGACCCCCGGGTACATCGCGACACTGGCCACTTCGACGCCGATCTCCGATCACGTGCCGGTCGATGTCGAGCTGCGCGGCTGCCCGATCAGCAAGGATCTCCTTCTCGAGACGCTGGCGGCGCTTCTCGCCGGCCGCCGGCCGAACCTGCCGGCCTACAGCGTCTGCATCGAGTGCAAGCGCCGCGGCCAGGTCTGCCTGCTGGTCGGCGCGGACGAACCCTGCCTGGGACCCGTGACCCAGGCCGGCTGCGGGGCGATCTGCCCGGGCTTCGGGCGCGGCTGCTACGGCTGCTTCGGACCGATGGAGTCGGCCAACGTGACGGCGCTGGTCGCCGGACTCAGGGAGCGGGGGCTGCACGGCGATGTCATCGTCCGCCTGCTGCGCGGCTTCAACGCCTGGTCGTGGCCGTTCAGGAGCGGCGGCGACGAGGCGGCGCGGGCGGCGGCGGCTGACGAGGCGGCCGGCGACGGGCCGACGGGCGGCGGGGCGACGGCGCCCGCCGGCGGGGGCGCACGATGACCCGACCCCGGACGGTCACGGTCGACCTCCTGGCGCGTGTCGAGGGCGAGGGCGGCATCCACATCCGCATGGAAGGTCGCGAGGTCGCCGAGGCGCGGGTGCGCATCTTCGAGCCGCCGCGGCTGTTCGAGGCCTTCCTGCGCGGCCGGCATTTCATGGAGGTCCCCGACATCGTCGCCCGCATCTGCGGCATCTGTCCGGTCGCCTACCAGATGAGCTCCATCCACGCCCTCGAGGCGATCCTCGGGGTCACCGTTCACCCGGGGGTCCGCGCCCTGCGCCGCCTGCTGTACTGCGCCGAGTGGATCGAGAGCCACGCGCTGCACGTCTACATGCTGCACGCCCCCGACTTCCTGGAATATCCGGACGCCATCGCCATGGCGCGCGACCACCCCGGCGTCGTCGCCCAGGGGCTCGAGCTCAAGAAGACCGGCAACGACCTGATGACCCTCATCGGCGGGCGCGAGATCCACCCGGTGAGCGCCTGCGTCGGCGGTTTCTACAAGGTCCCCGAGACGGCGGCGCTGCGCGCCTTCGCGGCCCGCCTGCGCCGCGCCCGTGCCATCGCCGTCGACACGGCGCTGTGGGCGCGCGCCCTGCAGTTCCCCGATTTCGACCAGGACCATGAGATGGTCGCCCTCAGGCACCCGGACGAGTACCCGCTCAACGAGGGGCGCGTGGTCTCGAGCCGCGCCCTCGACATCGCGGTCGACGAGTACGAGGATCACTTCGTCGAGCGGCACGCCGCCTGGAGCAACGCCCTGCACTCGTCGGTGCGCAGCCGCGGCGCCTACGTCGTCGGCCCGCTGGCGCGCTACAACCTGAACTTCGACCGCCTGGGGCCGGTGGTGCGCGATCTGGCGCGCGAGTGCGGCGCCCTGCCGCCGCTGACCAACCCGTTCAAGGGGATCGTCGTCCGGGCGCTCGAGCTGGTGTGGGCCTGCGACGAGGCGTTGTCGATCATCGCGGCCTGGGAGCCGCCCCCCGAGCCGCGGGTGCGCTGTGCGCCGCGTGCCGGCGCCGGCCGGGCCTGCACCGAGGCGCCGCGCGGCATCCTCTTCCACTACTATGCCCTCGACGACGCCGAACTGGTCACCGCCGCCCGCATCGTTCCGCCGACGGCCCAGAATCTGCGCTCGATGGAGGAGGATCTGACCCGGATCGCCCCGCGCTACGCCACGGCGCCGCTCGACGAGCTGGCGCGGCGCTGTGAGCAGGCGGTGCGCAACTACGACCCGTGCATCTCCTGCGCGACCCACGCCCTCACGGTGACCGTCGAAAGGAGGCCCGCGTGAACCGCGAACGCCCGTCACCGGCACACCCCGGGGGATCCGGCGCGACCACCGCGACGCCGGCGCGCGCCGTCGTCATCGGCTACGGTTGCCGGCTGCGCTCCGACGACGCCATCGGCCCGCTGGCGGCCGACGCCCTGGCGCGCCTCCGGCTCCCCGACGCCGAGATCCACGCCGTCGACCGCGACGGCACCGTCCTGCTCGATCTCTGGGAGGGGCGCGACCTGGCGATCGTGATCGACGCCGTGTGCACCACCGGCACGGCAACGCCGCCCGGGACGCTGCACCGCTGGGACGGCCTGGCCCTGCCGCCGCCCGCGTCGGCCGTCTTCCCGTCGTCGCACGCCGTCGGCCTCAGGGAGGCGGTGGCGCTCGGCGCGGCCCTCGGACGGCTGCCGCGGCGCCTGGTGATCCTCGCGATCGAGGCGCGCACGTTCGAGCCCGCCGCCGCCCCGAGCCCCGAGGTCGAGTCGGCCCTCGGGCGAATCCACGCGCTGGTGCTGCGCGAGATCGCCGCTACCTGAAAGCGTTCTAGTAGACGAACTCGCGGATGTCGTAGCGCGCCGCCTTGACGCCGGGGTGCGCCCGGCGCACGGCGTCGCGCAGGGCGCGGTGCTGGGACTCGATCTTCTCCGCCGACAGCGCCTGCACGCCGTCGGCGCGGGCGCGGGCCGCGTAGGTCGAATCAGGTCTGCCGATGAAAGGCGACAGGTAGACGACATCCCCCGCCGCGAGCGGCAGCGCCTCGATCAGCGCGGTCGTGTCCTCGACGTGGCGGAGCGCGAAGCGATCGCCGCCGGCGCCGCACATGAAGATCACCGACACCAGCAGGCCGGCGCTCTTCAGGCCGGTGACGAAATCGCGCGCCTCCACGGCGCTCCCCGGCTTGTCGAGCCAGGCAAGCAGCGGATCGTGGCCGGTTTCGATGCCGACCTGGACGCGCTCGAGGCCGGCGGCAGCGAGATCGGCCCAGTCGGCGCTCCCCTTGCCGTGACCGGCGAAGACGTCGACGAAACCGCCGACCGGACGGCCGGGGAAGGTGCCGTGGGCGATAGCCAGAAGCGGCAGGAGGCGCGCGTTCGACATCACCAGGGCGTCGCCGTCGGCGAGGAAGATCCGGCGCCGCAGCCGGGCGCTGTTCCCCAGCAGGTCGGCCACCGCCCCGGCATGGGCGGCGAACTCCTCCGCCCCGCGCGCCCGGAACGGCCGGCCGCGGTAGAAATCGCAGAACGTGCAGCGGTTCCAGGAGCAGCCGTGGGTCGCCTGCAGGACGACGGCGAGGTACTGGTCGGGCGGCAGGATCCCGAGCGGCTCGTAGGCGGCATCGAAGCGCGCCTTCTCGGCGAGCAGGCGCTCCGGCGTCCAGGCGAGGATCGCCTCGATGCGCCGGCGCCCCGCCTCGCCGAACGCGGCGGCCGGCGCCGTCCCGACCTGCGCGAGGAGACGGCCGAACAGGCCGGCGGCCGCGGTCGCGGGGACGACGAAGCGGGCGCGCCCGCCGGCGTCCACCCGGCGCCCGTGGATCTCCGAGGCGAGCGAGCGCTTGTAGAGGGTGCCGCCGTCGGACCAGGCGATCGGCCGCCCGTCGGCGTCGAAGGTGAAGACGACCGCTCCGGCGGGATCGGGACTCAGCGTGGTCGAGGCGTCGCGGACGACCAGGGACCAGCCGCCGGCGGTTTCCATCGCTTCCTCCAGCGGCGCCGGGCGTCACCCGGCGGCGGCGCCGCCGACATCCTATGAACCCCCCCCCGGTGCGCGCGGCGCCGCGCGCAGCACACCGGCGATCAACGCATCGTCGACGGGAATGCGATAGTCGCCCGCCACCTGCGCCATGGCACCGAGCCGGACCGGCAGCGCGCAGGCGATCCGCCCGCCGCGCGCCTTCTTGTCGCGGCGCGCCACCTCGAGGATTGCCGCCGCCGCATAGCGCGCCGGGATGGCGGTCGGCAGACCGAGTCCCGCCAGCAGCCCCGCGAGCCGCGGCACCAGGGTCCCGGTTCCGAGCCCCGCCTTCGCCGCGATGCGCGCCTCGGCGACCATCCCGATGGCGACCGCCTCGCCGTGGGCGATGCGGTAACGGCTGAGGGTCTCGAGGGCGTGGCCGATGGTGTGGCCGAAGTTGAGGATCGTGCGCCGCCCCGACTCGCGCGGATCCTCGCTCACCACCCGCGCCTTGATGCGGCAGCACGACTCGATCACCCGCGACAGGAGATCCGGATCGCGGCGCAGGACGCGCTCGGGCCAGCGTTCGAGGGTCTCGAAGAGATCCGGGTCGGCCACCACGCCGCACTTCACCACCTCGGCCAGCCCGGCGCGGAACTGCCTCGGCGGCAGGGTCTTCAGGTAGTCGATGTCGATGTAGACGGCGGCCGGGGCGTGGTAGGCGCCGATCAGGTTCTTGCCGTCGGGGTGGTTGATGCCGGTCTTGCCGCCGATCGCCGAATCGACCATGCCGACGAGCGTGGTCGGGACCTGCACGAACGGGATGCCGCGATGGAACGTGGCGGCCACGAAGCCGGTCAGGTCGCCGACCACCCCGCCCCCCAGCGCCACCAGCGCCGTGGAGCGGTCGGCGCCGATGCCGATGAGGCGGTCCTCGAGGCGATCACGCACCCGGCGGGTCTTGCTCGTCTCGCCGGCCGGGATGGCCAGGATGTCGGCGGCGAGACCCCGGCGCCGCAGCGCGCCGAGCAGGCGGCGCCCATGGCGCGCCGCCAGGTTGTCGTCGGTGATCACGACGTACCGCCGCGCCAGCGCGCGGCGCCTCAGGTCGACGGAAATCCGCGGCCCGAGCCCCCGTCCGATGCGGATGTCGTGCGACTCGTCGATGGTCCGCCGGAGGCGAACGGGGACCCGGATCACTCGCTACTGCCGTCCGGCGTCGGTGTCCGACGCGGGGAGCGCCTTGAGGTAGTCGGCGACCAGCTGGCGGTGCCCGGCGTCATCGAGCTCGCGCCGGATGAGACGCTCGGCGGCGCCGATGGCCAGGTCGGCCACCTGGCTGCGCAACTGCTCGACCGCCTGCTTCTGCTCGTACCGGACCTGGCGCTTCCCCTGCTCGACGAGCTCCTGCGCCTCCTTGCGCGCCTGCGCGAGAATCTCGGCGCGCAGGACCTCGCTCTCCCGCCGTCCCTGCTCGAGGAGTGCCGTGGTCTCGCGCCGCGCTCCGGCGAGGAACTCCTGGTTCTTCTTCATGGTCTCGTCGGCCTCGGCGCGCGCGGTGCGGGCCGCCTCGAGAGCCTCGCGCACCTGCGTCTCGCGCTCGTCGAGGAGCGCCAGCAGCGGCTTCCAGGCAAATCGGCCGAGCACGATGACCAGCAGGACGAAGGTGAGCAGCGTCCAGAAGATCATCCCGACTTCGGGGGTGACCAGATTGATGCCCATGGGGTGTCTCCGCGCGCGCCGCCGCCCTGCGCTACTTGACCCCGAGGATCATGCAGATGACGAGCGCGAAGAGGGTGGCGCCCTCGATGAGCGCCGCCGCGATGATCATGCTCGTGCGGATGTCGCCGACGGCCTGCGGCTGCCGGGCGCTCCCTTCCATCGCCGCGGCCGCCAGACGGCCGATGCCCGCCGCGCCGCCGATGACGGCCAGACCCGCGCCGATGCCCGCTCCCAGATGCGCCAGAGAGTTGCCGAATTCCATGCCCCGATCCTCCTTGTTGCGTTGCCAGCCAGTCACCGCCCGGCCCGGCCGGGCGGCTTGCGTGGCCGTCGGGCCACCCGTCCTCAGTGGGAGGGGTGCACCGACATGCCGATGAACAGCGACGTGAGCATCGTGAAAATGTAGGCCTGCAGGAACGCCACCAACAGCTCGATGCCGTTGATGAACAGCGCGAACGGCACCGAAAGCAGCACACCGACGAGCACGGACTTCAGGATGAAGACCAGGCTGATGAGCGACACGATCACGACGTGGCCGGCCGTCATGTTGGCGAACAGCCGCACGCACAGGGCGAACGGCTTCGCCAGCATGCCGAGGATTTCGACCGGGATCATGATCGGCAGGAGCCAGGCCGGCAGCCCGGGCGGCACCAGGTTCCTGAAGTGGCCGGCGACACCGTACTCGCGCATTCCGGAGGCCTGGGTCACCAGGAAGGCCACGCCGGCCAGGGCGGCGGTGACGCCGATGTTGCTGGTGGCGGTGGCGCCGTACGGCACCAGCCCGATGAGGTTGCAGACCAGGATGAAGAAGAACGTCGTCAGGAGGTACGGCACGAAGCGATCGCCGTGCGGGCCGATGTTCTTGCGCGCCAGCTCGTCGCGCACGAAGACCACCATGATCTCCACCAGGCTCTGGATCCGCCCGGGGATCAGCGCCCGCCGCCGGGCCGCGATCCCGGCCAGCAGCAGCACGATGGCGGCCGCGACCCACAGCATCACGACATGCTTCGTCACCGGCAGATCCCAGGAGCCGATGTGCAGGGTCGGCAGATGCACCCCGCCGACGAACGGCAACTCGAGCACCTGCGTGTCCATGATGTGGTGCGCGATGGTCGCGCCGGCGTCGAACTCGCCGCCGTTGACTGCCTCGGCGGCGTGGCCGGTTGCTGCCTCCGTCATGCGTCGCTCTCCATCCCTCTAAGGCTGCCGCGCCGTCCCCGCACCGATCCCGGCCGCCCGCAGGGCGTAGAGGACCTCGAGGACGATGAAGACCAGGTAGGACCCGAGCAGCGCCCCCGCCGTCCAGGGCAGGTTGATGCCGGTCCCGAGCGCGACGTAAACCAGAGTCGCGCTGTATACCACGAGGCGGCCCAGGATGCCAAGTACGACCGCGGCCAGGAACGCCCGCCCCCCGCGCCGGGCGGCCCAGGCGGCGCCCAGGATCCAGGAGATCGCCCCGGCCGCGCCGAGGCCGAGGCCGATGAACACCCCCGCCAGGGCGCCGGCGGGGATCGCCCCGCGCCAGGTCCAGGCCGCGGCGGCGGCCATCCCCGCGAGCAGCACGATGGCGGCGATGTAGCGCGCCGTCATCGGCGGGGTCCGTCCTTCGGCGGGGGGCCCGTGGGCGGGGCGCCCGTGGGCGGCCCGCCGTCATCCTTTTTGATCGAGGTCACGATCTGCACGAAGTTCACGAAGCCGCCCGCCATCCCGAAAAGAAGGCCGGCCACCATGAGCCATGGCTTCGTCCCCCAGCGCCCGTCGAGGAAATAGCCGATCCCCCCGAGCCCGAGCATCGGCGCCACCAGCATCGTGCCGACCTGGGCCAGGCGCATGGCCTCGGCGAGCGGCGGGCGGTCGCCTGCGGCCACCGATCAAGATGTCCAGGGGGCCAGGGCCAGGACCGATCGGCGCGCGAACTCGATGATCGGCTGCGGGTAGACCCCGAACAGGAGCGTGAAGAGGGCGCAGGCGGCGATCGCCAGCCGCTGGCCGGCGGACGGCAGGATCGCCACGTCGTCCAGCGGCTCGCGCATGTACATCATCACGACGACACGGGCGTAGTAGTACAGCGACACGGCGCTGTTGAGCACCGCGACCACGGCGATCCAGGCGACGTCGGCGCGCACCGCGGCGCCGAACAGGTACCACTTGCCGACGAACCCCGCGGTCGCCGGGATGCCGGCGAGCGACAGCATGAAGAGCAGCATCGCGAACGCGTGCCAGGGGCAGCGCCGGGCCAGACCGGCGAAATCGGCCACCTGGTCGCCGACGATCCCCTGGCGGCGCAGCATGATCACCAGGCCGAAGGCGCCGGCGTTCACGAAGGTATAGATGAACAGGTACAGGATGGCCGCCTGCAGCCCCCACTCGCGCGTCGCCAGGTCGGTGCCGTAGCCGACCGCGATCAGCCCCATCAGCACGTAGCCGGCGTGCGCGATCGACGAGTAGGCCAGCATGCGCTTGATGTTGTCCTGGAGGATGGCGGCGACGTTGCCGATCGTCATGCTGGCGACGGCCAGGATGGCGAGCAGGAGCGACCACTTGTCGCCGAGCCGCGAAAACGCCATCGAGTAGATCCGCAGCAGGGCCACGAACCCCGCCGCCTTCGAGGCGGTCGACAGGAACAGCGTGACCGGTGTCGGCGCCCCTTCGTAGGTATCGGGGGCCCACATGTGGAACGGGGCGGCGGCGATCTTGAAACCGAGCCCGGCCGTGATCAGGATGACGCCGAGCAGGAAGTAGGGCGCCTTGTCGGGGCCGAGGGCGTCGATGGAGCGCGACATGCCGATGAGCCCCAGGCTCGTCGTTCCGGTCATGGCGTACACCAGCGAGATGCCGTACAACAGGATGCCGCTCGAGAACGAGCCGAGCAGGAAGTACTTCAGGGCGGCCTCGTTGGAGCGGCGGTCGCCCTTGAAGTAGCCCACCAGCGGGTAGAACGACAGCGCCATGGTCTCGAGCGCCAGGAACAGCGTGAGGAACTCGCCCGCCGACGCGAGCAGCATCATGCCGACGACGGCGAAGAGGATCAGGGCGTAGTACTCGCCGCCGTGGACGTTCTCCTGTTCGAGGTAGCGGCCCGAGAGCAGAAGCGTCAGGATCGCGGCGGTCAGGAACAGCACCTTGAAGAAAATCGCGAACGAATCGAGGATGAACATCCCCCCGAAGCCGATGGTGCCCGCCGGCGCCCGCAGGGCCTCGAGCCCGAAGGTCGCCGGGTAGGCCAGGACCGCGGCGAGGGTCACGACACACGACAGGATGGCCAGCCCCTGCCCCCAGGCCCCGGCGCCCTCCTTGCGGACCGACAGGCCCAGCAGGAGGATGCCCCCGAGGCACAAGACCAGCTCGGGCGACAGCAGCCGGAGCTGGTTGGGGTCGAAGGGGGTCATCGCGCGCAGTCCCCCTCCGCGGCCGCGTTACGCGCCAGGGCCGCGGGACCCGCGCCACCGGGGGCGACTGGACTGCCGGGGGCCGGGTCGGCCGCCGCCATTCCCGAGTCGGCGGATATTTCCAGGCGCTCGACGATCGCCGTCACCGGCTTGTCAAGGACGTCGAAGAACGGCTTCGGGTAGAGGCCGATCCAGAAACAGCAGGCGACAATCGGCGCGAGCGTCATGATCTCGCGGAAGTCGAGGTCCTTGAGCTTGGCGTTCTCGGGGTTGTCGAGCTTGCCGAACATCGTCCGCTGGTAGAGCCACAGCATGTACGCGGCCCCCAGCACGATGCCGAAGACACCGCACACCACCCAGAACTTTCCGCCGATGAACAGGTTCCCGAGCCAGGGGATGCGGAAGCCGTAGCCCGAGGGGATGGCCCAGGCGCCGGCCAGGATGGTGAACTCGCCGATGAACCCGTTGAGCGTCGGCAGCCCGATGGACGACATGGTGATGATCATGAAGAGGGTGGCGAAGACCGGCATCACCTTCGACAGGCCGCCGTAGTCCGACAGCAGGCGGGTGTGCCGGCGCTCGTAGATCAACCCGACGAGGAGGAACAGCGCCCCGGTCGACAGGCCGTGGTTGATCATCTGCAGAATGCTCCCCGTCAGACCCTTCCAGTTGAGCGCGAAGATCCCCAGCATGCAGAAGCCGAGGTGGCTCACCGACGAGTACGCCACCAGCTTCTTCCAGTCCTTCTGCACCATCGCCACAAGCGCGCCGTAGATGATGCCGATGACCGCCAGCGCCAGCATGTAGGGCAGGTAGTAGCGCGTCGCGTCGGGCAAAAGCGGCAGCGAGAAGCGCACGAATCCGTAGGTCCCCATCTTCAGCAGGACACCGGCCAGGATGACCGAGCCGGCGGTCGGCGCCTCGACGTGCGCGTCCGGCAGCCAGGTGTGGAACGGGAACATCGGCACCTTGATCGCGAAGCCGACGAAGAAGGCCAGGAAGACCCACTTCTGCATCTCGAGCCACACCGGGTCGCGCAGCGGTCCGAGGACGCGGATGAGCTCGGTGATGTCGAAGGTGCCGGCCATGCCGCCGCCGGCCTTGGGGAAGTAGAAGTACAGCGCCAGGATGCCGAGCAGCATCAGCACCGATCCCAGCAGGGTGTACAGGAAGAACTTGATCGCGGCGTACAACTTGCGCGGCCCGCCCCAGATCCCGATCAGGAAGTACATCGGGACCAGCATCGCCTCCCAGAAGACGTAGAAGAGGAAGAAGTCGAGCGAGATGAACACCCCGAGCATGCCGGTCTGCAGCGCCAGCATGAAGATGTAGTACTCCTTGACCCTCTCGGTGATCGCCGTCCACGACGACAGGATCGACAGGAAGCCGAGGAGGGTGGTCAGCAGGAGCAGGAGCAGCGAGATGCCGTCGATGCCGACGAAGTACTGCACGCCGATCGACGGGATCCAGGAAGCCCTCTCGATGAACTGGAACCCCGATTGCGAGGCGTCGAACCGGAACCACAGCGGCAGCGACAGCAGCAGGTCGATGCCGGCGATCCAGGTCGCCCCCTTGATGAAGACCTGCGTGCGCCCGCGGCTCACCGGCAGGAGCAGCAGCGCCCCCAGCAGGGGCACGAAGGTGACGATCGTCAGGATGTGATTCATGAACCAATCCATCGTCGCGGTCTCCCGGTTTCAGCGCCCGCCGGCGGGCGCTCTCAATGTCCCAACCAGAGCAGGTACACGCTCACCATGATGAACAGCCCCAGCACCATCGCCGTGGCATACGACTGCACCACACCCGTCTGCATCACCCGCAGCGCCTTCGAGCCGCCGCGCACGACACGGCCGGTCAGGTTCACCAGCCCGTCGACCACCACGGTATCGAACCCGACCGAGGCGTACGACGTCCCGAGGGTCACATATCCGGCCGCGTTGACCGCCCCGTCGATGATCCAGCGGTCGAACCAGGCGGCCAGCCGGCACAGGCCGTAGTACGGCGCCAGGACGACCCGGGCGTAGAGCTCGTCGACGAAGTACTTGTTGTAGACGAGGAGGTAGAGGGCGCGGAGGCTGCCGGTGATGCGCTCCGGCAGCTCGGGACGGCGCTCGTAGAGGATCCACCCCAGCCCGATGCCGGCGAGCGCCACCAGGAGCGACAGGCCCATGAGGCCGATCTCGAGGCCCCCGGCATGCGCCGCCGCGGCCACGGCATGCCCGGCCGCCGCGTGCGCCGCAGCGGCGCCGTGCCCGGCGGCCAGAGGCGGAGCCAGCACCGGCTCGAGCCAGCGCTCGATCAGGTTCGGAACGCCCAGGGAGATGGCCGCGGGGATGCCGACGAAGCCGCCCACGAACGACAGCACCGCGAGGATCATCAGCGGCACCGTCATCACATTCGGGCTCTCGTGCAGGTGGTGCCGCGTCTCGTCGCTGAAGCGCTCGCGGCCGCGGAACACCAGGATGTACAGCCGCGTCATGTAGAAGGCGGTCATGAAGGCACCCAGGACGCCCAGCGCCCAGAAGGCGGGGTGGCGCAGCCAGGCGTTCCAGAGGATCTCGTCCTTCGAGAAGAAGCCCGACAGGGGGAAGACGCCGCAGATCGCCAGAGTGGCAATCAGGAAGGTGGCGTGCGTCCGCGGCGTGTGCCGGTCGAGGCCGCCCATCTTCATGATGTCCTGCTCGCCAGAGAGCGCGTGGATCACCGACCCCGCCCCGAGGAACAGGAGCGCCTTGAAGAATGCGTGCGTCATCAGATGGAAGATGGCCGTTCCGAACGCTCCCACCCCGACCGCCAGCATCATCAGGCCCAGCTGGCTCACGGTCGAGTAGGCCAGCACCTTCTTGATGTCCGTCTGCGCCAGCCCCATGCTCGCCGCGAACACCGCCGTCGCCACCCCCACCACCGCCACCGCCAGCATCGCCATAGGCAC
>Ga0210377_10000848_pt1 | contig 28927 bp, 25 predicted proteins | sample PLM4_65_b1redo_FD_155480 | JGI IMG/M metagenome (GOLD analysis project Ga0210377, IMG submission 155480) | Groundwater sediment microbial communities from an aquifer in East River, Colorado, USA - PLM4_65_b1 redo | ecosystem: Environmental > Terrestrial > Soil > Riparian zone | place: USA: East...
GAGTCTCGATGGAGATGCCGATACCGAAGTCGATCTGGCCTCATATGCATGGCAGATATGGAAGAATGCCATAAACGCCGATCCCGGTTTACAAAAGACAATTCCCGCCCTGCCGCCGGTTGTTTATTCGACGAAGATGTTCCCCCTCACCCCTGCCCTCTCCCACCAGGGGAGAGGGAGCGCCCCCATTATACCCCCTCCCTTGATGGGAGGGGGCGAGGGGGAGGGTGGCGTCCTCGTCTATCTGCGCACGGCCGAGGGTAATGATTCGCTGGCATGGATCGACACACAAGGTAATAGTGTTACCGAGTCACAATATGCCATCCTGAAAGCCGCGGAATGCTTGCCTGATACCTTGGCTCTCACTCGTCAGGAAAATCATCACGATCTGGTGCAAAAGGGTGTCGAACAAGTTGTTGCAGAGGAAAAGAGCGTCGGCGGCCAGCTGGGACGCCCATCAGGCGCACGCTTCCGCACCTACGAGCGGCTGAAGCGCTATGCTGAAGCGGTTAAGGGAACTCTCTTCGATTCCCCGCCACTCTCCAAAGCGATTGATGAAATATATCGTCATCCTTTACGCCAGACGACTACCGACACCCTGAACCGGCAGTTGCGTAGCGGAATTTCCGACCAGTCATTGGCCGAATTGGTCATGGCCTTACGAGAAGAGGACCGGCTGTGCCTTGTCCATGAAGAAGAGCAAAGTTTCGAACCACGAATAATATGTTCCTTGGGGTTGGTCCATAAGGAGAGCTACTAGGTGTCCGTTCTCAATATAGAAAGAACCCGCAAATTATTGCAGCAATTTGATTTTAAATTGTTGTTCATAGAAGAATTGGGGTGGTCGCAGCCTACAGGCATACAGGCCGTTATGCTCGTTCACGAGGGTGTAATCTATGAGCGGCTTAAGATCGCCCAGCTCTCCGGTGTTGTAATATTTGAAATCCGTTCAACAGACGGACGGATGCCGGATGCTAAGACCCGTGCGGCCCTGCACAAGGAAATATCCCGTCACCATCACGAAAACCTGCTCATATTTCTCGATCAGAACCGCACCCAGAGCCTCTGGTACTGGGTTAAGCGCGAAGGGACAAAGACCTTTCCCCGTGAGCACCTGTATGTAAACGGCCAGCCGGGCGACCTGTTTTTGAGCAAGTTGAGCGCCATGGTGGTGGACATCTCTGAACTGGACGAAACCGGCAGCCTGCCGGTAACAGAAGTTGCAACCCGCTTGAAGAAGGCACTGGACATTGAGCGGGTTACAAAGAAATTCTTTGGTGAATTTGACAAACAACGCCTTGATTTCCTCAACCTGATCGAAGGAATTCAAGATGACCGCCTGCGGCGCTGGTATGCATCCGTCCTTCTCAACCGTTTGATGTTCATCTACTTCCTGCAGAAAAAGGGCTTTCTGGATGGCGGTAACCAGAATTACCTGCATGAGAAGCTGGTTGCAAGCAAGGCTACTTCAGGAGAAGACACCTATTTCCCCGTCTTTCTGAAAGCGCTTTTCTTCGAAGGTTTCGCCAAGCCCGAGCATGAGCGCAGCGCAGAGGCAAAGAAGTTGCTAGGCTCCATAAAATATCTGAACGGTGGCCTCTTCTTGCCCCATGCATTGAGTTAAGCCAACACTGCTATTCACATTCCGGACATTGCTTTTGAAAACCTATTCAGCCTTTTCCAGCGCTATTCATGGAACCTGAACGACACTCCCGGCGGGAAGGATGACGAGATCAACCCCGATGTGCTCGGCTACATATTCGAGAAGTACATCAACCAGAAGGCGTTCGGCGCTTACTACACCCGCCCGGAGATTACTGAATACCTCTGCGAGCGAACCATTTACAAGTTGATACTCGACAAGGTCAACACTCCCGGAGTCCCCGGCGTACTTGCGCCCTGTAAATTCGATTCAATTGCCGAACTGCTTCTCAATCTCGATGAAGCTCTCTGCCGCCAGCTATTAAATAAAATATTGCCGGACCTGAGTCTGCTTGATCCGGCTTGCGGCTCGGGGGCTTTCCTCGTTGCTGCAATGAAGACTCTGATCAATCTGTATTCGGCAATCATCGGAAAGATAGAGTTTCTGGGTGATCGCAAGCTGACAGAATGGCTTCGTAAGGTCAAGTCAGAGCACAAGTCCATTGCCTATTTCATAAAGAAAAGAATCATCACCGACAACCTCTTTGGGGTTGATATCATGGAAGAGGCGACGGAAATCGCAAAACTGAGGCTCTTCCTGGCACTGGTAGCGGCTGCGCAACATGTCGATGATCTGGAACCATTGCCGAACGTTGACTTCAATATCCTGGCCGGTAATTCGTTGATCGGCCTGGTCCATGTTGATCCTGCAAAGTTTGATGCGATTACAGCCATGCCGTTAAGCAACGACTCAATCAAGAAGCAAGATCGTGGTATGGTCGCGGAGCCGCCGGCTCTTGACTTCGGATCGTTCAACGGCACGGTGCGCAAGGATTTGACAAAGGAGTATAGGAATCAGCGTACAGCGGAGCAATTCAGCCGCTTACTGGAAGAAAAAAATCGTTTGATTGACCTGTACCGCCACACCGCCGGATATGCTGAAGACCTCCGCTCCATGCGGGACAGCATTGAAGAGAAAAAGAAAGAGGCTATCGGAACACTCAATAAAATCCTTCTGGAAGAATTTAACGCGTTAGGGATCAAGTTCGAGGAAGCTACTTGGGACGCGTCCAAGAATAAGGAGGGGAAGCCGCAGAAGCGCGCTCTTACCTTGAAAGACATCGAGGCACTGCATCCTTTCCACTGGGGATATGAATTCGACGAGATCCTGATCAAGCGGGGCGGTTTCGATGCCATCATCACCAATCCTCCGTGGGAGATTTTCAAACCCAATGCCAAAGAGTTTTTCCAAGACCATTCCGAGCTTGTTACCAAGAACAAGATGACCATAAAAGATTTTGAGAAAGAACAGGCGAAGCTGATGAAGGACGCGGACATTCGCGCTGCCTGGATCGAGTATCAGAACCTTTTTCCTTATGTCAGTCTTTATTTCCGGGGTTCCAGCCAGTATAAGAACCAGATTTCGGTGGTAAATGGCAAGAAAGCCGGTTCCGATATCAACCTCTACAAGCTGTTTGTGGAGCAGTGTTTCAACCTGCTCCATGGAGGTGGGGAATGCGGCATTGTCATCCCCGGTGGTATCTACAGCGACTTGGGAACCAAGCAGTTGCGAGAGATGCTGTTCACCGAATCGGAAATAACGGGGCTGTTTTGCTTCGAAAATCGGAAAGAAATATTCGAAGGAGTGGATAGCCGCTTTAAGTTCGTAGTGCTGACGTTCGTGAAAGGCGGCAGGACAGAAACCTTCCCAACTGCCTTCATGCGGCATGAGGTGGCTGAACTTGAGCGTTTTCCGAAGGAAGGTGCTCTGGCAATTTCGGTTGAACTGATCCGACGACTATCGCCTGATTCCCTGTCTCTTATGGAATTCAAAACGGACACTGATGTTCATATTGCAGAAAAATTACTTAAATTCCCATTGCTGGGTGAAAATGTCAAAGGAGTTTGGAACATTGTTCTTTGCAATGAATTTCATATGACAAATGACAGTAAAATTTTCAGGCTTGAGTCAAAGCAAGGAAGGTTGATGCTTTATGAAGGGAAAATGATTCACCAATTTGCTCATCTCTTTGCAGAGCCACGTTATTGGATTGATGAAAAGGATGCAAGGCAAGCTTTGTTAAAACGCAGTGATGACACAGGGCAGAAGATTGGGTATCAAAATTACCGTCTAGCATTTCGTGATATCGCCAGAAATACTGATGAAAGGACAATGATAGCAACAGTTTTGCCAAAGAACATTTTTGCAGGCAACACGCTGTATTTGTCACACTCTTTGTCTCGTAAGGAATTAATTGCCGTTACAGCCTTGCTTAACAGCTTCCCTTGTGATTTTATGATTCGTCAAAAAGTCAATGCACACTGTAACATGTTTTACGTCTACCAACTCCCCGTCCCGCGCATGACTGAAAAAGACCCTGCCTTCCGCCCCATCGTCGAGAGGGCCGCCCGCCTCATATGCACCACGCCGGAGTTCGATGATCTGGCAAAAGAGGCAGGCATCGGCAGTCACAAACAGGGCATAACCAACCAGATTGAACGCACTCGCCTGCGGGCCGAACTGGACGGCCTTATCGCCCACCTTTACGGGCTGACGGAAGAAGAATTTGCTTACATCCTGACGACATTCCCCCTGATAGCTGATCCGGTTAAAATAGCAGTGCAGAACGCCTATCGCGATGTTGAGAGAGGATTGATAAAGTGAGTCAAAAGCAACCCCCCTCAATCCACCAACCCCCCCGACCCCCCTTATCAGGGGGGGGTCAGGGGGGAAGCTTGGCTCCCTCCCCTGACAAGGGGAGGGCTGGGGAGGGGTTTGCAGTTGATTTTGCCTTTCTCCCCTACAACAAAGATCTCACCGCCCGCGCCCGTGAAAACCGCAAAAATCCCACAAAGGCTGAAAGCAAAATCTGGAACGAAGTCCTACGCATGAGGCAGTTCGCCGATTACAAATTTCTTCGCCAAAAGCCGATTGACAACTATATTGTAGACTTCTACTGTTCTGAACTTCAACTGGTCATTGAAATTGATGGCAATAGCCATGCGGAATCCGTTGAATATGATGCAGAACGGACAAAGGTACTGGAATCATTGAAATTAGCTGTGGTCAGATACACAAACGATGAGGTGTTACGGAATATCCGTGGCGTATTTGATGATTTGAACCGCATGATTGAGAACATCCCCAAAAGAGGTCTGTTCAAATGAAACAGAACATACGACTACAAAGCGTGCGTATCCGTAATTTCAAGGCTATTGTCGACAGCAAAGTGGTTAGGCTTGGTGCACTCACCGCTTTTATCGGCAACAATGGTGCCGGTAAGTCGAGCCTGATCGAGGCGCTGGAAACCTATCAAACCATTGTCCGTGACGGTTTGGATATTGCCATGCAGCGCTGGCTGGGAATTGAACATGCACGGCACAAGGGGCAAGAGGCCAAAGAGCGGCGCGGAGAACTGGTCAATCCGATCAGCTTTGAGTTGGCCATTGGTACGAGCCCCAGAAAAGTCCGCCGCGTCGAACTGGCGGCAAACAACGACCCGGCGGCGAACCGGATGTTCATTGCGCAAGAACGTATTTCTTTGCTTGACGGAACTTGGCTGGAGCGCGACAAAATTGGCGCCATGCAAACCTATGGTCCCGGACGCTCGTTGCTTTCAGCTCCGATGCCAGATTTCGCGGAAGAGTCTCGTCATATTCTGGACTGGCAGTTTCTGACATTAAGCCCGGAACGAATGGGCCTGCCGGTTCCTCAACAGCGTACCGGTGGCGGAGTGCGGCTGGCGCGTGATGGCTCAAACATTGCCGACTTTTTGCTCGATCTGCGGCGTCAGGATCAAAACGCCTTCGACGGGATTGTGGAAACAATGGCATATGTGTTGCCCTACGCCAAAGATATTCAGCCCTCACTGACTTCATCCGAGATTGAACGTAAAGCCTGGCTTCAATTAACGGAGGCTGATTTCAAGGTGCCCGGCTGGATGCTCTCTACTGGGACTCTGCGCCTTCTGGCCTTGCTGGCATTGCTCCGTCACCCCAACCCGCCATCGCTGATTGTTGTGGAAGAAATCGAAAACGGCCTGGACCCACGCAGTATCCACCTGCTTGTTGAGGAAATCCGCAATGCCGTGCTCGATGGCGCCACGCAGGTGATTTTGACAACCCATTCACCATATTTGCTTGATCTGCTCACGCTGGAACATCTTGTTCTGGTAGAGCGAGACGCCAAGGGTCAACCGCGCTTTTTGCGACCCGCCGACAATGAGAATCTGCAACGCTGGGCTACAGACTTTGCTCCGGGCAAACTCTACACCATGGGAAATCTCGCCGGGGGTGGAGAATGAGCAAAGTCGGCTTTATCTTCGAATGCGGTTTGAAGGGGGCGGACGTGCTGGTCTGCGAGTATCTTGCCACACAGATTAGGGCGGATATTACGCCTGTGTCACGCACCCTCGACAACAAGGAGAACCTGTTGCGTGATGCGGGGAGGGTTGCGGCTGCGCTTTTTGAGGACGGCTGCGAAAGGGTGCTGATTGTATGGGATCTGCGCCCTGCCTGGCCCGACAGGAAACACAAGCCTTGCCGCAGGGTTGAACGCTTAGCCATTCTGGATGCTGTAGCTAAAGCTGGTGTCGCGGGCAGACCGGTCTTTCTGGTTTGCGTCGAACAGGAACTGGAAAGCTGGCTTCTGGCGGATGAAGCGAAAATCGCGACGTTCCTTTCCACTGATGCGCATCCATACACAGTCAAGCATACCAGCAAGCCCGATCGTGAGCCAAATCCCAAGGCGGTGATGATGAATCATTTCAAGACAGCGCGGGGATGGCGTTATGAAGATCGAACCCATGCGATTAAAATTATGATGGCTACAGATACGGATTTGCGAAAATTGCGCCGGTCTCCCAGCTTTGCCCGTTTTGAAGAAAAGTTGCAGATTTGATTGATTAGCTTCCCAGCCGCACAATTTAGTTAGGGTGACAAATTATGGAGAAGCCGCTGATCGCCATAACCATGGGGGACCCGACAGGGGTAGGGCCGGAGATAATCGCAAGGGCTCTGGCCAATCCCGATATCATGGAGATATGCCGTCCGCTGGTTCTGGGGGATACCGGGGCGATGGAGCGGGCTATTGACGTTACCGGAGTCAAACTCGAACTGAGAACCGTGGATGCGGTTCCACGGGGAGAAGCGACAGGGCATGGAATCATTCATCTCCTTCCACTTTCCGACCTCTTTCCCCCTGAAATGGAGTATGGAAGACCTGGCATCGCGGCGGGCGAGGCGATGTACCGATATATTGCCGAGGCAGCGCGTTTATGCGTTTCGGGCCAGGCAGCCGCGATGGCCACCGGCCCGATCAGCAAGGAGGCGATGAACCGGGCAGGACATCGCTATCCGGGACACACGGAACTCCTGGCGGAGTTGACCGGTGCTGAAGAGTTCGTCATGATGCTCGCCGGGGAGAGGCTGAAGGTAACGCTCGTCACCATCCACGAGGCGCTGAGGGATGTCCCGCGATTGCTCACTTACGATAAGGTGCTTTCGACCATCAGGATTACCCACCAAGATGTTAACCGTTATTTCCGCGTGAACCCGCGTCTTGCGGTGCTGGCGCTCAATCCCCACTGCGGTGAGGGTGGGCTGTTCGGCGATGAGGAGGAACGGATCATCGGTCCGGCGGTTAAAACCGCAAAGAGTGAAGGGATAGATGTCGTCGGCCCCCTTTCGGCGGATACCCTTTTTCATTTTGCCGCTCAAGGCGCTTATGATGCCGTGATTTGCATGTATCACGACCAGGGTCTGATACCTCTGAAGCTCCTCCATTTTGACGACGGAGTGAACATCACTCTGGGGCTTCCCATCATCCGCACCTCAGTGGACCATGGAACGGCATACAATCTGGCCGGGACCGGCACTGCGTCGGCATTGAGCATGACGACGGCGGTCAGGATGGCTGCGGCAATGGCGGAAACGAGGCTGAACCAGGAAAAAGCAGTCTCGCGCGGAGACGCGGGGAACGCGGAGAAGGCCAACACCTGAAAATGTTTTTGAGTTGTTTCTGATGTTCTCCGCGATCTCCGCGCCTCCGCGTGCAATATCAAGAAGGTTTTTATGAAATTGAAAAAAATACTCCTAATATGTGCAGGCATTGCCGTCCTCTATGCTGCCTACATCGGCGTTTCGCTCTTCTTCCTTCCATCGGTTGCGGGACTTTCAGACCGCAAGGCCAGCATGACCATTCAGGTGAAGGACTGGAAGGGCAACTACCAGCCCTTTGCAGTAGGCCCCAAGAACCGCTACTGGACCCCGTCGGGGCGCATCCCGTCAGAGATGAAATGGGCGGTAATCGTTGCCGAGGATTCAAATTTTTACAGGCATGAGGGGATCGACGTAAAGGCCGTAAAGGATGCCATCAAGCACGACCTGGAGAAGAAGAGTTTTGCCCGCGGCGCTTCAACCATCACCCAGCAGGTGGCGAAGAACCTGTTTCTCTCCAGGGAAAAGAGCGTTACCCGCAAGATCAAGGAGATCATCCTCGCCAAACGGATGGAGGAGGAATTGACAAAGGGGCGGATCATCGAACTCTATCTGAATGTGGTTGAACTGGGGCCGATGGTCTACGGCATCGGCCACGGCTCCAGGTACTATTTCGGCAAACCGGCGTCGGCACTCACCCCCCGTGAATGCGCCTTTCTTGCCGCCATGCTCCCCGGCCCGAGGATGGCGTACAATCCGTACAAAAATCTGACCAGGGTGTCGAAGCGCTCCGACATGATCCTCAGGCTGTTGCGTGGCAAAGGGGTGTTGTCCGATGATGAATTCCGGCTGGCGATAACCCAGAAACCCAATATCGCTGGTCTGCAGCGGAAGGTTGATTTCACCATTGCCAGGGTAGAGGCGGTGCAGGCGCCCATGACCAGCATCTTCCCCCCCCAGGGTGACGAATTGCCGGCAGCGGAGGGGGGCAACGGAACGGGAGTGGATGAAAGCCCGCTCCCGCCTTCTTTACCCGAAGCAAACGCGCCTCCTCCACAGGCGGATGCGCCGGTAAACCCTCCTCTGGATGAGTCGGGAGCGGATAGGTAGTGTCCATCCGGAAACTCCAGATGAGACACTACTGCGCGCTTATGTTAGAGAAAGAAAGGCATGCCGCGGCTGCAGGGGTCGCAACAGCTTCAAATCAAAAGCCTGCATTGAGTGCAGTATCAGGAACTGTGAGAAGCTGGTTAATGCCGACGGCAGGTACTGTTTCAATTGCGACAGTTTTCCCTGTGCCAGACTTAAAAATTTGGACAAACGATATAGAGCGAATTATGGCATGAGCATGATGGACAATCTGGAGAGCATCAGGAAGTACGGCATACGGCATTTCATCGGCAAGGAAAAGGAGCGGTGGATCTGCCCCGGGTGCGGCGGGATAATCTGTGTCCATAAGCCGCAATGCCTTTTTTGCCAACACGAGTGGCGTTAGAATAAGAGGCACTCTTGCGGACATTCCACAAGATATCAGAGTCGATCCGGAGATAAAGGAACGAAAAAAGGTTTACAGCTTAGGCCGTAAACCCCTTGATTTTCTGGTCGGGATGACTAGATTCGAACTAGCGACCCCCTGCTCCCGAAGCAGGTGCGCTACCAGGCTGCGCTACATCCCGACGAACCGTTTTTATAGCCGTTTCGAGGAGTTTTGTCAAGGGGAAAGAGGGGGGGCGGCTCGGGATGCCCCCCTCCGGAGACCGCCGGGACCGCGACGATAACATTGTTGCCCTGGCCGCCTGTCGGGACAATCTTTTTGACCGAAGCTTTCGCAATGCATAGAACGACGGTACGATTTCGTTCATCTCCACCAATAAAAACAATGGCTTACAGATAATTCTGTAGGCCATTTGTCGTTTAAAGAGAAAGGTCTATGCTAAGTATGTGGCCGATAGGGCTTGTTGGAGGCGTGTTGTCCAGATTACCGAGGGCCTTTGCGGATAGCTTGCTGCGGGGTAGTTCATTTAACATCTCTAATGACATCCAATTATTCTAAGCTAGGCTTAGACCTATTCACACCCGGTGCTGCTGTGAAATCGATTGGGTGATTTTCTGGGGAAAAAAGCGGTTGCGAGATTTAGAAGTAGATGGTTGCGGTCGAATTCGGTGGGCGTAGTTGGAGGCATGCATGCGGCCGACGACGCAGTCGCGGGCGTAGTTGATGAGATGGTAGGCGACCATGCCGATCTGGAAGATGTTCTCGATTCGACCCTGACGCAACTGGCTCCAGAACATGGACCAAAATTCGGTGCGGTAATCGGCTTGGAGGCCGGCACGCCAGATCAGCCGGGTGAAGATTGAGAATGCGCGGCGGAGGTTGCGCGGCGTGGCTTGGAGGAGTGGGTGCTTGGGGCGACGACGGTGGGGGTAAGTTTTTTCGGCCTGTGTGGCGTAACGGTGGTAAAGGGCCTTGGGCTCGTAAGTCTCGGCGATAACCCGCCGCCAGTTGGCCACCACTTGCTCGTATGGCTGAAGGAATTGGATGTTGGAGTCGCGGTGGTCGTCGCAAACGATCCGCCCTGCCTCTTGCAGGCGCTTGTATAGCGGGGTCTTGGGCAGCGCATAGAGGATGTTGACGGCCTGGATGGGCGCCTGAGAGGCACGAATGAAGTCGGCGATGGCTAGTGGGGTTTGCTCAGTGTCGGTGTCAAAACCCATGATGAGGCCCACTGCCACCTCGATCCCGTAGCCGTTGAGTGTGTCGATTGCATCAAGGATCGGCTTTTTGAGGTTTACGGTTTTCTTGATGGCGCGCAGGGCGCCGGATTCGGGCGTTTCGACGCCGCAAAACACGTTGGTGAAAAAGGCGTCCCTCATCTGCGCCAGGATATCCGGGTACTCCGCCAAGCTCAGGGTCGCTTCACAGGACAGGCGCACCTGGCCGTCCCATTTATCCTGCCAGGCCACCAAGTGTTCGAGCAATTCACGGGTGGGCTGGGGGTCGCCGATGAAATTGTCGTCAACAAAATAAATCGAGGGCGTGCCGGCGGCGGCCAAAAAATCCAGTTCGCGAATGACTTGCGACGGGTTTTTATGACGGGGGCGGTGCCCGTAGAGGGCGGGGATGTCGCAGTAGTCGCAGGTATGGGGGCAACCACTGGAGAACTGCACCGAGCACAGTAGGTAGTTGTGGACGTTGATCAGGTGATAGGCGGGCATCGGCAACTCGGTCATCGGCAGGCGTTCAACGGTGCGGAGGATGATCTGTCGCGGGGAGCGCTCGGGGGAGCGGTCAATGAGCTCGAACAGTCGGCGTGTGGCGTCACCCGCTTCCCCGCAGTGAATGATGTCGGCTTCAGGATACCATTCCGGCGCGGAAGAGACCGATGGGCCACCCAGCACGACAGATCTGCCAGCCCGGTGAGCGCGGACGATGACGTCCTGAATATGTTCCCGCTGGATATGCATGCCGGTGGTGAACACGACGTCGGCCCAGCACAGGTCGTCCTCCGTGGCGGGCCGGACGTTCTCGTCGATGAACCTGATTTCCCAGCGTGCCGGTGCCAGCGCGGCGATGAGCAAGATGCCCTGCGGAGGCATGAACGCCTTGACCGAGCCCATCAGTGGGAAAGCGTAGTTGAACGTGGCAAACGACCAGGCGTACTTCGGGAAGAGGCACAGGATCCGGCGCGTATGCTGGGGCGTAAACTGAAACGTGGAATCCGGTGGCGTCATCTCACCTTGATTGTTGTGGATTTGTTTCATCTCTCACCGCCTGCACTCGTGGATTGGTGGGGATTCAAATATTTGGCCAAAGCCATCATCGGAAATACCTTGGGATACACCGGATAATCAAAGTTTATCATTGTTGCCAGATTATGCAGCTAGCTGTTTTATATAAAACTGTTACCGTCATCGGGGGGGCTGCCATAAAGGTATTTCCGGCGCAGGCTGCCGATACGGTCCCTCCAACATAGACAATCGCAGCGAGTGTCTAAAACGTCTGCGTCTGGAAGCAAAGTAGTTGGTAGTTCCATATTGACTACTACCAACAACGACCTTATCAAGCCTCATCATGACCGCATGCCTGTTATCATCGATAACCATGATATAGATCAATGGCTTGATACCCATATAACCGATCCTGAACAGCTTAAACCACTTTTCAAACCCTACCCCTCTGAACAAATGGAAATGTACCCAGTAAGTGATATAGTTAATTCTCCCAGGAACGATACTCCAGAATGCATCAACTCCTTTGGTACATATTTAATGAAAACCTCTTACGCATGGGTTCTTCTACTGGTAATAGCCGCATCTTCATGGGGCTTATGGAATTATCTGAGCAACAAAACTGCACATGTAAAATATCTTCAGGTATCAATCAACTCACCTGCTAAAGGCCAAAGAGTATTGCCAGAACAGCGCATTAAATTTGCCATGGGATTAGAAAAGATGTTCCATGATAAAAACATGGATGCGAAGGTAACCACACATGGAGACATGCAGACAATTATTACAATCTCTGGCCCGGTAGTAATTGAGTCAATAGTACATAAAATGAAGGATAATATTGATTTCATGCAGGAAATAAGAGAAATGGGATTCAAACACCTGATTATGAGCGATGGAAAGGCAAGCTGGGATATTGACTTGAAGAATTGAAAGGCGCATAAGCTGAAAGTACAGTAACTATCCATTAGTCATATTACTACGGAGAATTAGATGGCACTATTCAGATGGTACAAAAAGTATTCTGTCAACAATGAAGAGCTTGATAACCACCACAAGAAATTATTCGATATATTCAATAGTTTGTTTGAAAACTGTACGAAGACTGAAAATCAAAACTGTGTTGGACCAATAATCGTTGAACTAATCAAATATTCAAATTATCATTTCTCTGCCGAAGAGAAATACATGGATGAAATTGGATATAAGGGGATTGACGGACACAAACAACTGCATATATATTTTACAGAAAAAGTGATGGAAATGCAGCAGGTTGAAAATAAAGATGATTATGATCTTACAAAAGAGATAATTGTATTTCTTGGTAATTGGCTGCTTCAGCATGTTATGGCAGAAGACAAGAAATATACAGTTTAACTAAAACCGGATAACTCTATTTGCTCTTGACACAGTATTACTCCGCACGATAATAAAAACGATTGTTTTATAATCCCTTAAGTGTTAAAAAATATGTTTGATCATCACCATCGGGGGGAGGCATGGCCTTCAAGGACCTGAGCGGGTTTCTCAGCAAACTGGAAGAAGAGGGGGAACTCCGGCGGGTGAGCGTCGAGGTGGACCCGCTTCTTGAGATCGCCGAGATCACCGACCGGGTGAGCAAGTCCCCTTCCGGAGGCGAGGCGTTACTCTTTGAAAATGTCAGGGGTAGTGTATTTCCGGTCATTACCAATATGTTCGGCTCTATGCGTCGAATCTGCCTGGCGCTTGGGGTGGGCGAACTGAATCAGCTGACCCTGCGGATGGAAGAGATCCTCTCCAAGGTCCCTTCTTCAGCGACCGGGGATATATTGTCGAATCTTGCGGCCATTCCGGAATTTACCAGGTATGCTCCGGTGGCTTCGGCAACCGGGGCTTGCCGGGAAGTTGTTGAGACGCGGCCGGACCTGGATGCATATCCGATACTCAAGAATTTTGCAGGTGACGGCAGACCCGATCATGACGGGCGTTTCATCACCTTGCCCCTGGTTGTAACCCGTGACCCGGATACGGGAAAAGCCAACGGCGGCATGTATCGGGTCGAGGTGATCGGCAGGGATCGTGTCTGCATCCATTGGCGGGCCGCAAGCGGTGGCGCAGGGCACTGCCGGAAATACCAGGAGCGGGGCGAGCGGATGCCGGTTGCAGTTGCCTTCGGAGGTGATCCGGCATTGATCTATTCCGCATCGGCGCCGCTACCGGAGTGCATTGATGAGATGCATCTGGCAGGTTTCCTCAGAGGTGAGCCGGTCTCCATGGTGGCTTGTATGAACAGCCCTCTAATGGTCCCGGCAGATGCGGAGATGGTAATAGAGGGGTTCATAGAGCCCGGCGATAGCTGCCAAGGAGGCGCTTTCGGAAACCACACCGGTTCTTACGCCATGGCCGGAGATGTGCCGGTCATGCGCGTCACGTGCATAACCAGGCGAAAGAGAATGATCTATCCGGCCACGGTGGTGGGCCGCCCCCCCATGGAGGACTGCTTCATGGCCAGGGCGACCGAGCGGCTGCTGCTGCTGCCTGTAATCCGGCGCGAGCTGCCCGGTGTAATCGATATCCATATGCCCATGGAAGGGATCTTTCATGGCTGCGCCATCGTGGCCCTTGAAAAGGGGGACCCCGCCCATCCGCGCCGGCTTATGGAGGCCCTCTGGGGAGGGAGGCGGCTGGGAGATGCCAGGCTGATCGTGGTCGTTGACGCGGATACGGACGTGCACGACATATCGCTGGTCGCATGGAAGGTCTTCAATCTCGTCGATTGGCGACACGACATTGTGCCGGACGTATCTGACAGGAAAAAGATCCCCCTGGGTCGTATCGGCCTGGACGCCACCAGGAAAGCCGAAAATTGTCCTGGTAAAAATGTCTTTTCAGAAGAGATTGCCCGCGGTCAATCGGTCATACAGATGGTTGACAGAAGATGGCGGGAGTACGGGTTATAATTGTATCCATTAAGGCATCTGGAGTGCCGATGATTTTGAGCAAAGGTTTACCTGCCATGCCCCTCTTTAACAGAATCAAGATATTTCTTGAGATGATCAAGTTCGCCCATACCATCTTTGCGCTCCCCTTTGCTTTTACTGCCGCTGTCCTTGCCGCCCGCGGGCTCCCCACGGTTTACCAGGCCTTCTGGATAGTGGCGGCCATGGTGGGGGCGCGCACGGCGGCCATGGGACTCAACAGGATGATAGACGCGGAGATAGACGCGAAAAACCCGCGGACCAGCAGCCGCGCCATACCGGCAGGGCTCATCGGCAAGGGGACCGTTTTCATATTCGTCATGATCGGCATTCTCCTCCTCTTTTATGCGGCATACCGCTTGAACCCGCTATGCCTCTACCTCTCTCCGCCGATCCTCTTTTTTCTGGTGCTATACTCCTATTGCAAACGCTTTACGGCCCTGGCCCACATCGTCCTGGGGATATGCATCGCCTTTGCTCCATTAGGGGCCTGGGTGGCGATCCAGGGGAGAATCGAACACCCCGCCATTTTGCTTGCAGCCAGCGTGGTCTTCTGGCTGGCCGGGTTCGACACCCTCTATGCCTTGCAGGACCTGGAGTTTGACCGGGCTCATGGCCTCCACTCGATCCCGGTCAGGATTGGCGTCAACGGTTCCCTTTGGGTCGCCCGTCTCTTTCATCTGGTGATGCTCGGCTTGCTGCTGGCCCTCTATGCGACGATGAATCTCGGCTTCTTTTTCCTGGTCGGCGTCGGGATAACGGCCGCACTCCTTTTCTACGAGCACTGGCTGCTCCGCACCGGCGACCTGACTAAACTCGACATGGCCTTCTTCAATATGAACGGTTATATCAGCATTAACATATTCGTCTTTACCCTCATTGACGTGCTGGCGGGATAGGGGAAAGCAATGGAAATGAAAAGAGTGGTGCTTGCAATGACCGGCGCTTCCGGCGCGATCTACGGCCTGAAGCTGGGTAAGGAACTCCTGAACTCCGGAGCACATCTGACCATCCTGATAAGCGGAGCAGGTTTCCAGGTGATAAAGGAGGAGACCGGCCTTGACCTGCGGGGCGGGAGCGGCGGCGTGCTCAAGGCCCTTGCGGTCTACTTCAGTCCGGAGCCGGGTCGGCTCGACTATTTTGCCGAAGACGATTTCTTCGCCCCGGTGGCGAGTGGTTCAAGCGCCCCCGATGCCATGGTGATCTGCCCCTGCACCATGGGGACCCTCGCCCGCATCGCTTGCGGCAACTCCGGAACTCTCCTGGAGCGCTGCGCCGACGTTATGATCAAGGAACAACGGCCATTGGCGCTGGTCCCACGGGAGACACCCCTAAGCGAGATACACCTGGAGAACATGCTCAAGCTGGCGCGACTAGGGGTGCGCATCGTCCCTGCCATGCCCGCCTTTTACCACCGACCGGAATCGGTGGACGACCTGGTCGCATTCGTGGTGGGAAAGGCGCTCGATTCCATGCGGATAGAGAACAGCATGTTCAAGAGGTGGGCCGCTGGCCGCTAGCCACTGGTTACTGTCGCTAGCTACCAGCAACTAGCCACAAGCGGCTGCTTCCAAGTGAGGTTTGATGATTTCATTTGCTTCCTTAACCGAAAAAGTGATGAACGGCCTGCGGATCGACGATGCAGAGGCGCTCTTTCTGTTCCGATCTAATGAACTGCTGGAGATAGGGTCACTGGCCGCGGCGGTCAATGAAAAAAAGAACGGCAAGCGGGTCTTTTTCAATGTGAACCGCCACATCAATTATACGAATATCTGCGTGAACCGCTGTGCGTTCTGCGCCTTTTCAAAGACCGCGGACGAGCCGGGGGCCTATGCCCACGACCTTGAGGAGATCAGGAACAGGGCCGTGGAAGCCGCTTCCCAGGGTGCGACCGAGATCCACATCGTCGGAGGTCTCCATCCGGACCTCCCTTTCCGGTTCTATCAGGATATGCTGAGGACGGTAAAATCGGTTTCCCCCAGCCTCCATATCAAGGCATTTACGGCGGTGGAGATCGAATATCTGTCAAGGATAGCCGGGCTCCCGGTTGCGGAAACCCTGAAAAGATTGAAGGCTGACGGGCTCGGCTCACTTCCCGGCGGCGGTGCGGAGATCCTTGGCGCTGAGGTGAGGCAAAAACTCTGCCCGGAAAAGATCACGGGAGAACGATGGCTGGAAATCATGGCAGAGGTCCACCGCGCCGGGCTCAAGTCCAACGCCACAATGCTCTATGGCCATCTGGAGGAGTATGAGGACCGGGTGGACCATATGGCCAGGCTTCGTGAGCTGCAGGACGAAACCGGCGGTTTCCAGGTATTCATTCCACTTCCGTTCCAGACGGAGAACTCTCTCCTGAAGCTCGACAGGAAAAGAAGGTGCGGCGGGGTGGACGATCTGAAGACCCTTGCCGTGGCCCGGATCTACCTGGACAATTTCGCCAACATCAAGGCCTATTGGGTCATGCTGGGTGAGAAGATTGCCCAGGTTTCCCTCGCATTCGGCGTCAATGACCTGGACGGCACTGTCATGGAAGAGAAGATCGGCCATGATGCGGGCGCTCAATCTCCCCAAGCCATGGAAAGGGACGAGATTGCAGGGCTGATTCGGAAAGCGGGACGCATCCCTGTGGAAAGAGACACGCTCTATAATGAACTGCGAATCTACTGACCGGCATCCGATAAATTTCGTGAGGTAAAGATACTAATGGTCCCATTTCAACAGATTTTCCCCCGGAACAATGACCCGTACATGGAGCTTACCCTCTTGTCGAAGTACGGAAAGGCGGCAAAGGGGGCATATACCTTTGTCGAGACATACTGCACCGACAAGGATTGTGACTGCCGCCGCGTCACCCTGCTTGTTTTATCGCCAAAGGGGAAACTGGCGGCGGTTATCGGTTTCGGTTTCGATCCCCATGGGCCTCTGGCCGGGCCTTTTCTGGACAATTTCCATACACAGTCCGCCGCAGCCCGTGATCTCCTCGAAATCTTCACAGGGCACATCAATGAAGATGCAGAGTGGCTGGGGAGGATGCATGACCATTACCGGCAGGTGAGAAGCCATGTGGATGGGAAGAAGTATCGGGGAAAAGCGTTCCCCCCGCCCGGCTCAGTATTGCGTCAGGCTGAAGAGTCTCCTGATTTTACCAGTGAAATTATTACCCAACTGGCTAATGAAACGGCAAAGCTTTCCCGTAAAAGGAAACCGGTCCCAAAGGGGCTTATGGACGATTTGCCGGATGCCGGCTCATCCCCCCGCAAAAGCAGGAAAGAAGAGATCCTCTCCCTGATAGACAGTATGGCAAAGGCGTCGACCATGGGGGGGTCACAATTTATTCCTGACCTGGAGCATGAAATCCGGACGATGTTGCTGGAGCGGCCCGAGATGGATGAAGAGCTGGCGGAGCTCCTTCCCACGATTATACCCAGGACGACAAAGGAAGAGACCCGCATCAACGTGGCGTTGAATCTCCTCTCATGCCTGTTGGAAGAGTTGCGGATCGACATGGAGCGTGGGAGAAAAGGGGCAATGGAGCGGATGGAACGTCTTCAGGAGTCCCTTGCCCGCCATCTATTTATCGAGGGGGGCGACGCGAACCTCTGCTCCGCGGTAGGCCGCACTCTCCTTGAGAGCCGGATCGAGATCCTGCCGGTCATTCATGAGGCAAACAGGCGCCGGATGCTCTCTTTCTCAGATGAAGCAAATGACGCCCCACCCATAGACATCTCCGCTTACCTTGGTGAAAGCCTCAGGGAAATGGGAATCAGCGATCCTTATGAGGCCATGGGCATTATCATGGACCAGATCGGGCTGCTTGACCCCCAGTACCAAATTGCAATCGCCGGGGATATGTTTGCTTCTTCAGATACCCGAATGCGTGATATTGCGGCTCTCATGCTTTTTCATCCGCGGCAGGATGTCCGGAGCGCAGTGGCCGGGATGCTCTCCCGTGTGAAGGGGGAAAGTATATCTCCTGAAACCCTGCGACGTTTCATTATAGTGCGCAACTGGTTCCCCCCGGAGATCCGCAAAGAGCTTGATGCGGCCATCACCAACGCCCGCAGGGCCAAGGTGGAATGCGCGCCGCTCAAGGGGAATATGCTCCATTCCGTCTCAGCTACCACCATAGACGGCGCCGGCGCCCAGTCATTATGGATCGCGGTCGGAGAGAAAAAACATTTCGAATTGTGCAATATTCTCTGGAAGCAGGGGACCGGCGTCATCGATACCTTCATCCACAGGCTCCCTTCGCCAAAGGCCGTGGAGCGCTTCATGGACGGGCTCCCGGACATGATGTGCTTTGCGGAAGTGGGCCCCGATTATGTTGACAGGGCAATTGGCCATGCCCTGGCCGTTGGATCGGCCCAGGGAGGGGCGCCGCACCGGGGCCTTCTGCAGATTGCAGAATTGATAGGCACGGACCGCTGGAAAGCTGAGCCGTTTGATGCGGAGAGGGAGCTCGCTCTTCTGCGAGAGGAAGTTCCCCGCAGCAAACCGCTGATTGCCGCTAGCGATGCGCTTAAAGAGTCCCTGGATTGGCCCGCCTGGCAGGATTTTGCCGATGCGTGGTTTGAGGACGACGATCAGGTTGACCGGGTAGTGCTTGCGGCCATGAAGGGGAAAGGGCGGGGCAAAGAGCTCCGGGCAGTGGACGGAATTCTAAGTGATGTACTGGAACCGAGGCGGGGCGTATGGCTGGAACGTCTGATCCTTATGACCTGCTGGCTCAAGTCCTCGCAAAAACCGCCCGTTCCCTGGCAGCATATGTTCCATCTGGCCGAGGCTGTCGCGTCAGGGGCTCCGCTCAAGGAAATACCGCTCATGCTCTCCATAGCCGAGATTACTTTTGCCGTGGCAATGGAGCGTTGAGGTAATTGAATATGCTGGACTCAATCAGGGCAAAAATTGACGAAGGCTCCTCGCTCTCGCGCGGAGAAGCCCTCTGGCTCCTCACCGAAGCCGATCTGCTGGATGCGGGAAAGCTTGCCGACGGCATCCGCAGGCGGATGCATCCGGAAAACATGGTCACATTCGTGGTTGACCGGAATGTTAACTATACCAATATATGCGATTCCAAATGCAGGTTCTGCGCATTCTACCGTGACCGGGACGCTGCCGACGCCTATCTGTTGACAGACGAGGAGATTTACCGGAAGATCAGGGAACTGGTGGATACGGAAGGCACGCAGCTTTTGATGCAGGGGGGGCTCCATCCCGGTTTGGGGGTGGAATGGTTCGAGAGTCTGTTCCGCGGGATCAAGCGGCATTTCCCGGATCTACAGAACCACTCCCTGTCGCCGGCGGAGATTACCCAGATCGCCAAGGTTTCCGGGCTCACCATTGCCGATGTGCTGTTGCGGCTGAAGGAAGCGGGTCTCGATTCGATTCCCGGCGGCGGCGCGGAGATACTGGTAGACCGGGTGCGCCAGGAGATCTCGCCCAGGAAGATCGGCTGGGAAGGGTGGGCGGCTGTGATGCGCGAGGCCGCCTCACTCGGCATGCCGACCACCGCCACCATGATGTTCGGGAGCAAGGAAGGGCCGGAGGATATCGTTGAGCACCTCTTCCGGGTGCATGACCTCCAGGCCGGGGGAGGGACCTTCACCGCATTCATCCCCTGGACCTACCAGCCGGGGAATACGGAACTGGGAGGGAGATCGGCTACCGGAGCGGAGTATCTCAAGGTGCTGGCCCTTTCGAGGATTCTCCTCGTCAATATTCCGAACATCCAGGCCAGCTGGGTGACCCAGGGGGCCGGGATGGCCCAGGTGGCGCTCTTTTTCGGGGCAAATGACCTGGGAGGCACCATGCTCGAAGAAAACGTCGTGGCGGCAGCCGGCTGCACTTTTCGCATCTCCCGTGAGGAGATGGTTGAGATGATCAGGGAGGCGGGGTTTCGCCCTGCGCAGCGGACAACCCTGTACCGGATAGTGAGGGAATTCTGAAGTGAATAAACAGCGGCCCGTGGCTGTCAGGCAGGTGCCGGGTGATTGGAGCGTTCAGGTGTGAAAAACAATAAAATGCCGGAAATTATAACTGCCCCGCATGCCCTGCGGGAGCTGATCAAGCGCCTTGTCCGTGAACCCCTCCTGGCATTTGACCTGGAGGCGGATTCTCTGCATCATTATCAGGAAAAGGTCTGCCTGATACAGATATCGACACCGGCTGAATCGGTAATAATCGATCCCCTGGCTCTGAATGACCTCTCTCCCCTTGCTCCGGTCTTGGCCGATAAAGCCATTCGCAAGGTCTTCCACGGCGCCGATTATGATATCCGGTCGCTTCACCGGGACTTCGGCATCGAGGTGCATAATCTCTTCGACACGATGATCGCCTGTCAGTTGCTGGGGGAAAAAGAAGTCGGATTGGCCGCTGTGCTTTTAAAGCGTTTCGGAGTGGAACTGGACAAGAGATACCAGAAGGCTGACTGGAGCAGGAGACCCCTGTCCGGCGAAATGATTGAGTACGCCGTCAGGGACACATCGCTTTTGATTGAGCTATACGGGCAGTTGAGGGAAGAGTTGCATTGCAAGGAGAGATTGGCCTGGGTGGAGGAGGAATCGGAGCTTTTAACCGGCGTCCGTGTGAACCATCGCGAAGCCGGCCCGTTGTTCCTCCGTTTCAAGGGGGCTGCCAGGATGGACCAGCGTACCCTTGCGGTGCTGGAGGAGTTGCTTCAATTCAGGGACGGCATTGCCAGGGGCCTTGACCTCCCTCCCTTCAAGGTCCTGGGAACCGATACTGTGCGACAGCTGGCGGAGAAAATGCCGCGACGCGCCGCTGACCTGGAAGGGATAACCGGTCTATCGCCTAAATTGTGCAAGAGATACGGTCATGAAATACTAGAGGCTACCAATCGAGGCGCAGCCCTGCCGCCTGACAGTCTTCCTTCGTATCCCAGCACGCAGCGCTTTGTTAAGGACCGCCAAAAAGGGGAGCTGCTGAAGAAATTGAAGGTGTGGCGTGAAGCCAGGGCCGGGGAACTGGGGATCGAAGCGGGAATTCTGGTAAACAACAACGTGCTGGAGGCGGTAGCCGACGCCGTTTTTCAGGGGAAGGGATGCGAGGCTCCGGCCATATCCCTGAAGCATTGGCAGAATGAGGCGTTTGGCAACGAGTTGAGAAAATTTGTAGATGATCTCGACTGCTCCGCATAACCAGGGGGGAACTTATGAAACCATTTGATTCTACACGGAGACGGCGCGAAGTTTTGGCGGCCCTGCTGACCGATCCCGTCGAAGAGGTCCGAATTGCGGCGGCTGATGCCCTGGAGTGCCTGGAAGGGAAAGGGAATCTTCCTGAAATACTGGAGGCGTTGAAAAAAGGGGACCTGGGGACCAAGATCAAGGCATTGTACGCACTCGGCAAGATCGGCGGTGATGATGTGCTTCCAGCCCTTCTCTACTGTGCAGCGCGACCGGAAGAGGACATTAAATCGGTGGCGGTTGAACTCCTCGGGAAACTTGCCAGACCACAAGCGCTTCCGGTAATTCTGGATCGACTGAAGGATCCGAACCCGGCGATCCGTGCCAAGGCGATAGCAGCGCTGGGAAACTTCAAGGATCCATCGCTTGTGGCGGTGCTGGTTCCCTTCCTGGATGCCGATGACGGTCTCCTCGACGCGGAGGCTGTAACCGCGCTGGCGCGGATCGGGAAGTCTTCGCTGGAGGCAAAGTTCATGGAAATGCTCCGCTCGCCCCATCCCCAGACCCGGGAAGCCGCCGCGCTGGCCCTTGGGATACTGCCGATCAACTAACGAAGTGGCTGGCGATATCAATATTCTTTAGAATCGGATCGACCGTCGATACGATGGATGCATGTTCGAGGCCATCTACCAGGGCTATGCTGATCAGTCTCGGGTTCTCCAGCACCATGCCATTTGAGTCGATAATCACCTTGATTGACGGCAGACTGCTTTCCACCGGGTGCGGCCTCACGACCAGCGCTATCTCGTTCGTGTCCAGCCTCACAAGGGTGCCGACCGGATATCTCCCCATCATCCCTTCAAACTTATCCACCAGATCGCCGTTCAGGGAAGTTCCTGAAATCCTGCGCATTATGTCGATTGCTCCCTTCGGCAGGGTGGGCATGCTGTAGGTTCTCAGTGTGGTAATAGCGTCATAGCAGTCGGCAACCGCCACCATTTCGGTAATATTGTTGAATGACTTCTCCCTGGCCCATTCCGGGTATCCGGTGCGGTTGTGTTTTATGTGGTGGCCAAGCACCGCTTCCGCTACCCGTGGATGGATATCCTGCATCTTGTTGATGATCTCCGCCCCATTTTCGGCATGTTTCTTCATCAGCTCGTACTCGTCGTCGGACAGCTTTCCGGGCTTGTTCAGGATGTTCTTGTCGATCCTGGTCTTGCCTATGTCATGGAGGAGCCCGGCGGTGTTGGTGTCGCGCAGCGCTTCCCGGTCCATCCCCAGGTACGCCCCGAGCGCCAGGGCGAGAATACCCACATTAACGGAATGATTGAAGGTGTAATTGTCGTAATCCTTGATCATGGCGAGGCCGAGGAGTGTGGTATGGTCTTTCATGGTAACGGCAACCATGTTGTCCACGACGGTATTTATCCGTTTGCCGGAAGGAATCCGGCCGTTTTCGATGTCCCGCATCGTGTCGCGCACGGCGTTGATCGCATCGAAATATGTGCGGGAGGGTGCGGAGGATGATTCGTCCTCTGAATTGCCGTACACCAGATGATCGATGCCCAGACGTATGGTCCGGATGCCATCCTTTTCCAGCTCCAAGGGGAGTGTTTCCGCGGTGGTTTCGCGCCGGGCAAGGATCGAGGCGAAGCGGAACAGGTCGTCAATCGACACTCCGGCATAGATGGTAAGGGCGGTGATCCCCTTTTTCATGAAACGTTCCGCCAGTTCCGCGACTGCCGCGTTGGGGGAGACGAAAAGGTGGTTCTCCAGGAAGAATACCCCCTCAACCACGCCAAGGTGAATTTCCGGTTTCTCCCTGAGCATGACGCCAAAGATGTCGGCAAGCTCCTGCAAAGGCTGCCGCACGGCCGGATGGGCCTGGGGGTAAAATAAAACGGACTTTATGGAGGCGATAAGGAGCATGGCTGCCCGCCCGGCCCCCTGTAGGGTTATCTCACTCATTTCAGTTCTCTGTTCTCTGTTCTTGGTTTGTATATGCTGTTCCCGCAAGGACTTTCAGCGTTGTTGCCACATGCTTTGAAGGTCAATTCTCTCACTGGCAGACCTCGCTTTCAATTTCATTTGCGTTCTGCATTTCGGCAGGCCCCTGATTTTCTTCAAGTCGCTCCGAAGATTTCAGAGCCGCGGAGCATGCCCGGCCGATGCGGCCACCCCGGCCTGACATCCTCTCCAGGAATCCCCTCGACGATTCTCCACCCAGCTTGCCGATGGTTTCAATAGCCAGGATCTTCAGGTCCTCCCATCGACCGGGTGTGATTAAATGCCTTTTCCTTATAAACCTGCACAGGGTATCGATCGCCCGCCTGTCACCCATGCGGCTGATGGCTATGAGGGCTTCCTTCTTGAGGGTAAGGGTCTTTCCCATCACATCCTGTTTCATGACCAGATCAAGGAGGGGTTGCAGGGCCTTATCGTTCCTTGTGATTCCCAGCCAGGTGATTGACTGTCTTTTGACCGCCAGATTCCTGTCGTTCAGGAAATCAATCAGCAGAGTCGTAGCTTCCCTCCCCCCGATCCTTGCCAGAGAACGGATTGCTTCCATGCGCACCCGGTTTTCAACGTGAAATGCGGCATTCGTCAGATCGCTCACGGAATCCCTGCTTCCCATTTCTCCCAGTATCATAACGGCGGTCCGCACTACTTGCCATCTGTTGTCCTTCAGCAGCCTGACAAGATAAGGGACAGCCGGGGGGCCGATCCTTACGAGAGCCGCGGAAAAGGTATTAGTTGCCGACGGGTTTTCAACGGCAACAACCCGCCTTATTACCGTATCTACAACCTGTTCTCCCAGCCGGTTCAGAATCATTAACACTATATCTTTATGGCCGAATGCCTCGTCTTCCAGGTGATCCAGAAGATGCTCGACCATCTCTCCCAGGGCAATCTGTTGAAAAAGCAGAAGCGCGCAGTCGCGTTTTACCGAGCTTTTTCCCTCATCGGCATTCTGTTCCAGAAGTTGCAGGAGCGCCTTGAAGAGCCGGTCATACTCCCTTTGCTCAATCAGCAGCCGGCACTTCCCCGGCAGAATCCTTGTCAGCAGGCGGTATCGATCGTCATCCGCTTCAGAGTCCATAAGGACGATCAACTCTTCGATATCCAGATCGGAGAGCTGATCGTCCCCCTCCGGCTCGGATATCTCAAAATCCTGTTCAGATCCCTCCTGGGGACTTTGCTCACCTTCCCCTTCGGCAAATGTATTGTCGGATGACTCGCCCGTCATTTTTTTCGTAAAAACAGCGGTGATATCTATCTCATTCGCTATTACGGATTTAATGCCTCTTTTAGTCAGGAGATCAGCCAAGCCTCCATCTGCAATGATAGTGTGCGGTTCCATTGCCAGCAGGGAGAGGAATTCGGTAAAATCCCCAGGGGAAAGCTCAGGGAGAATAGTGAGCTGCTGGACTTCCCTGGCGAAAAGTTCTTTCCCCAGGGCGATATTCATGGGGGTATTCTCGACAACGATATCACGATCTGCAAAAGAAAGGCCGTTTCGCCGCACGATCAGGGCTATCCCGCCGTCTTTTGCCAGGTTGGACGTCACCTGATACGCTTTATGGAGGATCTCCTCGCGAAGAGGATGTTTTTCGGGATAGAAGGTCAGGGCCTTCAATGCCTTATGGAGTTCGGCAAGGGCGCTGTTGCAGGCCTGGGCCGCACCGTTGTCTTGCGTCGGCAGTGTCATCTTCCAGTCGATTTCCCCTCTTTATTAATTTCCAGACAAATCAAATCTGAATTTTAACCTACATTAGAATATTTATCAAACAATTACAATGAATTTGCCGCGGCGACCCCACTTCGCGCCGTACCCCCGCAAATGGGTTGTGGTGAGCAGTCATTTCACCGTACACTTTTCAACAAGAACCCTGATCCCCCTGTCGAGGCTGCTCCTGTCAAGATTCTGCGACATCCATATATCCTTCCAGACTCGCGGCCCGTTTAACACCCCGGTTAATTCCTCCTCAAGCACAAGCCATCCTGACTGCCTGTCCCAGAAGAGCCTGCGGAGAGGGTTTGCATCGACTATGATGTGCCAGCTTCCGGACATCTCCGGCCGGCATTCGGCCTCCAGAACCCTGAGTCCGGATGACTCGATTTCTGCTTTCGCTTCTGCAAATAATTCTTCGTTCATGTATTATCCCTTTTCTGTTTTCGTTCAATGAAGCTTATTATTATTGATTTTTGTCAATTGTTGAGCCATGACCCTTAACGCTTCTCTCCTTATGTTTCCTCTTAAAATGCTAAAGGGAATGACGGAATTAATCATGGTTTGTAGACCACAAATTGGAAACTTCTCTGCACTTTTGCTCCTTTCAGATCTGAGAGAAATATCACAAGTTTGTTGTTATTTGAATTAACGGTGGCAATGACGGGTGCGGAACCATTTACCGTTACCACTGTCGAATATGAGTGAAAGTTGTAGTTCTCGTCCGCTATGGTCACTTCATAAGCGCCTAAAGCGTTCCAAGCGACCGAAACATTAGGGGTACCACTATAAATGGTACCATCATCTGCTACTGTGGCATAGGCGATAGGCCCAGCATTCCTGCCTTCTGCGAAAGCAATGTTACCAAATAAATTTACAGCGAAGATGGTTGTTAAAGCAATGATCAACAGATTTTTCATTTGGAACCCCCTCTGACATGATACTGAATGATAATTAACTGAAACCATTACTAAAAGCTAAAGGTTATTCCTGTCCGGCATAGCAACTGTTAGGGTACAAACCATATCAGAGGTCAACTCTTGACATGGGACATTTTCCACCTCATTAATGTCAGCGGGCATCAATGGGGTCAACAGCGGGCATCAATGGAGGGCATCAATGGGGTCAAAGCTCAACAATTTACAATTCGAGGATTATTGCTTTTATGTCAATTGTTGAGCTCTGACCCTTTTATTGCTTTTTCCGATTTGAAGTAAAATATTTCCTTGACTTACCTTGGTTACTTAGGTAACCTTACTAACATGAACGCGACAGCTAAAACTAAGGTTAAGAAAACATTCCCGCTTGAGATCGAAGATACTTTGCATAAAGCTCTCAAGCATAAGGCTATTGAGTCTGATATGTCTCTTCATGCGTACATAATTGATGCGCTTGTTTCGCGGGTCAATGAAGAATCAGTTAGTTACAACGGCGGTGGCACCTCTAAAGAAAACCGGGAGGGAAAGTGATCGCTTCTGCAGAGTCAGTCAACCGCTTTCAGTCGGATATCTTAACCGGAACTGACGCGGTTCAGATTATCCATGGAGACGTTCGACAGAAGCTTGCCTTGCTCCCGAATGATACTTTTCACTGTTGCGTCACATCTCCTCCCTATTGGGGAATGCGTGATTACGGATATGAGGGCCAAATAGGGGCAGAAACTGAAATCAATGACTATGTCGCTCATCTGGTCAATGTATTTCGTGAAATCCGGCGAGTACTCCGAGCTGATGGCACGCTATGGCTCAATATCGGCAATACCTACACGTCCGGAGGAAGAACCTGGCGTCAATCGGATTCAAAAAACCAAGGACGGGCAATGTCCTATCGTCCCGGCACTCCAGCGGGACTTAAACCAAAAGACCTGATTGGTGTCGCCTGGATGCTGGCAATGGCCCTCCAACTAGATGGCTGGTACCTTCGTTCAGATATTATCTGGTACAAACCAAACTGCCAGCCCGAGTCAGTAAAAGACAGGGTGACGGTGTCTCACGAATACATCTTCATGCTTTCAAAGAGCGAAAATTACTATTTTGATCAGGCAGCAATCAAAGAGCGAACGGCTGACGGCAAGTCTTTTAAAAACAAACGAACCGTTTGGCAAATCAATACAGAGCCTTGCAAAGAAGCCCATTTTGCTGTTTTTCCAAGAGCGTTGGTTCGGCCTTGCATCCTTGCAGGTTCACCAAAAGGCGGGTTGGTTCTGGACCCCTTCTTCGGCAGTGGCACCGTTGGTGTTGTGGCCATTGAGACGGGGCGCAAGTGTGTCGGTGTGGAGCTGAAATCCGACTATATTGACATTGCCAAGCAGCGCCTTTATTCGGTTACGCCAACTCTCGATCCGGATTTTGTTGCGGGAAGTCAAATTGCCAAGACGCATGAACCTTACATAGCCCCTTCTTTAGGCTTTTAATCTGCAATTTACGCTCTCCTCCACCATCGAAGTAGAGACTGAAAAGAAGTTCACCGGCATCTTCGACATAACAATATCCTGGTTTCGGATATTGGGCGCTTTCTGTTCGCATCTCAAAGCGCCCGGCTAAAGCTCTTTCTAGCAGTTTCTTTGGTATTTCAACAAGTTCATACAGGTAAACTGGTTCTCCCTTCCTCAGCGCCCGTAATACTATAATACGGTCAATGCCGGCAAGGTTATCCAGAAACTGTTGACGAAGACCAATCAAATCATTTGGGTCATCTCCCCATTGGCCGCCCCCAAGTTCCATAAATTTTGAGATATGCAACATTTCAATACGAATAGCCCTCGCAGCTTCAGTCTTGAGGGATACATTGTGACCGGTTATGTTTATGTCATACCCTCGTCTGCCGCGTGGCGCTAATTCTGCCGCCACTCCTGCTGCTATGAGGACAGCTTCCAAGGCAAACTCGAATTTATCCTTGGAAAAAGGTTCTCTTGAAAAGCAGTGATGAATTCTCAAGACGTCACCAAAATCCATAAGTGAATAGTCTGAAATAATATCAGAATCAGGTGCCCTGTTGATTTCCCAGGATTGCGAGAATACCTGCACCATATTCTGAACTAGACCAAGCCGGTAGTCGCTTAATCCTGGTATTTCGGCAATCAACTGTGTGATTTTCTCTTCGCGAGTCATTCTTTATAGACCCCTTCTTTATCGATATCTGGAACGACAGCGCAATCCTAACAAACAGTGTGAAACATGCAAGATATTATTCAGACATACTTTAATTTCGCCTTCACCCACTGGAATAACGGCGCCGGGGCTGCCCGGCATGGTTTTAAGGCCAGTCATGCCGATTGTTGAAACTGGAAATAGGCGTCAACTGGAAATAGGTGTCAGACCTGAATGGCACTAGTTTAAGCTGTTGTAGCATGATTTCACTGCTGTTTTCTTGGAAAGCCTAGGCTTCATCAGAGCCATTTGACTGCCGTGCTGAATGTGGCTTTTGACACAGGAAATGCTGGTAAAAAGACTCGAAGTAGAAGGCTATATTTTGCATAAGCCATGACGTCAGGTTTGGCCAATATTTTCAAGCAAATATCCTTAAACTAGTGCCATTCGTGTCAGACCTACACAATTGACAAATGCACACTGTTTCCGTTCTTGTAAAATGTGTAGGTCTGACATGAATGGCACTCTTCTTTTCTAACTTAACAATTGGCATAACTTAACCGGCGCGCAGTTTTTTCGCGCGTCCGGTTGAGCGCATTGTTCGTGGGGCAGATTCAACGAGCCGTCCACTTACATATTTGTGAAGGACACTTGCTATTAGCGTCTGATAGGGCATTCCTTCTTCCGCCGCACGAG